>FSSS01000063.1_pt1 | contig 25354 bp, 14 predicted proteins | sample 1637081 | NCBI WGS metagenome assembly FSSS01 (sample SAMEA3914818, study PRJEB12502) | metagenome | biome: forest; material: soil | place: Canada | collected 2010-06-26 | depth 0.1 m
AAAAAAAGCGCCCAATTTGCATTGGGCGCTTTTTTTGTTGCAGGTAAATCAGTCGATTAATTTACCTGCGATTACAACAGACTATTACTGCCAAAGGCTTTGTAGAAGACTGGTTTTTCTGGCATCAAAATCTAACCAAGTGCCCCAACCCGCTGCATTACTTACTGGATCATAAGAGTGGAGGTACCAACCTGCGGTATCGCCAGACTCAGGGTTAATTGCCCAGTAACACGCCTGGATATTTTTCGATTTTGCGTAGTTTGCAAAGGCAACTTGCCATTGTTGATCAACATTCGTGGTGATGTGCGCCCAACGCGTTTGATCAGTCACAGTACCTTTCTTCGGCCAATCCATATTGCCACCAAACTCGCCTACCACTACCGCGTAGCCTTGTGCTCTCAAGTAACCGAAATGTTCATCCCAGCCTGGAGTCAAGCGCGCTGGGTCGATCACGATGTTACATTTTGAGTTGCCCGCTGCATCGCCTTCAAGGCCGGTACAGTTGGTTTGCGCTGGGTCCATAAAGTGCTTTTGTACAAACACAGATGGGCCGTAAGTATGTGGTGAGAACACCAAACGATCTTTCGGAATGTTCAGCGGGTTAGTCCCGGCTTCGAACAAGTTTTCACCCCAGTTTGGCGTAGTGTCGATGCTACCGTGCGGTACAGCGGTTACTGTATCGGGCGTACCGTCTTGATTGTTAGCTGAAGCAGAAATACCTTCAACGAAAATCAATACGTCCGGGTTTACTGAGTTGATCGCAGCGAACGCGTGCTCAGAAAGAGTTTTCCAATCTGCCCAGGTGTAATCCCATGGCTCGTTGAAAATATCGATACCGATGATGTTGTTTACGCCGAGTGATTTAGACAAACCAGCAATATCTTTCAAATTCGCCAGCCACTTGGTTTCATCGTAAGCATGGATAGTTTTAACGCTGGCTGGGTTGCCGGTTGCGGCGCAAGAGTAATCTTCACGAGTGAAGGTATAGTTCTCGCGGTCTTTATCCACATAAGGTGGACGTGCATCCAAACGACCTTTACGCCAGCCCACATAGTTAGAGCAGGAGTGGATATCGATTAACACCTGAAGATTGTTGGTGTTAGCCAACTTGATGAAATCTTCCAAAGCCTGACGAGAATTGGTTTGACGCACCAGTGGAGCGTTTTTCAATACGCCGCCCGCTTGAATATCACCAATACCTTGTGGGTTGGTTGCGTCCAAAGTTTGCGGAGCAATTGGCACACGGATCATGTTGATACCCTTGGCCTTAATCTCAGTCATGGTTTGCTGAATAGTTCTAGTATTCGCTGACCACCACATATTGCCCACATACATTTCCATAGGCGCGCCGCCGGCGTTATGTGCTGCATCCTTAGGCTCAAATTGACCTTCAAGACCAAACCAGTTGCCGCACTTAGCTGGGAATATGGCACCGTTTTTGGTGATATTGCCCGATGCATCTACACGGAATACGCCGCCACTACCGGTGCTGGATGTAACACTGGAAGACGAGCTAGATTTAATGCTGGAAGAACTTACGCCCACGCTAGAAACACTGGATTTGCTGCTTGATGAGCTAACTACACTCGCAACACTGGATTTGCTGCTTGATGAAGTCGTTGCCACCGAACTTGAAGAAACACCGCAACCATTCACTACCCCATAAGGCGCAGGTTGAGTTGCACAAGTAGACGGCGCGATGCAGCTCTTACCATTTTCATAACCCCAACCAGATGTGGTTGTGGTGCATGATGGATAGAGTGTGCCATACCAATTACATTGCGATGTACCCGAACAAGCAGAGCTTGAGCTGCTGCTAACAACCGAGCTTTTTGATGAGCTGGAAACTGGCACAGAGCTTTTTGACGAACTGGTAGTTGCTACCGAGCTTGAACTCGGCACCGAACTAATCACAGAACTTTTTGAGCTGGAAGACGAAGTTGCAACTGAACTGCTAGTAACCGTTGAACACACAGCACCCGTAATCGTTGGTTTCTCAGCAGCAGCGGTACTGTTCTTATCGCCCTGCACACCAAAGTTAACTGACTGGCCAGGTTGAATTGTTTTATTCCAATCCAACGCCGTTGCAGAATAAGGGTTGCTACCGCTTAAAGTGGCATTCCATGAGCTGGTGATTTTGTTATTGGCATATTGCCAACCAACAGTCCAACCGTTAATCGCTGTAGTCGTGTCGTTGGTAATGGTGATGGAACCCTGAAAACCGGTGTTCCATTCATTCGCAACTGTATAGCTACAGGTTGCAGCCTGCGCTTGGCCTGCAACCGTAAACCCCAGACCTAGCATGACTGCCAGACCCAGGGCCTTTTTCCTAACTCGCATGGTGGGAGTTTGCATTAGAGTTCTCCTGTAAATCGTTGCACGAAAGGGCGCGAAGCACCCGAATTATTATTAATTCACCCCTGAAAGGTGATTTTAGATTGCATACTCCTGTCGCCCGCATACATACGAGCAGGGCATAGCTGCACACCAAAAGCCCGCAGCTATACCTGTGGTCCAACCACAATTGATGGCGAAAAAACTACAACGCCGGAAGTAAAAACGTCTCAAGACTCACATAAAATTGAGTTTGGGTATTTTTTTGAATTGATTTTGTAACCGGTACCAAACATTATTTTTATTATTACTGTTGATCTGACAGCGCTGTCATTTTTACTCTTATTCACCCGTAAGTTCTAGATCTAGTTAACACTTGCTCATATTTTTTTTGAATTCCTGAGGTAGTTTATATTCAAAAAAGAATTTATTGATGAATTTTGTGACTGACTCCGCATTCTCGTACAGCCACTTAAAAGTCTTACAAGCAAGGTATTCGGTGGGCAATCGGATCAAAACAGATCTATTGATAAGCGATAGATATGTGACTAGCCCAATCCTTTACTCAGAATAATTAGCAAGAAAATCGCCGTTTTACGGAGAAATAGCGTTGGGCTTACAAAGCCCAACAACAAAAGAAACGTGAAGAGAGGAAACAGAAAGAAGAAGATAAAGACAGGAAATAAACAGGCTACCGAAGGATAATCAGAACATTATCAACATCCTGATCATCACAATCCCAGAACCAATCAAGGCGCTGTCATTAAAAGCACTGCCACTAAATGGTTTTGGCGAAAATCAATCCACCCCAGACGACATTACGGTTGCCATCGCCATGTTTTATTTCAGACGATTGTGCCCGCAAAACATAGCTCACGCGGTAACCCTGTCTGAATGCGTAGGTGTAACCTGCCCAAGCTTCAGCGATTAACGGACGCAAGTCCGAGTAAGAATACGAAAAATCTGAATCCCGAAATTGACCTTGTAAAAAGGCGTTGTAAAAACGCGCTTTCAAAGTAAAACCCGACCAAAAATAGTGTTCATTGGTGGTGGTTGTATTGTTGCTATACGTCGATTTTTCGCCATAGCTGATCAAATCAGGATTAAAACTTGCCCAAGGGCTAATGATCTTGCCAGTGCGGAAACTCAAGCCCCAACTGGTTTCGGTCAAATAGCCGACCGACGCCTGCACAGTACTTTTCACTTCAAAGGAATCCGAAAAGCTTTCGATATAATGCTGCCGCGCCAATACGTAGCGGCCAGTTAACTCCCCGCCATCGCTGATTTGATGATTCCATCCACGTGCACCTTCACTCGCGGTCTCCCGGTGGGCAGCGTTTTGCAAATCGCCAACCCAACTAAGCCCAAGCACACCAACTGTTAAAGTTGAATTCCAGGCGACATTATTGTCGAGATCTATCTGTTCGTGAGAGCTGGATAAATAAACCAAACTCGCATAGGGCCTATCGGTCTGGTTTATGGTGTTCTCTTCCAACTCTTTGGGAGTGAACCCATAAAGACCTGTTTCAACGCTGTAATTGTTGTGTGAATTTGACGCTATTTTGTCCACCCCAAGCCAGCTATCAACAATTGCCAAGGGTGTTTTTAGCGAGATATCTGCATCAACTGCGCTTGCACCTGAATAGGTTAAGTTCATGCCGTAGGTGTAGTCGCGGTCGCGATGACCCGGTGCGAGCAGGTCATTATCAAAGGCAATCGCCCAGCTGGTGTTTACTGGTTTTCGCTCTGAGGAAATGACCGGACGTTTTTCTTCGTCGATCAATGCCGCTAACTGCAACCAGGGAGTTTGCGGTTGATCTGCTAGATATGGTGCGTTATCCGCACGGGCAAAATGGCTAAAGGCAAGCAGTAAACTAAGTGCGAATACCTGTAAAAAAATCGCGCGAAGGTAAAATAACCCACGTGCAGACGTCGTTAATTCCCAGCCACTGGCAAAACCAGACTGGTCGTCAATTGCGATAGCACTGACTTGGTTAAAGCGAGCTTGTGGCTGACTTTCACTGAGTACAAACTCATTATCCGTTGAAAAATAAGCTTGTGTGTTTATAAAACTGTTCATAATTATCACCAATTTAAATGACCAGTCGTCTTCTTTTTGAGCCAAAAATGTTGCGGCTTTTGACCGCCATTCATGAAACGCAGAATTGACTAAGGGTATAGGTCGGTAGAAAGCATTAAGGCGGGTTTATTCGTCCTTAATACTCGATAAGACTGTTAAAAACGCATCAAGAGGTTCGCGGCATTTAGTCGCTTTCATCCGCATCAAAGCACCTTCCCAGGCGTTAAATAAAAATTCAGCTAATACATTGGCTGGAATGGTCTTCTTGAGGCTCCCATCCAATTTTGCTTCTTCAAGCAAATCTTCAACCATTTGCGTCTTGTTACGCAGCATTTGTCGTACTTTGATCCGAATGGCTTCGCTGGAATCTGACATCTCCTGGCACATATTGCCGATAAAGCAGCCACCATTAAGGTTGGAGTCACAGCCCGGCACGCTACTTTCAAAAAAGGCTTTTAGTCTCGCCAAAGGTGGAACACTGCGGTCACCTACCAGACGCTTACTGGCCTGGATGCGATCTTCCGCCACCATCTCAATCGCTGAAATCGCAAAATCTTCCTTACTTTTGAAATAGGTATAAAAGGAACCTTTGGGCACATTGGCAGCATCCACTATGTCCTGAATACTGGTGCCGTTGTAACCCTGAGTCGCCATAACTTTCATGCCGGCATCAAGAAGGTAATCTTTTTTAAGTTCGCGTTTGCTCATGGGATAATAATATGACCAGTCGTCTGCTTTTACAAGAGGGCGCTTAGATTTTTTTAAGCGAAAAACAGATTATAGTCATATGTACCCAGCTTGTGGTGTGGTGCGCCAATTTAAGCTGGCGCAACCCTGAGCACTTGCATCCTAAGCCCTTGCCGTAAAACGTCGATAAACCAAGACCAAAGCACCTAAGCCGAACAAGATCAACGATGAAGGTTCGGGCACTGATGTATAGGTAAAGGTTATGTCGTCTACGAACCCCGATACCCTACCGCCATACCAACCCCACATTTCAATTTTGCTGATGCCCGTTGCAGATTCAAACGATAGATATTGCTTGGGGACATAAGGCGATTGATCATTGAAGGGGCCACCATCGCCTGCTGTATGCAGTGAAGCAACTAAACCTGAGGGTCCATAGGCGTTGGTAAAAATCATTTCCTGGCTAAACGAACCTACATACATACCAATATAAGTTGGCAAGTTACCCACAAACGACAAAGTCATGTAGTCGCCGCTGGCACCGGCCAATAGATAATTAGGTCCTGAGATCCGATCAGGATCTGAGCTTGAATCCAAATCATAAGGGAGTAAAAAAGCGTTGGCGATGCTTAAACCTTGCGACAGATATTGATTATCCAGCGGCACATCGGCAAAGAAGGGATCGCTCGGATCAACCGGTACGTAAGTGAGGTCATCAAAATTAATCAGTACGGCGTGAGCTTGAACGGCAAGGATGGAAAGTAAAACTATGGCGGCAAAATGTTTGAAAAAGTGCTTAAAAGTCGCGAATGGCGTGTTACTCATCATGAACTCCTTGTCCCCGCTAAAGTTGGAGGGCTCCCAAGAATAGGGGCCTGAATTTTTAAAGTCCAGTGTTTATTTTGCCCGCGAAACGTAAAACTTGGGACGATTTAAAGTTTGGCATCAAAGTAAATATTTTTACGTTCACTCCAGTCACTTTCAGTTTTCCCAAGCTGGCACCTCCCACTTTGCCTTCGCAACTTAAAGTAGGTGGTTGGCAATGCAACTCACGTCGATACTCGTTTTGTACCTGCTGTTAGCCAAACGCCAGCAAGGAAGAAAAAATAAAGTCATCACGACAATTCTCGGCACAAACGCTTACACAGGCATTCCGACAACCAACGTCAGTAGCCTTCTTAATGCTTCGGCCGTTGAAAACTCACAACAATAACGATTTGGAAAACAATATGAATAAGATCCTTTCACAGTGGATGCGCTCGGCTGGGCGTTCATCCCACACCAAAACATTGCTCGGTGCATTCTGCGGTTTGACATTAGCTGCAAGCGCCAGTGCTGTACAGCCATTATCGGTTAGCGGTAATCAAGTGCTTGCTGGTGGACAACATGCAAGCTTTGCAGGCAACAGTCTATTTGAAAGCTGTAACGGCTGGGGCGGCGATAAATATTACAATGCCAGCGTTGTTAGTTGGCTGAAGTCTGACTGGAAATCAAATCTGGTTCGTGCAGCCATGTGTGTAGAAAATGGCGGCGGTTATCTTGATGATCCTTCTGGTAATAAAGCCAAGGTGAAGGCTGTAGTTGATGCCGCAATTGCTAATGATATGTACGTGATTATCGATTGGCACTCGCATGCGGCAGAGAACTACACAGCGCAATCTATTGCCTTCTTCCAGGATATGGCACGCACTTATGGTGGCAGACCCAACGTTATATATGAAATTTATAACGAGCCATTAAACACAACTGATTGGCACACGACGATTAAACCTTATGCTCAACAGGTGGTGAATGCAATCCGTGCAATTGACCCAACTAATTTGATTATTGTGGGAACACAAACCTGGTCTCAGGACGTCGATAAAGCCTCTACCGATCGCGTATCTGGCAACAACATCGCCTATACACTGCATTTTTACGCAGCCACACACAAACAATATTTGCGCGATAAAGCACAAACCGCACTGAATAATGGTGTGGCCTTATTTGTTACTGAGTGGGGCACAGTAGAAGCATCTGGTGATGGCGCTGTTGACTCCGGTGAGACTTACGCCTGGGTTAACTTTATGAAAACCAACAATATCAGCAATGCTAACTGGGCTTTGAACGATAAATCTGAAGGAGCGTCAGCACTAACTCCAGGCGCAAGCGCCACCGGTGGTTGGACTAATAATCAATTAACAAGCTCTGGTTCTTTGGTACGCAGCATCATTCAGGGATGGCCGCAATTTAGTGGCGGTTCCTCGTCATCCTCCAGCTCTAGCGTGTCACCCGTCGGTGACGTGATTGAAGCTGAGAGTTATGTGGCGATGAACGGTGTGCAAACTGAAACCACTTCTGACACTGGCGGTGGCCTAAACGTTGGCTACGTCGATACTGGCGATTGGATGACCTACGCAGTAAACGTTCCTACAGCTGGCAGCTACAAAGTGTCTTACCGTGTAGCCAGCTTGAATGGCGGCGGTGTTATTCAATTAGAGCAAGCCGGCGGCAGCCCGGTTTTTGGCACCCTTAACGTTCCGAATACTGGCGGCTGGCAAACCTGGGTAACCATAACTCAAATTGTTAACTTGCCTGCAGGCCAGCAAACTCTTGGGGTTTCTGCCAAGACGGGAGGTTTTAACCTCAACTGGTTAAAAGTGGAAGCGAACGGTTCATCCTCAAGCAGCTCATCCAGTTCATCCAGTTCATCCAGCTCATCGTCAAATACCACACCCATTGCGACCATTCAGGCAGAAAATTTCTCGCAAATGAACGGCATTCAAACTGAAGGCACTAGCGATACGGGCGGCGGTTTAAACGTGGGTTACATTGATGCAGGCGATTGGTTGTCTTACGCCGATACCCCCATCACTATCCCCGAAACCGGCACTTATACAGTGGAGTATCGTGTGGCAAGCGCAACTGGCGGCGGCATTTTGAGTTTTGAAGAAGCCGGTGGCAGCCCATCTTATACCACGGTAAACCTGCCTAACACGGGCGGCTGGCAAAACTGGACGACGGTAAAAAGCACTATCACCTTGACGGCAGGTGTGCATAGGTTTGGCTTAAAGGCGAATGCAGCGGGCTGGAATATCAATTGGTTGAGCATAACCAAAGGTGTCAAATAACTACGCCTTAAAATAACCAGGATAAGCATTAGGACAAGGATGTCTTACCTTCCGTCGCCGCTGTCGCCTGCGCTTTGCGATGTTGGTTGCGAAATTCGGAAGGCGTCATACCCACAATTCGCTTAAAAAAACGGTGAAACGCCGATTGGCTGTTAAAACCAGATTTATAAATAATATCCAAAATCGTATCGTCCTTGGCCTCATCTGAAATCAATAGTTGCTTGGCTTCCTGAATGCGGTAACCGTTGATAAACTCAAAGAAATTGGACTGGTAATGCGCATTGATAATGGCCGACACATCCCGAGCGCGTAAGCCGAGTTGCTCAGCAAAGCGATCCAGATTGATATGGCTTTCCAGATAAAGTTTTTGCTCGTGGATACCGCGCTCTATGATTTTTATCTTTTCATCCAGATTCGATACTTCGGCAGTTCTTATCACCTCTTCCGGCGGTTCCACCTGCAACAACTGGCGGGTGTTCACCAAACCGAATATAAACAACACATTGACCAGAATCACTGTGAAATAGTTATTGAGCGTACCCACTAAATCATTCATCTCACCACTGATGTAACCACCCAAAAAATAGCCCGCAAATGACCACAGCCAGTGGACAAAAAATCCGCCCAATACGATTTCAGCCCAGCGCAATTCGGTAGAGACAATCATCGAATAGACTTGCTTTTGGCGCTGGCGCAAACGGTATTCCACCCAAAAACACGCCAGCACATAAACCAGCGGCAGGCAGCGCACAACTGCCCATACACACTTGACTGCTGCGCGGTCGATTGCAGCCAGGCTTACCCAATTCCACGGCAGCCATTCGATTACATTGATCTTAAAGACCAGAATCAAACCCGCGACAAAAACGGCGGGAAAGATATGGATAAGATGCCGCCACTGCTTAATCACAATAGTTTCAGACAGCGAGCGCAAATAGAAATACAAACACGGCCCCTGCAGCAGCAGGCAGGCCGAAAGCACCATGGGAATGAAACTCCAGGTAGCAATTTGCAGGCTTTGCAGGTAGGTGTTCCAGGTGATGAGTGTGCTAGTCAGCGTGCCCGCTACTAACAAAAAGAAGAGCGCTAAAAAATTACGGGATTGCGCCTGCTTGCTCGGCATAAGTTTGAACAAAGCGCACAGGAAAAGTGTTTCCACAATCGTAAGAACCAAAATAACTTCGTGCAGATTTAGAAAGGTATTTTTCATTGCTGTTCGTATCGCCGGAATGATGCTGTGATCTACAAGTTACCCAGTCAACAGCTGTTATGCTTTGTACTCATGATAGCAGCTGTGCTTCCCGGTCGCCCGACCCTGTTCCCGATGAAACCGTTTGCGTGAGCAAATTTTTTAACGATTGCACCGAGATAATGCAGAGCCATCATGTGCCCAGTTCAACTGATTGGTTTTCGTCTAAAACCTCATTTTTTATCATCAAATCCAATCCCACTTTCCACACAACCTAAGTGAGTTCTCCCACGTTTGCGCTTTTTGCTGCAACAAGGAGGCTGGAGTTTAGGATTAATGGAAATATGAACTCATCTGCAGAGAACTTTATTTGCAGCAAAAACTAAAAATAACGAAACACCAAAAAGTAGGTATTACTCCTGTGACTAATCAACCCAGCTGTTCACTTTGGCGTTTTTGCAATCACTATTTTTGCAATACCAGTTTTGAGCCCCGCTTTACCGACAACTCTTGAGTTAGTCGGTTTTTTATTTGTTTCAACAAGTCTGTGTCACCCAACGGAATGTCATTACAAAGCAAGCCACAGCGCCGCTATTTCCAATTATAAAAGTGCGTTGTGCTAACGAAAGTTTCAAGAGTTTTAAAGATTTAAGTTGCCGCTACCTCGGTAGCACCTTGTAAATGTCTTGCCCTGTTTATTCCTTAAAAGTCAAAAAATAATTCCTAAGGAGGAACTATGAACAACCAACCTCTGGCTAACACCAGAAAATTAACAACAAAAAAAGGCCTGGTTATCGCCCTGGCAGCACTGGGTTTAAGCTCAAGTGCAGCTTTTGCTGTGGACTACAACGATGCCTATTGGGCTAGCCCAACCCAAAATACTGACTTCGTTGATAACTTTGCGACCACCAGCCTAAACCGTGGCTATTGGGACGTAATCACCAATGTATGGGTTAATGGCGAAGATCAGGATTACCGCGATGTGGAATATCCCGCGGCTGACTGGACAGTGCGTTCCGGCCAGGATGATGCAGGCGCATCCGATGGTAAAGTACTGAATTTAAAAGCACGTTATATGGATGGCGCCATCCAAAACTACTACGGTGGTGTAGCCGGTCAAGGCAAACCGCTGATGGTACGTGGCGGCCGTGTCGAATCAAAAATTGCAGACCTCACTACCTTCACTTACGGTAAGTTTGAAGCGCGTATCAAAATGCCAGCTGCTAAAAATGGCGAATTCCCCGCGTGGTGGCTGCTCGGAAACTTCCCGGATGTAGGCTGGACTGCGTGTCAGGAACTCGACATTATCGAATTTACCGGTAACAACGCATCAGTTGCACCACAAACTCACTGGACTGCGCCCTACACTGCTTACGGTGGCAACCCTGTTGATCGTACCTATGCAAGCCTCGGCGTAAATCCAAGCACGCAATTCGTGACCTACGGCGTAATCAAAACGCCAGAAAATGTAGATTTTTACATCAATGGCGTAAAAACTTATTCGTGGGGCGTAGCAGATCGTGGTGATATGCCATGGCCATATGTCACCCCGATGCACATGATCCTCAACCACGCCATCACTCATGTTGAGTGGCCAGCTGTTGGCAATTACAACAAATTGTCTACCGATGCGAATGTGCCTTACAAAACTGGCTACACCACTGTAGTTAACGGTGTGACCAATTATGAGTACATCGATATCGCTTCTATGCAAGCCAATATCGGCCGCGCCGGTACTGACTTTTTGGTGGATTACGTAGCTCACTGGCCGCTGCCAACAACTGAGCCATTCCAAAAATATACCGACAATACCAAGTACAGTTTCTTCCGCCCAACCGGCAACACCAAAGGTTTCTATTCATTGAAAGGATGGATGGCGCCGGTGGCAGTAACTGCAGATGCCTCCTTTAACGATGGCACCGCAACTTCAGACCGTGACAACGGCCCGAAAAATGCTGCCGATGGTTACGTAGGTTCCAAGTGGGCAACACCTGCTGACGATAATCTGCACTGGGTGCAAATCGACTATGGTACAGACAAGCCAATCAAATACTTCTGGATTGAATGGTCCTGGAACCTGCCCAAATCCTACGATATTTATGGCAAAACCTCATCTGGCAGCTGGGAATTTATCCGCAGCTCGGATCAGTTAGCTGCTACCTGGTCTACCCATGTATTCGATGTAAACAAGACGTATCGTTACATCAAGCTCGTTACCAAAGGCCGTATCAGCAAGTCAGATCCAATCTGGTTGCTGGAATTCAAAGCCTTTGAAGATGTTGCTAACGTCTATCCAAAACCTGCTGGCACACCAGTGGTTGATCGCACCATCAATATGCTTGGCAACGGTACTTTCACTACCGATCTGAGCGGCTGGTCAACTGAAACTTACGACGGTGCTACTCCGGTTTTCGCCTCTGTAAATGCTGAAGCAAAAATCACTACCGGCAACCAAGGTACTGGCAATGGTTCAATCCAATTGCACACCCAAGGTTTTGGTTTGAAAAATAACTACCGTTACCAAGTCTCATTCAAAGCAAGAGCAAGTGTTGCGCGTAACCTGCAAGTGCGTTTGTCAGTGGATGATTTGAACCCAACGGCTGCCGGCACTTACCTGTCGCAAACCATTGCGCTTGGCACCACCATGAATACCTACACCTACAACGTAGATTTCACTGACTCAGATAACGCTGGCCGCCTCGCCTTCCTTTTAGGCAACATGGGTACTGGCACTGTGTATATCGATGATGTTGTGATCAAAGAAATTACCTACATTGGCGTAGGCGAGCCTTTGGTTCCAGCGATTGATGCCTCTAACTTCGTATCTGCAAGCTCTGGCTGGGAGCCACAATGGTGGGGTGCAGCTGCACGCGCTGTTGACGGTTCAACTGCTAACAAAGCTAGCAGCACCACCGGTTTTGAAGGTACCGACCAATGGGTCAGTGTAAAAATTGATACCAATTACGAAGTGAAGCAAGTATTAATTGCCGGCGACAAATCTGCCCCACGCAGCCTGGATCAATTCAAAGTGGAATACGGCAACGGCACCACGCTGATGAACTGGACTCCAAGCACCAAAGACGGCAGCTACGAGGCTTTTAATACCTTTGCCAGCGCACCTGCGGCCAACGAGCAAAACTTCAAGTTCTGGTTCCGCCCAGTTGCGGGTGGCTTGATTGAAGTCTCTGATGCACAATTGATGGCGGTAGATTTGAAGCCTTATCGCATCTATACCATCGGTTTGGATAACGGCGGAAGTATTGCGCCAGCGGGCACCATTCGCTACAGCAAAAACAACACCGATAACGCAACTTACACTTTCACCCCACCTGCGGGCGGCAGTGTAACCAATGTGATTATCGATGGTGTTTCACAAGGCCCACGCAACAACTACACCTTCACCAACATCAACAAGAGCCACACGCTTGCCGTTGCCTACAGCACCACCGGTGCAACCAGTTCAGCTAGCAGTGCATCTAGCGTTGCAAGCAGCTCTGGCACGACCAGCTCAGCAACTAATTCTGTGTTGCTTTCTACTGGTCGCCCAGTTGCAGCAAGCAGCGCATTACAACCTGCAACTAATGCTGTTGACGGTAATGCCGGCACACGTTGGGAATCAGCGCACGGTGTAACGCCAAGCTGGATCAGTGTTGACCTTGGTACCAGCAAAGCTTTGTCTCAAGTCGTAATTGATTGGGAAGCAGCGAACGCCGGTAGCTACACCGTTGAAGGTTCAAACGATAACACCAGCTGGACGCCACTCAAGTCATTCACCGGCGGCGCATTTGGTACTCGCACTGATACCAATAACGTATCCGGCACTTATCGTTATGTGCGTATCAATTGCACCGCTTTGAGTACTGGTAACAGTTGGGGTTACTCAATCTTTGAATTGAAAGTGTACGGCACCGGCTCAGCGACTAGCAGCGCTGCATCTAGCACCGCTAGTAGTGTTGCGAGCAGTGTTGCAAGCAATGGTGTATTAACGCCAGTCGCAGCAACCGCAAGTACCCAACCACAACCAGCGGCAAATGCGATTGATAAAAACGCCGGAACTCGTTGGGAATCAACCGCTGCCATAGACCCAAGCTGGTTGACTCTGGATTTTGGCAGCGTCAAAAACCTAACCAGCATTGCCATCGATTGGGAAGCGGCTAATGCCGCTAACTATTTGGTACAAGGCTCTAACGACAACGCTAACTGGACCAATCTTGCCAGCAAAACCGGTGGCACTTTTGGCAACCGTACCGATACCCTCGCCCTAGCTGGCAGCTATCGCTATGTGCGCATTTACAGCACAGCACGCAGCACAGGTAATCAGTGGGGATATTCAATTTGGGAAGTTCGTGTAAGCGGTAATTAATGTAGCTTTAAATAAAAACCAAGTGACAAAATAAAAAGCACCGTTCTCGCAAGAGACGGTGCTTTTTTATGGCTGTAGATAAATGGAATTAGATAGTTGGGCACAATCACGCTGAGTCAGCAAGTTAAGTTGAGATCAAAGTCCAAATTCACTGCCCATATACAAAACCAATCATCAGCATTTTTACTTTGGGCCGATTTAAAAACTGAACATTAATGCCGTTACTTGCTTCGTTTTCTGCATCCAGTTTGTATAAGCGCTCCATAACAAGTGGAGCGTCTACGTCATAAGCCTGAAGATCTTCGCTTCTCGATTGGGGTTCTTCGTTTTTTTGGTTGAGAGGGTCTAAATTTGGATGATCTTTACCTAGAGGGCAATTAGCTTTTCGAATAACTCTGCCATTGCATAAGCAGCAGCTAATCTGTATTTCTGAAACTCTTCTTGACTACAAGAGTTCATTACTGTGGATATACTTTCATTAATAATTTTTAAGGCTTGCTGCACATCGTAAATTAATTTTTTCAGCTACCTGATGATCTTTTAATCATATTTTCCCGCTTAACGCCGAACCAGGAGGCTGGGCACCATCGGCAAATTATAAGTGTATTTTTTTAGGACTATTTTTACTTTGCAAAACACTATTATTGCACGCTGCTCACTACGCGTTTTTAACAGCCTCAATTGCCTGCTTGCGATATTCAGTTGGAGTCACACCTACCATACGTTTAAAAAAGCGGTGAAATGCAGATGGGCTATTAAATCCGGATTTAAAAATCACTTCTAAAATCGTTTCATCTTTATATTCCGGCGAAGCCAATAAACGTTTGGCCTCCTCTACCCGGAAGCCATTAATAAATTCAAAAAAATTGGATTTATAGTGAAGTTTTAAGACCGCTGAAATATCGCGCGGACGCAAACCAATTTGCTCAGAAAAACGCTCAAGGTTAATATTGCTTTCCAAATATAATTTCTGTTCGTGAATACCTTTTTCGATGGCGCTGATTTTAATCGCCAGCTTAGCTTCCGGCACAGGCTTAACCGGTGCGATCACTACAGGATTGAGCAACTGACGGGTATTGATCAAACCAAAAACAAACAAACCATTGACGAGTGCAACGGTCAAATAATTATCCAAAATCCCCAACTGATCACTAATAGTTGGGTTTACAAAACCTTCCAAGGCATAAGCTAGCAATGACCACAGCCAATGCACACAAAATCCAAACAAAACCACATCGGCCAATTTCAATTCGGTAATCGAAATGCTGGAATAAACTTGTTTTAAATCCTCGCGTAACTTGTATTCCGCCCAAGCGCTGGCAATAACGTAAATAAAGGGTACCAGTTTTACCATCGCCCAAATTAATGAGCGCGCAAATTTTTCCGCACCCTCCACGGGTATAGATGGCGCCCAATCAACGCTATTGAGATCAAAAATAATAATAATGGCTACCGCTAAAACTGCAGGAACCAAGTGAATAAGATGACGCCAGCGCAGCACTTCAATTTTTTTAGATAATGAGCGCAAATAGAAAAATAGCACCGGGCCTTCAAGCAATAAGCAGCCAGCGAGGATCGCAACTACATAAGGCGTGTGATTGATATCGGCGCTTTTTAAATCGCCATTCCACACCACCACTGTTGAAGTTAATACCAAGGCCACCAAAATAAAAAAACTGGCCAGAATACTACGGGGCTGAATACGCTTAGATGGCAATATTTTTAATAACACCGCCAGAAACACACATTCCAGCGACGTTAGTAACAATACGAAATCATGAATATTCAGAAAATTTGTTTTCATTATTATGTTCTCTCGCAAAATCACTCTAGCCGCAATTCTAGAGCATAGCTTCACTTGCGGCGAAGAACAGGGAGGAATGTAAGAATCACCTATTTCTACGCTTATTGCCCAAAACGACCGACCGAAGGCAGTAGATACTGATGATTTTCGCACGTTGGAGTGCGCATCACCAGCGCAAGAGTATGCAGTATACAAGCTGCGCAAGGAAAGGAAACTTGTGGCGAGAAATACAAAGGCGAACCGAATCACTTATCTGCAGGCATAAAAAAGCGGGGCCTAAGCCCCGCTTTACTTACGTCCTAAATGTTCACACCTTAGATTTACGGTAGAGCATTCAAGCTAGCGCGTACCGGTACAGAGAATGGGCGACCATCGCGTACATCCCAGTTGATTGACCAAGTCATCACGCCGCGGAAAGTTGGATAAGCCGCTTTAGGCTTAACACTGCCGCAATCCGTCAACTTAGTTAAACAGTTAAGCGCCTTGGTGATATCGGCAATTGTCGCTTGACCAGAGTTGGCCGCTTGCGCGCCTGATGGCAAGCCAATAGCCAATTGGTCTGGACGTAAACCAACCCAAGTAGTGTTGTTGGCAATAGGGAAGCCCTCAATCAGCATAGTAATAGACGCGACCATCATATCCACAGTACCGGCCTGCAATGCACTGTTGCTATAAGGCGTAGCCAATCCACCGTTGTTGTACAACTGTACATGCAGAACGCTCAACTCATTGCGCAGTCCATCAATCAACGGCAAGTAAGCACCCCAAATACCAGACGCCGCGATATAACCACCTTGAACATAAGGGTGCTCTGGCGCCATGGAGAGATAAAGGCTTGGGCGAGTCGCTTTCAGCTGCTTAATCGCAGTAACCAAATTGCTGATCACAGGCGCGCCCCAGGACACACCGGCACCGCTTTCGAGGTCGATATCAATACCATCAAAACCGTATTCATTAAGGATGGCGTTAGTGCTGCTTACAAAGTTAGCCACATTAGTCGCGTTGTTGAGGGTTACAGTGCCGTTCTGGCCACCGAACGACAGCACCACTTTTTTGCCTGCTGCACGTTTAGCCGCAACATCGGCAATAAACTGCGCTTTGTTCAAGGCTGGGTCGAGGGTGAACTTAACACTGCCATTGCCGGCGTCATCCGCGAAGGCAATTACAATTACGTCCCAAGTGCTATCCACATTGGCCAATGGCAACAAACCGCTGCCATTATCAAAGTTATGCCAGTAACCAATCAAGGCATGCTTGGGCAAGCCATTGTTAACTGATGATGAGCTGCTTGATGTGCTTGAAGTACTAGATGCAACACTGCTCGCCACAGACGATTTAACTGAGCTGGCCACACTTGAACTTGCAACACTGCTGGATGCTACCGAGCAGCTACGCACTAAATCCCATGCCGATGTCCAAGCGCTACCAGAACCGGGCGCATAAGCCCAACCCGATGACGAAGAACACCAACCCGCAATATTGCAACGATACTCACTGCCAAGGTTTTGTACGAGTTGTCCAGCGCTATAAGCAGTACCCGCAACATACTGTACAGAAGTGCAATTGCCGCCAATAGCAGAACTACTTGAAGAGCTGGCAACACTTGAAGATTTAACGCTAGACGCAACACTGCTCGCCACCGATGTACTACTCGCCTTAGACGAAGCACTGCTCACACCCGAACACGCACCGAGCGACGTCCACTCTTGGTACTGACCAGAATAGGCAGCGGGGCTATGGCCTTGTGACCACCAATTGGCCGTGTAAGCGATACCTGCTTCTTTCACTTGCGCACTGCCGTTATAAGCCGTGCTCGCATCCCAATCGGGCAAGGCGCTGCAATCTACTGCATAAGCTTGGCCGGCAAAGGCCATAGCGCTGGCGCTTGTAAGCACCCATAAAATTACTTTGTTTACTAGCTGCATTTTCATGATGACTCGCCTCTTGATTTTGGTTTTACAGTGATAATTTTGATCAAAAAATCGCACTGAGATTCAGGTTTATAAGCAAACGGCTTAAGAATTGCAAAATTACAGACAACACATTCCCTCTCCCGCATTAATGAAAAATGCAAGAAGTACGACAGGGGCAACGGATAACAACACACAAAAGAAATTACTTTGTTCAGCAAAGGGGTTTTAACTCAATGGTGAACAACACACGCCTGTTTTTATTATTCCGCGCGCACAACTACCGCCATAGAATTCTGGCGAGTCCGTAAGAAAAAGTTTCAGAATAGAGAAAAATTCCGAATGGCAACGTTGTCATTTATAGCATGATGATTTGTACAAAGCAAAGCCCAAGAGGAAAAATTAACTAAAATTCACACTATTCTCCACATGGGCCAACATTGACGGTGCAAATTGAGACAAACAGAAATGAATTAAAAGAATATTGCGAGGAAGGAAAACAACAACCAAAACCGATATAACGGAATATCAGTTTTGGCGTTTTAACTACACGAACTATCTTGAACTTACCTGAAATGATCCTGCTAATTGATGCATTTTCGTTGCGGTATTTTTTAAACGATCAGAACTAATCTGTAACGCACGCACAACCTTATTCATGGTTTGGCTTGCACTCGCCACATCACGCACATGATGGCCATGCTGCTGACTATTTGAGGCAATGTGATAAATAATATCGAACATGCGCTCAACAATAATATGCAACTGGGAGTTATCGGTTGATGCCTCTTCAGCTAAACGCAAACCACGATCCACATCAGCAACACTGCTTTCCATAAACGTAGCAGCTTGCTGTGCTTCTGTACGAATAGTTTCAATTTTTTGACCAATTTCACTAGCCACTAAAGATGTTCGCGCCGCAAGGCTACGCACTTCATCGGCAACTACTGAAAATCCACGCCCATGTTCACCGGCACGCGCCGCTTCAATCGCAGCGTTTAACGCGAGCAAATTAGTTTGGCTGGTGATACTGCTAATCAGTGAAACCATGTTGCCAATTTCACTTGTACGATTATGTAATGAATGAATAGTTTTTGCAGATGCCTCTACAACATCGCGAATAGTTTGTGTGCCCGTACGGACGGATTCAAATTGTTCGCGTGCATCCTGCACTACATTCTCCATAATTTTTTTCATTTCATTGGCGGTGCCCGACGCATTATTAATTTCCTGCAACTGACTATGTACAAGGCTGAGCATTTTATCCATTGAATCCGCAACGTGATCCGACGAGTTTTGTGCTTCAGAATTACGCGTTAATAAATTATCGCTGTTTTTCATTACCTCATCGGCAGCTCGAATAACTTCGCCCACAATGTGATCGAGGTTATCAATAAAACTATTAGTCCAGCGACCGAGATCACCTGTTTCATCGCAAGCCAACTTTGTAGTATCCAATCGCTGCCGTAAATTACCACCCCCTTCTGCAATCGCATGAATAACCTCAGTCATTTTGCCAAGGCGTCGCGCCAAACGCCGCGGTGCCCGCTGACGAAAAGCTAAACCTCCAGCGAGCAATAACAACAGGGTAATAATATTAATACTGCTATTTGAAAATGTAGTCCAACCATGCATCAATACATTTGCGACAAAACCAGTCGCTACAGTTGCAGAATATATTTTCATGTGCGAATAGGTTATTGAGCGATAGCGATAAACCTCTTCTAAATCTGCTTCACACATCATGCCCCAGGTATCAGGTGATCCCTGCAACTGAAAAGTAACGCCCTTGCCTATCACAGCAATATGGCGATAATCTGAATAGCCTGGATAGGTAACAAATAAATTACTCCCGTTCCGAATTGTTTCGCGCACGCCCGGATGTAATTGTTTAGTAGCGGGATCAGTAAATTTAATTTCAAATTCAGTATGACGATTAATCCTCACCACACCCCAATCAGTATGCACACCGGATTTTAAATTTTCGCCGTGAGAAAAAGTACTGTCTTCAAAACGTGATCGGGAAAGAGCTGTGCCTTGTGCTATTGATGAATCAAATACTGAGTTCACCATAAACAAATAATTATCACCCGACTCGTTAAAAATATGGCCAGCTTCGCGCTGAATTAAATCGCCCAATACGTCGTTGGGAATTCGCGCGCACAAGCAACCTTGCGTTCCATTGGCAAAAGTAACTGGCAAATAAAACATTACCGTTACTTCATCGTGAAATACAGATGTGCGTTTACCAATCGGTAAAGTTTGCGAGTCTACATAGGGGCCGTGCAAGAAAGGCGCAATTAACCCAGCACTAACAGCTTTTGCATTTAAATCGCTAGCGCCGTTTCGCGCTGCATAAGTTGATGCCAATACATGACCTTCGGCATCAATAATAAATAACTCAGTGCAATCAACCATGATGCGTAAATTTTTTTGCAAAACATTATCAAATGAATCCTCTGAAAGGCTAAGTTGCCATCGAGTAGATTCTAATTGTGTCCATTGCCGTTTTACCCATTGTTGCAATAATTTAATGCGCGTATTAGCAATACTTTCAAATGCTTTTTCCATAATCGGATAACGCCTGCGATTCAACCAACAGGCCCACGTCATACTCAATTTCCCAGTTTTACCGAACCAATTTAACCAGCCACGCTCAGAAATTGATAATTGCATTTTCTCACTGCGCAAACTCATAACTTGACCACCCATTCTATAAAAGACAATTAACAGCATGCAGAATATACGCCACCTTGTGACGTCTAAAGCATTGCAGTATCCACTCGTGATTTCACACAAAAAGATAGAACATATGTGATTGGTTGGTGCCCTTATTTTTAAAAACGCACCAAATAAAAACAAATCGGGAAAAAATTTAAATGTTTTTAAGAGGAATAAATTTGAAATGGATATTAAAAATGCAGGTTACTGATTTTGCGAAATAAATTAAAAATCAGTTATATAATTAAATTATGGCCACTATCAGCAATAACAGATCCGTAGTGGCCATAATAACGTCTATTTTAATATGCAATACTTACCATAATCTTTGGCGTCATTGATTGACCAATCCGCTTTGGATTTTTCCGCCATGTTTTCACACCACGCTTTACTGCCAACTTTGGCGGATGCACAGGAACTGACTAACACGCACACACATATTGCAAGAAAGATAGTTTTCATATTCAAGTTTCCTTTATGGCGCACAACCAAGCGCCTTATAAATTCGCAAGGTTGATGCAAGATTGTTAAGAATTTTTCAGCAGATAAAAGCTGGAGAAAACAAAAATTTCCCTTATAATCGGACAGAAATTATGTGATTTAGTTTCGACGCAATTCTTGTAGAGGCATTCAAAAGTGCAGGTAACCGCCTTATAAGAATAAAGCGAAAAATTTTTATTACGGGATTAGCAGTTGGGGCGAAGTTCTACATATTACCTCGCACCTTAAAAATTAACGGTTCCGTTGCCTTACCGCTTCAAATAAAACCACACCGGTTGCAACAGACACATTCAAACTACTCACAGTGCCTGCCATGGGGATGTTAATTAAATGATCACAGGTTTCTTGCGTTAAACGACGTAAACCATCACCTTCGGCACCCATCAAAATACCGATATTTCCGATTAAATTCGCTTGATAAACCGAAGCATCAGCTTCACCCGCCGCACCAAATAACCATACACCTTTTTCCTGCAATTTTTTCAACGTACGCGCAAGATTAGTCACAGGGACAAGCGGCAAAACTTCTGCTGCTCCACAAGCAACTTTGCGCGCGACTGGCGTTAGTCCTACGGATTTATCTTTAGGAACAATCACCACATGTACGCCAGCAGCTTCGGCGGTGCGCATACAAGCACCGAGATTATGGGGATCGGTGACGCCATCCAAAATCAAAACAAATGCGGGTTCATGTAGATTATCGATCAAATCAAACAGAAATTTTTCATCATGGATTTCCCCTGGCGTACAAATAGCGACTACACCTTGGTGATTTTCATCGCCAACTAACTCATCCAATTTTTTACGATCGACAATCTTGCAATTGATTTCATTACTCTGCGCAAGATGTAAAATTTTGGTGAGCCGCTGATCGTTGCGGCCCTGCACCATAAAGACTTCAAGCACACGTTGCGGTGCGCTTTTTAATAAAGCTTGCACAGAGTGCAAACCAAAAATATTTTCGTTTTTCAAATTTATTTACCGGCGATGTAGTTGCTTTGTTCGCTCCCAAACTCCAGCTTGGGAGTGTATGGGCATTACCAAGCTGGAGCTTGGGAACGAGAAAAGCTGAAGCTTGAGAACGAGAAAAAATTAATGTTTAACAAGGAATCGTCATCCCCGCAGGGGATCCAGCGGCTGGCGCTCCAGCGTCATTTCTGCTCTAAAAGTCACTGGATCCCCTGCGGGGATGACGATTCCCTTCTTTATTAAATTAATAGTAAAGACTCTTAAGCAATCAATATTCAAATCAGGAAGAACTTGAGATTGAATGAATCAAAACAACTCATTCTGCGTTTTAATTTCATCATCCGGCCCCAGCCAACGGCTAAGCCTTGTCGTCAGATTTACCCAACGCTTTTTTAACCATAGCTTTCGTCTTAGCAAAGAATGACGGAGCCTCTGATGACGCAGGTTGCTGAACTGCTGCTGACGCCTTCGCGCGCGGAGCTTTTTGTGTTTGATCGCCATTGTTGGTCTCGCTCACTTTTTTCACTTTAGTGGTCGCTGTTGACGCTTTAGGTTCAGCTTTTTGCACAGCCTTTTTAGCAGCCACCACCTTAGTTTCTGTAGAGTTCACAGCAGGTATTTTTTCAGCCGCTTTTTTTGCAGCGGCAATTTTATCGGCTTTAAATTTAGCCGGCGACTGCGTTGTCAATTTTTTACCGGATGGCGTTTTAGCGGTGGGATTTTTACCCGCAGATTTTGTAGCAGAAGAACCTGTTTTAGCAAACAGCTTTTTCTCGCCAGATGTAGCACCGAACGCGGAACGCGATTTTTTCTTTTCGGCTTTTTGCACCACAATCGGCACAATAGATTTTTTAGGGCGGCGAATCGCCGTGTCAGATTCCAATTCAAAATCGATTTTACGATTCTCTAAGTCTACGCGCACTACGCGCACGATTAACTCATCACCTAATCCAAATACTTTACGCGTGCGCTCACCTACCAAACGATGTTGCGCTGCATCAAAGCGATAATAATCGTGCGGTAATGCGGTGATGTGAACCAAACCATCCACATACAAATCTTTTAATTCAACAAACAAACCAAATCCGGTAACTGCGCTAACGTGCCCCGCAAATACAGCGCCGACTTGATCGCGCAAATATTCACACTTCAACCAACTTACTACATCGCGCGTAGCTTCATCGGCACGGCGCTCGGTAAGCGAACACTGTTCACCAAATACCACCATATCATTAGCGTTATAGGGATAAATTTGGCGCGTTGGAATTGGCGTTGCGCCTTCGGCACGACGAACATGAGTTGTAGGGACTTCACTGCGTACAACGGAGCGAATTGCGCGGTGCACTAATAAATCCGGATAGCGACGAATTGGTGACGTGAAATGGGTATAAGCATCGTAACCCAAACCAAAGTGGCCGCGATTTTCAACTTGATACATCGCCTGGCGCAAACTGCGCAACATAACGGTTTGAATCATATTGGAATCGCTGCGCCCTTGAATCTGTTGCATCAATTGTTGGTAATCACCGGATGTTGGTTCTGTACCGCCGGCCAAACCTAAACCTAATTCAGATAAGAATTCACGTAAATTAGTCAGCTTGGTTTCAGTTGGCCCTTCATGCACGCGATACAAACCAACAAGATTGTGCTTCTCTAAAAATTTCGCAGAGCATACGTTAGCGCACAACATACATTCTTCAATAAGTTTATGTGCGTCGTTACGTTTAATAGGAACTATGCGTTCAATTTTTCGCTCATCATTAAATTGAATACGCGTTTCAACGGTTTCAAAATCAATTGCACCACGCTCATCGCGCGCAATGCGCAAACATTTATATAAATCGTGCAGCAATTCCAATTGCGGAATAACGTGCTTATATTCGTCGCGCAGTGCTTTAGCGTCGTCATCCGATTCGGTCAGAATTTTTCCAACTTTGGTATACGTCAAACGCGCGTGTGAATGCATCACACCTTCATAAAATTCGTAGCCGGTAATTTTGCCCGCATCAGTAATGGTCATTTCACAGACCATACACAAACGATCCACGTGTGGATTTAACGAACACAAACCGTTCGATAAAGCTTCCGGCAACATAGGCACAACATAATCGGGGAAGTACACCGAATTGCCGCGACTGCGCGCTTCCATATCCAGCGCGTTATTTACTTTTACGTAATGTGACACATCAGCAATCGCCACATACAAACGCCAACCGCCGCGACGACGCTCACACAAAACCGCATCGTCAAAATCGCGCGCGTCTTCACCATCAATTGTTACGAACGGAAGATGGCGAACATCAATACGATTTAGCTTATCGCCCTCAGCCACTTCCGATGGCAAGACCGCCGCTTCCGCAACAACGTCTTGCGGCCATACGCAAGGAATTCCGTGCGCCTGAATGGCAAGTTCAATTTCCATTCCCGGCGCCATGTGATCGCCGAGTACTTGAGTTACGCGGCCCATGGGCAGGCGATTTTTATCAGGCTGCTGGGTAATCTCCGCGACCACGATTTGGCCGTGAGCAGCGCCACCGTATGCGCCAAACGGAATCATAATATCTTGCGTGATGCGCGCATTTTCTGGTCGCACAAATTGCACGCCATCTTCATTAAAAAAGCGCCCGGCTAATTGCGTGGTATTGCGCGAAAGCACTTCAACAATCGCGCCCTCTTCTTTGCCGCGATATTGCTCGCCGGACATCCGTACCAATACTTCGTCGCCATCAAATACGCGGCGCATTTGGCGATTGTGCAAATAAATATCTTCGCCACCGTTAGCGGGAATGACAAAGCCGTAGCCATCTTTATGGCCTTGCACGCGACCGCGAATAACGTCGATTTTATCCAGACGCAAGTAAGCGTCTTTGCGATTGCTAATTAATTGGCCGTCGCGCGCCATGGCAATTAAACGGCGGCGCAGGGCTTCTACTTGATCTTCATCGACAAGATTAAGAATCTCGCACATTTGTGGATGAGTGATTGGCTCTGCGGCACTATCGAGCAAGTCTAAAATAAACTCGCGGCTGGGGATGGGATTTTCGTATTTTTCAGCTTCGCGCGCGGCGAAAGCATCCTGATGCGGGGTTTTACGTTTGGTCAAAGGAGATATCCTGTTGTGGCCTATTAATAATATGGCGAGGGCGGTCAAAATACCGCCAAAAGTCTTAGTCAATCAATTCTAGAGTCTAGGTTGGTTAATTATAGGGCAGTCACTATGACAAACCCACAAATATAATCAGATTGCGCGTTGACAAGCCTAAAGCTGCTATTTATAGTTCGCGCCCTTGGCGTAAGCCAACGAGTAAAGGCGTAAGCCGAATAGCCCAGATGGTGAAATTGGTAGACACGCCAGCTTCAGGTGTTGGTGGCGCAAGCTGTGCCGGTTCGAGTCCGGCTCTGGGCACCAAATTATAAAATTCGCGCTCTAACTGCCTTAAGGTGGTTTAGGCGACGAATTACATAACCACTCTTAATAACTTCCCTCTAAATCAGCAATCCACAAATTCGCGTAAAACCTTGAGGTCGGCTACCAATTCCTGATTCTATTTGGTGAAGATAAACCTTATCACTACCCCCACCCTGAAATATTCTCATTCATTTGCATAATTAGCCCGTCTCAATTTTCGAATATAACCCACATCCAAGTCTCTCGAAGCACAGATCAAACTTTTGCATATTAATGT
>FSSS01000064.1_pt1 | contig 20208 bp, 18 predicted proteins | sample 1637081 | NCBI WGS metagenome assembly FSSS01 (sample SAMEA3914818, study PRJEB12502) | metagenome | biome: forest; material: soil | place: Canada | collected 2010-06-26 | depth 0.1 m
AAGTGATCACACATCCGCCGAAAAATTTCGTCTAAAGTCGATTTTTTATGAAGTTTTGCTAAGCTGATAGTAATTTTCTGCGTTTGCAGAAGTTGCTAGGGATAATTTGGGTCATGGCTGCCTTAATGAGCGTTACTAACACTACATCTGCCGTCGTTTATATCGTTGATGATGACGATATTATTCTATGGACATTAAAAGAGCTGGTGCAATCCATTGGCGCGCGCGTGCACACCTTTACCTCGGCCAAAGAGTTTTTAGCGTTTTACTCACCCTCACCCTGCGAATGCGTCATCACTGATGTACGCATGCCCGAGATTGGTGGTTTACAAGTTCAACGTTTGTTGATGACCACCGGCGCACCGCCGCCAATTATTTTTATTACCAGTCATTCGGAAATCAGTGCCGCCGTTGAAGCCATGAAAGCGGGCGCATTCGATTTTGTTGAAAAACCGGTGAATGGCCATCTGCTGATTGAAAAAGTCCAGGCAGCACTGGTGCATAGCCGTTCATTGCACCGCGAACGCTTGAAGCAATCCAGCCAACAGGCACGTTTGGATTTACTCACCCCCAAAGAGCGCGAAATTGTGGATTTGGTGGTGCAAGGGCAATCCAGCCGTGAGATCGCAATATCATTGGATATTAGCGTGCGCACGGTGGAAAACCATCGCGCGCGGATTATGGACAAGTTACATATTGCCTCCGCCGTTGAGCTCGTCAAACTGTTTGTGTAGTCTCCTCAAAAGATAAACTTCCTCTCATTCGCCACCCAAACATTCGCACAGAACATGTAAGGGCAACCATTGTGGTTGTTCTTTTTGCAATACGTGTGATCCCCCCAACATAACCACATCGAAAATAAAAACGGGCGACCACAGGGGTCGCCCCTACGGAATGTTTTTAACCAAATTGCGCTTTTGCGTAATAACCCTCTGCGCTCTTGAGTAGTTCTACTCTCTCGGCAATCTTGCCTTTGGTTAACAATGTGTCCTATTGGATAACCGCAAAATACGCCTTACGGCAATTTACACAGAGCGGCAAACCCATACTCAAATAACACTGAACTTGTGACTTTAAAAGGTGATGAACTATGCATACTCAAGCACAAGCAGTGAAATCCATTAACCCCGGTATTAGCATGATGAACGCGCGCCTCACTGACTTATCGCCCGAAGCGAGCCTCTTAAGCGGTAGCGCTTTTAAAAAAATTCAGGCGTTTTTTCAGCAGCAAAGCGGGATTTTTATTCCCGAGCATAAACAGCAATTAGTCATTACCCGCTTGCGCAGCCATATGCTGTCGCTGGGGTTTAAAGAGTTTGATGGCTATTCCACCTATTTAACTAACACGGCCTCCAATGACGAGCGCACACAAGTCGTCGACTTGTTAACGACCAACGAAACCTACTTTTTTCGCGAACCAGAACATTTCAATCAGCTCGCCAATATTATGGTGCCAAGCATTGCACATCGCCCACTGCGCATTTGGTGTGCCGCTGCCTCAAGTGGCGAAGAGCCTTATAGCCTGGCGATGGCGCTCAACGAAAAGCTAGGTTCATATGGCTGGGAGCTAACCGCCAGCGATATTTCGGTGCGCATGCTAGAAGCCGCTGAGCAGGGTTTGTATCGTATGCAGCGTTTGGAACACATGCCGCCGGAATACCTTAAAAAGTATTGCCGCAAAGGTGTTGGTCCCTACGACGGTATGTTTATGGTGGATTCAGACTTGCGCCAACGCGTGAATTTTACCCAGCACAACTTGCTAGAAAGCGCTGCCAACCTCGGCCAGTTCGATATTATTTTTGTGCGTAATGTTCTTATCTATTTTAATAGCGATGTTAAAAACCAGGTGCTGCGCAACTTGTATGCCCAATTGCGCCCAGGCGGCTGGTTAGTGACCAGTCACTCTGAATCGCTGAATGGGTTAGACACCCCACTTAAATTAGTGCGCCCATCACTTTATCGCCGTACCCAAGCCTAATCACCTACCGATCATTCATTAATCAGCCACAGGAGCTTAGGCGTATCACCATGAAACTACATTCACCACTCGGCTTTAGCTGCATCAAGGCCGCCAGTTTTGGATCTAAAAGGTCATGCGCATGAAGCCCGAACAGCAATTGTCCAAAATAACTGCTTTGCACAGCGCCATTTTGAGCAAAGGCGTATTGGTGGTGGACGATAGCGATTTACAGCGTTTAGTGTCGGCCGAGCTTTTGCGCAGCCTTGGGATTAGCCATATTTACGAAGCGGCCAATGGTTTGGAAGCGCTGCAGTTGCTGTACAAAGAGAAGCTTAAACCCGCCGTTATGTTGGTGGATTTGCATATGCCACGTATGGACGGGATTGAACTGATTCAGGAAGTCGCCAAACTTAAACTCAATATCTCCATCATCATCGTCAGCGGAGCCGATACTATGCTACTGGACACCTTAGGCAGCATGGTGCGCGCCTGGAAATTGCCCATGCTCGGCGCCCTGCCCAAACCGCTTAACGGCCAAGCCTTGGTGAGCAGTTTGCAGCGTTTTCACCTTATGAATCAGCCAGAATCAGAACTAGAACAAGGGTTGAATTGCAACGCCAGTCCTTCTGCGCTGGATGTTCAACGCGCAATCCGGCTCGGCCAAATTAAACCCTTTTACCAACCCAAGGTATCGCTCAAACACGCGCAAGTGGTTGGCTTTGAGGCCTTGGCGCGCTGGTGCGATCCGGCCAAAGACATTGTATTGCCAAGTGAATTTATCGACGTTGCCACCGACCATGGCCTACTTAAAGAGCTAACGCTGAGTATGCTGGATTCGATTTTGGCGGATATGAAAGCCTGGAATAGTTTGGATATATTCCCCATTATTTCGCTCAACCTGGCCGTCACCTTGCTTGAAGACCCCAGCTTCGCAAACCAAATCATTCGCCGGGTGAAGCATGCGAATATTCCCTCCACCAAGATCCTGTTGGAGATCACTGAAAGCGCATTAATGAAAGATCAAGCCGTCGCGCTAGGTTCAATTGGTCGCTTGAAACTGAATGGCTTCAGCTTTTCAATTGACGATTACGGCACCGGTTTTTCGTCCATGCAGCAACTATCGCGCATTGCGTTCAGCGAGTTGAAGATAGATCGCTCATTCGTCTGCCGCGTCAGCGAAAGCGCGCATTTAGCGAACATCGTCCATTCCGCTCTGGATATTGGCCAACGCCTGGGCCTAACCACAGTGGCAGAAGGCGTTGAGACGCTGGAAGAACTCAATATTCTGCGCGAGATGGGTTGCGACGAAATTCAAGGCTATCTCTTTGCGCGCCCAATGCCTGCATGCGATGTCTTGCCTTGGCTGAATGACAACGCAGCCAATTTACCTATGCTGTGTCGCGGTGATTCTTAAGGCCGAAACCTGGCAGGAAGCCGCTAGCTATCACTCATTTGAACAGCTACTTTTAGCTCACACATCAACCCAATCACTGTACAAGTAGTGATATGCGCATACACTAGCTATATTCTAAGTCTATCGTCACGCCACTGAGCTGAGAGCAACCTCAGCCCAGCCACCTACTATGGAAACACCATGAAGTTAGGGAAGTATCTGCCATTAATGCTCGCGCTCTGCGTTAGCATTTTTCTGATTGCGGTGACTATTGTCTCGGTGCGCTTTATCTATGCCCATGATCGCGCCAACGTCTCTCACCACATATTAACGCGCCTGCAAGCGACCGATGGGCTATTGGAGATGTGGCGCCATAACTATCTGCAGGGCGTGAATGCATTGGCGAAAGACCCAAGTCTGGTGAAATTGGTTGATGACTTAATCAATCACCACATCAGCAATGAGGATGCCAGTAAAACCATGGATCAATGGTTGCGCCCCATTTATTTAGGACGCGGCTACGATGGCCATTCGATTATCTCGCCGGATTTTCAAATCGTTTTATCGAGCAGCCCGGCTTACACTGGCAAACCCGTTGCATCACCCGTTTCGCGTGAAGCCATCGCCAAAGCACTACGCGAAGGCAGCGCCGTAAGCCGGCCACTGGAATCCAATTATCAAATCACCCTGGTCGACAAAGTAGCCGAAGCCGGCACTTTATTTCAGCTAGGCTGCGCGCGCATTGTCGATAAAGGCAAAATCCTTGCGGTTTTGTGCCTGCGCCAAAACCCCTACCACGACTTTTTTGCCATGCTCAGCACCGGTTTTTCGGGCACATCGGGCGAAGCTTATGCGGTTGATCGCAAGGGCAATATCATTTCACCTACGCGTTTTGGGCAAGCAGTTATTCGCAATAAAACGCTGTCCACCGAAGCGCCGTCCTACGTGAAAGGTTTGCAGGCGCGGGTACCCAACAGAACCAAAACCGGCACTCTGGTTACCAACATTAACAGCCCGGTTACCAAAGCGGTCAGTTTAGCCATGCAGCAAGGCGAGAGTGGTTTCGTTGACGGCTATCAGGATTACCGCGGCGTTGCGGTGGTGGGTGCGGTGAAATGGATACCCGATATGGATGTCGGCATAGTGGTTGAACAGGATATGGACGAGGTCTATGCGCCCTTTCAATTCTCATGCAACACCATTATCGGTTTTACTGCGCTCGCGATTTTGCTGATCAATATTCTGATGTTCGTGATGGTGCGCGGGCGCAAATCCTTAGCAGAGCGCGAGCAGAGCATGCGCGCGTTTTTGGATAACTTCCCCGGCCTTGCACATATGCGTGACCGCAAAGGCAGCTTTATGATCGTCAACAAGCAAATGGAAGGGTTACTGCATATTCCTCGCCGCGAAATTCTGGGGCACGTCGGCGATATTTTAGCGCTGCCGCAAAAACACCTTACCCAACTTAATAATGACCACGAAGAAGTACTGCGCACCGGAGAAGTACTCGAAGCCATTCGCGAAATTGCCGATATTCAATTCGAAAAAGTGGAATGGGTAAGAACAATTCGCTTCCCTATTTTCGACCCGGATACTAAAGCTATTTACGCCGTGGGCACTATCCTGCTTAACATTACCGAACAAATTCACAGCGCCCATGAACTGGATACGATTCGCATCAACCTCGAAAACATGGTCGCGCAGCGCACAGTTCAACTGGAAACCGCCAAGCTGGATGCCGAGCAGGCAGCGCATGCGAAATCCGACTTTCTCGCCAATATGAGCCATGAAATTCGCACGCCTATGAACGCGATTATAGGTTTATCGCACCTTGCAACGTTGGTTTCCGACGACCCCAAACTCAGGAGTTATTTGCAACGTATTCACCAATCGAGCACGCATTTGCTGTCGATCATTAACGACATTTTGGATTTCTCCAAAATCGAAGCCGGCAAAATGATTATCGACGCCGTAGATTTCTCGCTCGAAGATATGCTCAACAATGTGCTCGGCCTGCAGTGGGAAAAAGCCGACGCCAAAGGCCTGGAATTACTGCTGCACATAGACGCCGATCTGCCCGACAACCTGAAAGGTGATGCCCTACGCATTGGGCAAATTCTAATTAACTTCACCAATAACGCCGTTAAATTTACCGAAACCGGCGACGTGATTGTGCGCGTACGCAAAGTGTCCGAAAGCGCCGACAGCATACGTGTGCGCTTCGATGTGCAAGACACCGGCATTGGTATCCCGAGCGAACAATTCGATCAATTGTTTCAACCCTTTCACCAGTTGGATACTTCCACAACCCGCCGCTTTGAAGGTACCGGCCTGGGGCTGACCATCTCCAAAAATCTCGTCGAGCTTATGGGCGGCGAATTGAGTATCGCCAGTGAACTCGGCGTGGGCAGCACCTTCTCGCTTGAATTAAACCTTGCACAAGGTTCATCACAAGAATTGCCCGCGTTGCAGACCACTATCCTGAAAGGCAAACGTGTATTGGTGGTAGATGACAACGCACAGGCGCGCGCTATTTTGGCGGAGATGCTGCGCACGCTGAATTTGGATGTAACCTGTGCCGATTCCGGAACCGCCGCGCTTGCACTTATCAACCCCTACGATGGCTCCGCGAATGAATTTGATATTGTGTTTATCGATTGGAAAATGCCAGGGCTTTCGGGCATAGAAACCGCCGAACAAATCCTCTTGTGGTCGCACCTGCGCCCCGCAAAGCTGGTGCTGTTAAGTGCGCACAGCAAACACGGCATAGATCCCAACGCCGAAAATGTGTTTGCGGCTATCATCAGCAAACCTGTACTGGCGTCAACCTTGTCCGACACTATTACCAAACTTTTTAAAAATACTTATGTGCGTGCCGAGTACAACATTCCGCTCGATTTAACCTCTTACAAAAAATTAGCGGGCAGCCATGTACTGCTGGTGGATGACAATGAAATCAATCAGGACGTTGTAAAAGAATTACTTCATTTGGTGGGCGCGAAAGTTGTTACCGCTAGCCATGGCCAACAAGCGTTGGACCTTCTAGACCGGCTCTCCTTTGACGCCGTATTGATGGATGTACAAATGCCGGTGATGGATGGATTGGAAGCAACTCGGCGTTTGCGCCTGCAAGAACGCTTCGCACATTTACCGATAATCGCCTTAACCGCCAGCGCGCTTTCTGGCGACCGTGAACGTTGTCTTGCGGTAGGTATGAATGATTACATATCCAAACCCATCTATCCCGAAACGCTTTATCGCACATTGTTGCGCTGGCACACCCGCCGCACCGCAACTCCATTTGAGCCAACACTGCCCATCGCCACTATCAAACCCACCGAAGCAACCTCGGAATCAACCCGCGCCCTCTCGCGGCTTTATCGCATAGAGGGATTAGATGTAGACCAAGCCCTGGAGCGCCTGCTCAATAACGAAATGCTTTATCTCAAATTAATAAAACGTTTTATCAACGAGCGCAGCGATATTGTGGATGTGATTGAAACTGCAATTGCAGGAAAAAATATTAACGATGCACTGAACCAGGCGCACTCGTTTAAATCCTTGGCAGGAACGATTGGCGCAGTAGAATTGCAAGCATTTGCATTGCAAATTGAAATCGAATTGCAGCAGGAAAAATCGATTGAGAATTTATTGCCCGCGATGCGCGATGCAGTAAATTCGTTGCTGGAAGAATTGCGTGCGGGTTTGAATATTTAGCGATAGATAAATAGAAAATTTCTTCGCATCGCTCTGCCCTTTTTTAAAAAAGGGAATCGTCATCCCCGTAGGGGATCCAGCGACCTTAAAATATGAATGACACTGAAATGCCAGCCACTGGAATGCCAGCCACTGGATCCCCTGCGGGGATGACAATTCCCTTCTTATCAAACTCTCGCATATGCAGCATTTACTATAACTTAATCCTGATAACTCCAAACACCATTCTTATCCGTCACCAGCCAAAGCTGCGTATACCAATAAAAACGCCCGCGCTCATTGCTCGCCGCAGTGCAATTAAATTTCGTGCGCCCTTGCGGAAAAACTTGTCTGGATTGCACCCACAACTTTCCACCTATCACTTGCGTATTAATTGCACCCTCATTCGACGAAAAACAATTCACTTTATTCAACAATGAATTATCACTCAAGGTTAATACCAAATAAGGTTTAGCGCCCGCCTTTACAACAATATCATCCAACTTGTGTTGTTTATCTGCATAAAACTCAACATGCTTAACCGGCATCGATAATGTACTTATTTTTTCGATAAAATCATTAAGCTCGGTGTAGCTACCGCCAAATGGAAATCGCGGCAAGGTTTGCAAATCAGTTTCAGCATTCAACACACCAGCTTGTTGCGTAAATGCCACATAACCCATTTCTTTCAAAATCTGTTTTACTTCAGCATTGTATTCACCAAAAGGATAGGCAAATATTTGCGGTGCATTGCCGATCTCTTGTTCAATTTTTTCCTGCGCACTTTTTATTTCGCCAGTAATACGTTCACGCCACTGCGCAAGGTTTTCATCTTTATTCAAACGCACTAGATGATTATGTTCAGTTGTGTGATTAGCAATAGTGACATTATGTTTGGACATCTCACGTAACTGATCCCAAGTCACAAATAACTTACCAGAACTCACAGCGTTGGTATTCACAAAAAACGTAAACGGCCAGCCATGTTTTTTAAGAATAGGATAAGCAGATGTGTAAACGTCCGCATAGGAATCATCAAACGTAATCGCAATCGTTTTATCGGGGAGCGCCTCACCCTTTTTTAATTTTTCGGTGAGTTCAGTAAGCGGAACAATGTGGTAATTATTTTTTTCCAAATAATCCATATGCGCAACAAACCGCTCAGGACTAATACTGGTCGATGCCGGCATGGTATTGCTAACGTGGTGATAAATTAATACGGTTGCTGCATTTGTGTTTAATACGAATGCGATTTGCAACAGCACGCCTGCCAATATAAAACGTGTCACTTTCATAGCTATTGTCTAGTCTTCCAAATTAACAAATCGCAACCCAACACCGGACGGTTCAACGCGCACAACTTCCATATCTAAAATGGGGGCATCATCCATTAAGCCTTGTACTTGGCCGGTAACGTGAGTTCCAATCGCGGGAACTTGATCTGGCTCTAGCACTACAAATACACCGCCGTCGGAAATGTCGCGGGTTTTAACAACTATTTCGCCAAGACTTTCATGCACAATTTTAATTCGGCAAGCCAAAGCAGTGCGAATGTGGCGGCGCTTGTCTTTTGAACTCATGATGATTCCTTTTTAAATTATTGTTAAAACGTTTATAAAAAATAAAATATTACTATAAAAAGAGAATCGTCATCCCTAGCCGGGCGCCCCCGCAGGGGATGACGATTCCCTTATAAAGTTGATATCCCGTATTTTATTTATCCGTAACTTCTACGGCATCGACTTTTTGGAAGCCGCGCGGTAATTTGTTTCCGCGGCGGCCACGCTCACCTTTGTAGTGTTCAAGGTCAGACAGTTTTAGCGTAATATGGCGCTTGCCAGAATAAAGCGTCAACATTTGGTTGGGGTTAATTACACTCACTGACACTACAAACTCTTCGTGAGTTTGCGCGCGTGCCGATGGAATATTCATAATTTTGTTTCCTTTACCGCGCGCCAATTCGGGCAACTCGGTAACAGGGAATACCAATAAGCGGCCATCATTACTCACTGCGGCAAGCAATGCATGTTCGGGATCTGTCACAAATTGTGGCGGCAAAACTTTGGCATTTTCGGGTAAGGTGAGCAGCGCTTTACCGGCTTTATTTTTGCTCGCCAGATCATCGAGTTTTGCAACGAAGCCATAACCGGCATCCGACGCTAATAATACACGTTGATCATCTGCCCCCATTAATGCGCCTTCAAAGGTTGCGCCACTCGGTGGACTTATTTTCCCGGTGAGCGGCTCGCCTTGTCCACGTGCGGATGGCAAGTTGTGCGCGGGCAATGAATAACTGCGCCCGGTAGAATCGAGCAAAATAACTTGTTGATTACTTTTGCCATGCAATGCAAATTTTAAACTGTCACCGGCTTTGTAACTTAAACCGGCAGGATCTATATCGTGACCTTTTGCGGCACGAATCCAGCCTTTATCTGAAATGACTACTGTTATCGGGTCAACACTTAACAATTCTGTTTCGCTAAAGGCTTGTGCTTCCAAGCGTGAAACAATGGGTGAGCGGCGGTCATCGCCAAATTGCTCAGCAACTTGTACCAATTCCTTGCGCACCAGATTTTTTAATTTCACGGCTGATTCAAGAATTTTTTGTAAGCCATCGCGCTCTTTTTCCAACGCCGTTTTCTCTTCCAGAATTTTCATTTCTTCCAAACGCGCTAATTGGCGCAATTTGGTTTCCAGAATATATTCCGCTTGCATTTCAACTAAATTGAAACGTTCCATTAATACCGGTTTTGGATGTTCCTCTTCGCGAATAATACGAATAACTTCATCCACATTTAAAAACACCACCATTAATGCCGCTAAACGCAGCAAACGCTCTTCCACTTTTTCCAAACGGTATTGCAAACGGCGACGCGTAGTAACTGTGCGGAAGCTCAACCATTCACTCAAAATTTTAATCAGCGATTTAACTGCCGGCCGGCCGTCAATGCCGATCATGTTCATGTTGACGCGATAGGTGCGCTCTAATTCGGTAGTCGCAAATAAATGCTGCATTACCTGCTCAAGATCAACACGATTTGAACGCGGAATAATAATTAGACGCGTTGGATTTTCGTGATCAGATTCATCGCGCAAATCGGCAACCATGGGCAATTTTTTCGCCTGCATTTGCGCGGCAATTTGCTCCATAATTTTTGCACCGCTAACTTGGTGCGGAAGTGCAGTAACAATAATATCGCCCGACTCTTCATCTTTTTGCCAAACCGCGCGCATGCGTACACTGCCGCGCCCGGTTTCGTACATTTTGATTAAATCTTCACGGGAGGAAATAATTTCCGCCTCGGTGGGCATGTCGGGGCCTAAAATAAATTGGCACAAATCATTAACGGAGGCTTGCGGATTATCCAATAAATGTACGCAGGCATTTACCACTTCACGCAAATTGTGTGGCGGAATATCGGTCGCCATCCCTACCGCAATACCCGTAGTACCGTTTAGTAAAACGTTAGGAACGCGCGCGGGCAATACCATCGGCTCATCTAAAGTGCCGTCAAAATTTGGTTGCCAATCTACTGTGCCTTGGCCTAACTCTTCCAACAAAACTTCGCTGTATTTTGTTAAACGCGATTCGGTGTAACGCATGGCGGCGAATGATTTCGGATCATCCGGCGAACCCCAGTTTCCTTGACCATCAACCAGCGTATAGCGATAGGAAAATGGTTGCGCCATCAACACCATGGCTTCATAAGATGCTGAATCGCCGTGTGGGTGAAATTTACCGATTACATCGCCCACGGTGCGCGCGGATTTTTTAAATTTGGCAGTGGACTTCAAGCCCAGCTCGCTCATGGCATACACAATGCGGCGCTGAACCGGTTTCAAGCCGTCGCCAATATGCGGTAGCGCGCGGTCAAGAATCACGTACATGGAATAATCGAGGTAGGCTTTTTCGCTAAAATCTTTTAAGGCGATGCGCTCATCAGCATCGGGGAGGGTTATTAACTCACTCATTGATTGTCCTGCTAATTACTTGGAATTCGTTTACATCACTAAATTGTGGGCCACATAGAATATGTGATTATTTTTTAAGATGGTGGCTCTTTTTAGTGAATATTTTTATTGCGTAACAGCCGTTCCCGGCGCAATCTTTTCTGACAGGCCGCTCAGCGGCAAGGCGCCTTGTTTATCGACATGCATTGATGGCAGCCAGGCACTAAAATCTATAATGGCAGCAAAATTATAATTCACTTTATCGACAACGCCACTGTGGCTGAAGTGTTCAATCAAACGCAGGGCTTGAATAAGATCGACCGAAACCTCTAAGGTCACTGCAGTATCTTGCATGCCTTTTAAAGTAGGAACTTGATCGCTCGCGCCGGTTAATAGCTTGATTTTTTCGATATCTACCGTGTAATTTATACTGCGTACGCTGAGATCTTGTTTGTTGGGATTATAAATATTGAGATCGATTGCGATATGACGCTGTAAGAGGCTTTGCGCTGGTAATAAACGTAAGCCCGCGAGCTTTACATCGGGATGTTGCAGCTTGGGATTCAGCGCCGCGCAACTCACTAATAAAAAAGAAAAGCACAGACACACTACCGTTAGGATTTTGCTCATAGAATATCTCACGGGGTTTCAATAATAAAAATGTGACCCAAAGCTCTCGCCCTGAGGCGCTCCTTGTGGTGTAATCCGCGCCCAGATGTACTGCACGGATGCAGGTTAACGCAATGGTTGCCAATTTAGATGAACTTATTATGCCGTACCCCAAACTGAAATCAGATGACATACTCGGCAGCAGGGAAATCAGCTTTACCAATCGTAAAGACTCCATACATCCGCAATTGATGCGCTTGTGTATGGATTTTGAATTGGTGGTACTCCAGGTTCAGCGCCGCTCTTTTAGCCATATCTCCAAACGTTTTCTGCCAACCCATAATGCTTTTTTACTATCCAACCGCGATTATCGCACTTCCGGGCTAGTATTTTCGCCCTGGTGCGACACCATGATGGATTTGGAAATCTTTGCCCGCAAAAACCACGTTGATATTTTGCACGACCACATCTTCGGCGATATCAACGAAAACAACTTCCGCTAATCTGTCAATTCCTGATCAAACTCTTCGAGCAAATCTATCGGCTCCATCTCCGTTCCGTCCAACTCTTCGTTCCAATTAATCCCGACTAAAACCACATCTTCATGCAAGCCAGTGAGCCAATCTTCTAAAAATTCTACCAGCTCAATCGCGACAGGCTTGTAATCTTTCCAGTCTTCGCGACAGTGAACGAGAGCGAAGGCTTCCTGCGACCAAAAAGGCATAACATCGGTATTTTCGTACTGTTCTGAGCCGCACAGTGCCCATCCGTCTGGCCCTTCCAAACTCCACACACAACCATTCTCAATGGCCTCAACAACAAAACGGTCGAAGTTTTCAGAATCATTATCACTTAATGGTTCAGTCATGAGGGTATCTCCAGAGGGTTCAAAAAAAGAATTTAAACAGTAAAAAGCGTTAAAACATAAGCTGCATGCCATTGGCTTTCAGCCAGGCACGACGATTTTTGTAATCGGGACAAAGACGCGCAACCACTGCCCAAAAGGCCGGGCTATGGTTGTGATGCAATAAGTGGCTAACTTCGTGGGCGACAAGATAATCGACTATAGGCTCAGGGGCTAGCAGAATCTGCCAGTTGTATTGGATTGCCCCTTGCACAGTGCAATGGCCCCATTTTGAGCGCGTCGCCTTGAGTGTGATGCCTGCATGTTTGGTGCCTGCATTTGTGGTGTTAAGGCGCGCAACGGCGGCATCGGTTTTTTCTTGCAGTAATTTAAGCGCTTGATCCTGATACCACTGGCTCACCAAACGCCTGGTTTGTTGTTCATCAGGCAATCGGCTGCGCGATGTCAGAATCACCAATAATTTCGCGCCGTAACGCACCACATCTGCTTTCGGCTGTTTATGTACAACCAGTTCAAGCGGATTGCCGAGGTAAGGCACGCTGGTGCCCTTGGCAAAGGTGTAACTCGGCAGATCGGATATTTGCTGTTCTTGCTGCGCTAACTTTTGCTGTACCCAAAGCGATTTTTCGCGCACGAATTTTTCAATATCCGCTTTGGCTACAAAATAAGGTGCACGCACAACCACTTGTGCTTGTGCAATCTCAATACTGAGACTGCGCCGACGCGCGGAGCGCACCAAGGTAAACTCAAAGGGTAAAGGCGCGGCCAAATTTTTTAGAAAAGATAAGGGCATAATGCGTCAGAAGAAATGAATTCGGATGACATTATGCCCTTACCTAGAAGCAAGGGCTACCGGTTAAATAGAAGCAAGGGCTTACCGTTAAATAAGAACAAGCGCTGCCGCATAAAAAATTAAGCGTTAACGCATGGAAACCGGGTAATGCATATAACTGCAAAAGGGCGAATCCAAATCACACACTTCCAGGATTAAATAGAGATCTTGCGGAACGCGTTTCATCAAGCTGGCAATGTCAGCCGGATGCCGAGCGTTATTACAGGACAAATAAAAATCAGTTGTGTATTCACACACTAAACTGCCGCCTTGATCACACGCATGGCCTGCGCCGCAGATATCCGAATAAATTAAAATTGAATTGTAAGTATCCGCTACAGAATTGATGCGCACATTCACGCGATAATCATCCAGACTATTCGCTCGCCAAAAAATATCAAATAAACCGTTATAAATATAGGGGTCAATAATTAGCGGCGTGCGCGACTGCGCTGTATCAACACCGTAACTATCTACAATATCGAACCCCACCAAATTCGGCGTGGGATTATAGGAATAGGTTTCAGGTTCACCACCACACGCAGCTAAAACAAGGCATAATAATAACGCAATTAAATAATTATTTTTCACCGCAAACCTCCTTAAGGTTTTACGGTTTTATGCTAAGTTTTTAGCAATGAATTGAAGCTGAATAATAATTTGCGCTTAAGCGGATAAAAGATAGATGCAAAAAAAAGCCCCCACTCATCCGCTGAGCAGGGGCCAGAAACATATTCCCAAAACTGTTTAACACTACAAATCACACATAACTGTTAAGCCATTGTTTGATACTGTCAAACCAAACTTATCAATACAATGTGTAAATGTCCGTACACTCCCTGTGACACGAAATGTATGCATCACCCACTAGTGACGCCACTTAGCTGAAGGCGACAGATTCACACTGCCATCTTCCTCTAAGACTGCAAATTTGGATTGTTCGGCATTTTTAACGACAATCATTGGCGGTACAAATAAAGGCCTGCGAATAAATGCGAGCTGCCAGCCAAAATTTTCTAGGCTATTCAGGGCGATACGCTGTACTTCATTTAGGTAATAATAAACATCCGCAGGAAGCGCTTTGCGCGAACCACGCACTTCTTCTTTAGGCGATTGCACAGCCTCATCGAAAATTGCGTCAAAATCAGCATTAAAATTACGTATAGGGTCCAACATACTATCTCCTTAACTATGGACAAAAAGTACCGCCAAGCAGCAGTACTGCATTCACTTACATCAAAGCATTGAAGATAGTCTTGCCTCTACACTTAAGTTTGTCAAAAACCAAGTTGGAATATCAACGGATGCCGAAAGAGCGCATTATCATATCCAGCATTTTTTATAATTAGCGAAGAACTAAAATGAGGCAGGATGAAACTTACGTAATACTTGTGATATATTTCAGTGCGCTCGCCATAAAAAATATTTTTTATAGAGCAAAATGAACGCACAACTTAAGTGCTTTAAAAATTGCACAGCAACAATATTATTAGAAACTCCATCGGCAAGGTTTTCGCTCAATAAAATCAGAACCCAATAACAGAGCATTGATTATGAACAGAAAACAGTTACTAACCTTGTGTACTTTAATGGCTGGATTTTTCGCACAATTTGCCTGCGCCAAAGACAAGAGTGCAGACATTAAAAAAGTTGAAGCCCAAGTTGAGCAATTACGTACCGCAATGATAAATGCGGATGCACAAAAGCTAAAAAACCTTACCGCGAGCGAACTGAACTATGGCCACTCAGGTGGACATGTAGATGACCAAGCAGCATTTATAGAAAAAATTGTCAGCGGCAATTCAGATTTCGTCACTATTCAATTAAAAGACCAAACCATTCAATTGGTAAAAGATATTGCCATAGTGCGCCACACGCTAATCGCCACCACCAATGACCGCGGCAAACCCGGTGACGTTGATATTGGTGTTATGTTGATTTGGCAAAAACAACATGGCGATTGGAAATTACTTGCACGCCAGGCATTTAAAGCACACTAATTAAATCGAGTAGCACTATGAAACTTTACGGCAGTTTTACCTCTCCCTATGTGCGCCACTGCCGCATTGCATTATTGGAAACCAATACGAGCTTTGAGTTTATTGAAACCGATCAAACCATCAGCGCCATAAAATCACCCACCAAGCGGGTACCTTTTTTGGAAGATGGCGAGATATTTTTAAGCGACTCAAGCTCGATATTGAAACATCTGCGTGAAAAAGCTGGCGCGTCTTTTTTAGCAACAGCGAGTGAACTCAATCAATTTTGTATTACCAATACCGCGTTGGATGCAACTGCAAATTTATTTTTCTTGCAGCGCGATGGTGTTGATATTCAAGCCTATGAATATACCCGACGCCAGGCAGCACGCATTGAATCCAGCCTCGCTGAACTCAATGCAATACAGCTTCCAATGAATGCGCCTTACAGCGATGTAGATTTGCGTTTAGCCTGTTACTTAGCTTGGGGATTATTTCGCAAACGCATTAGTCTTGTGGCCTACGAAAATTTGCAAAACTTTTTAACCAAGATAGATCAATACCCGCCTTTTGCGGATACTGCACCACCTGTTTAATGCGATAAAAAATAAACCCGCTAAACTTAGCGGGTTTATTTTCCTACCTTTTTGTTCATCGCAAACTCCAAAGAATCTGCATACTGCAAGGCTAGCAACATTGCAGTGTCGTAATCATTTTGCGTACAGCTATCGCCAAAACTGGATAGGCACGGATAAAAAAATTCAAGCCGATTTAAATTATGAAAATCTTTAACAACACAAGTAGTAGAATTTCTCAAACAATCATAACGCTCACCTTCACCGACAGCGAAAGAGATTTTACGCCACGCGAGCGACTCAACACGATTACCTCCACGTGAGCTTGCATATAGCCGACTTAACACATCAGCAATAGACGCAATTCCACCGCGAAACCCACGAATATAAAACTCGCGCGCTTCAGCCATAGCATAAGCTCGCTTTTTATAATCAGAGTCATAAGCGTATGCACCGGTATCCGTCTCTGTGCGTACATTATTTTTAACAAGATATTCCGCATAAAAATAAGCCGCATAAGGATCACCCGCTAAAGCTTTATCTCTCAATTCAGAAGGTTTTGCTTTTCCATAATCAAAACCAAAATCGCGTTTGGGTGATGGCAAATATATTTTGGGAATCACCAGGCTATCTAGTTGACGCAAAAAATTTGCTATTTCAGGTAAAGGATCAACTCGTGCACCCGATAAACTATTTGCACCAGATATTGAGGCAGATGAAATACTATTTGCACCTGCCGCAGAGCTACTTGAAACTGATCCTGAATCCACTGCTGACGGAAAAAATGAACTTTTCAATCCTATTTGAGCCGGCCGACTCGAAGCACTCTGCGCAGAGGCTGCTGCACCAGCATTCAATACCTTATTTGCGCGCTCTTGACTCGCAAAAATAATTGCCACACCCACAGCTACAAGCGCCAATCCCAATTTTGCTTTCAATATATCGCCCTCCCGGCAGGTTTAGATTATTGTCCGTATACAATTTTCGGTCGACGCAATTGTTTTACACCAAGCATAAAGGCAAGCACTGTAATGATTAATGCAGACGCCCAAAATTTCCAAAAGGCGAATGCTGCTATAGTTCCACCTAATAAAATTTCTTTAATCACGACTGCCTGACCCAATACCGGCACCCACAGCCACCAATCAAAAAACACGCCGGGGTTAAACATAGTGTAAAAATTTATTAGCATGGGAACAAAAAGCAAACCCGCAATTAAAGATTGTGCATCCTTAAACGATTTCGCAAATATCGATAAACTTAATTGCAAACCAACTGCAAAAAATACCACGGGTAAAAGCGCCCAAAAGATATTGAACAAATCAATATAATTAATATCAACACGCAATCCCAATTGATTAAACGGCAAAAAGCGAAACGCAATGGCAAGCAAAGCCAATTGCATTATGAGAATCGCAATCGTCAAAGTTACTGATGTTAACCACTTGCCCAAATAAAGCGAAAATGTTGATGCGGGTGTAATCAACAGCGATTCCAACGAACGGCGCTCGCGCTCGCCTGCGGTCATGTCTGCAGAGAAACCTACGCTACTAATAAATGCTGCTAGCAACAAAGTTAACGGCACGCTCGCCAATAAATAAATACTCATTTTTTGCTCGTCGGCAATATTAGCTTCACGCAACATAACCGGGCTGGCCACATCTGGCGCTACACCGCGTGCCATTAAATTCACTGCACCTACCCGGCTGCTCCACGTATAAAATTGCGAACGGACAAATCCAATACTGGACGATAATTTTTGATTGGCACCATCGTAAACTAACCACACTGGCGCTGACTCACCCTTGGCGCGCTTTTGTTTTGCTTCATCTGGAATAACGATGGCGAAATCGATTTTTTTATCTTTCACTTGTTGATAAGCGCCGGCATCCACGGTTTTAATATCGGCACCTTGTTCACGCAGCCAAGCGATAAGCTCCGGTAAATTTTGTTCACCTTCTACATAAACGGGAATGGAATTAATACCAGCAATTTTTTTATCATTAGCCATATTGACCGCAAAAATAACCAAACCAACAAAAATCGCGACAAAATACAATGGCGGTAAAAACGCCATACGCAAAGTTCGCTTATCGCGCAGGGAATCAATTAATTCTTTGCGAAAAACAGCCAGTGCAATTTTCAATGTCTTCTTCACATTTTTATTAGACATTGCGCTCTCCTTGCTCTGCGAATTGAGACAAATGAATAAAAGCATCTTCTAAAGTTTCAACGCCTGCCAACTCGATAATATCAGCGACACTGCCATCCGCAACAATTTCTCCACCGGCAATAATTAATACGCGATCACACAAACCACCGACCTCATGCATTAAATGGCTGGAAAATAAAATGCATCGACCTTGATCGCGCAGCTTGAGCAGCATATTGCGCACTGCTCGCGTGGTGACTACATCCAAACCATTAGTAGGCTCATCCAATAAAATATGTTGTGGCTGATGCACAATTGCACGAGCAAGCGCGGTTTTCATTCGCTCGCCTAACGAAAATCCATCAGCTCGGCGCTCGGCGATATTTTCCATTGCCAATAATGCAATTAGATCCTGAGAATTTTGTTGTAAAACGTCAGGCGCTAAACCTTGCAGTTCACCAAAATAATGAATATTTTCGCGCGCCGTTAAACGTTTGTACAAACCCGTATCATCCGGCAAAACGCCCAATCGCTGACGCGCGCTATCAGGATCGTTTTGCACATTAATATCATCGATAAAAATATTGCCTGCACTAGGTGTTTGCAATCCATAAATCAAACGCAAAAGTGTTGACTTGCCCGCGCCGTTGACTCCAAGCAATCCGGTAATTTCTCCATCGCGCAACGTAAATGAAATATTTTTTAAAGCATGCACAAAACCGGTTTTTTTATTACCAAAGGTTTTGCTGATATTTTCAATTCTAATCATGACTTACTCCTTGTGCTCGGCAGAATTATTTTCATCACCGGATTGCACACTGCTTGTGCTTTCAATCGCTGAAGGAGGTATGTGAATGGCTAAAGGTTGAATATTTTGTGCGCACTTGGTATCTAGCGTTTTACCATCGCCCTTCACAATAAAAGCCGCGATTAATTGTGCAATGCAACCTTCTGCTGAAATAATGTGATGTCCACCGGGAGCAATCACATGGGTCGAATTGGTTAAACCCGCTTTTACGCTCTCACCCCAATGTGGCGGTGTTACCGGATCAACCGCACCGGATAATATTAATACCGGTAAATCACTTTTAATCGGATCCCAATAATCTTTGGGCAATTCTGCAGCGGGCCATTGCGCACAAATTTCAGAATACTTTTGTACCATCTGTGAATTTAAAAACATATTGGACTCACGTGCGTTTTTATTTTTATAAAGTGGATAATCTTCATTGCACACGATGGAGTAATGCATACCATAACTAATGCTCGCCATGTCGCTCTTAGCCTTTGCCAAATAAATAAGCGATGCAAATAATTGGTAATCACCTAGGTTAGCCTCACTGATAACTTGCGGCAAAAGTGACGACATATCGCGATTATAAAGCGCTAGCCGCACTACTGCTGAAAAGTCTTGTGCCGTTAAATTTACCGTTACTTTTTCTTGCGTGCGTGGATGGGTAATTTTTATGGCTTGCGGCTTTAGCAAAAGTTGATTAGAAATCGTTTGCGCTTTTCGCACAATATCGCCGTAATGTGAAATGCAGGCAGGTGTTTCTGCACATTGTTTATTAATCGATTGCAACGCGGCCAGCGCATCTGCCTCCATGGACCAAGGCAAAGCAATGGCAGCGGGCGCCACACCATCCAAAATACTCACGCGCGTATGTATTGGGTAGCGGCGCAAATATTCCAGCACCACGCGTGTTCCATATGAGCCGCCCCACAAATTAATTTTTTCATAGCCAAGCGCAACGCGCACAGCATCTACATCTGCCACTGCATAATTGGTTGTGTAATAGGCTGCGCGATCTTTAATTTTTTGGATACATTGTTTAATTGCTTCACGACCAAGCTGCTCTTGTTCTTGTTCCGATAGTTGTTTGGTTTCTTCCGACTCTATTGCACAATCAAGCGGATTTGATTTACCAGTCCCGCGCTGATCAACAAAAACAATATCGCGATTTTTTCGCACCTCATTAAAAACCCAATGAAATGACTCAGCAACGAGCACTGCAGATTGCCCCGGCCCACCGGCAATAATAAAGAGCGGGTCTTGCTGCGGTACCGGATTTACTGCGGGAATACGCAAGACATTGAGCACAATATTTATACTCTGGGAATCTTGTGGGTTCTCCTTCACTTCAACGCTGCCGCACTGCGCATTTTGTTCAACCGGAGCTTTTCCAGTTTTGGAAA
>FSSS01000050.1_pt1 | contig 18719 bp, 14 predicted proteins | sample 1637081 | NCBI WGS metagenome assembly FSSS01 (sample SAMEA3914818, study PRJEB12502) | metagenome | biome: forest; material: soil | place: Canada | collected 2010-06-26 | depth 0.1 m
AATTTGTAATCGGCGTAACCCGCAAAGCTGGGTACAGCGGGCGATAAAGTCATTTGCGCGGTCACGCGGCGGTTAGTCGCTGGCGTGCCGAACAGGTTCATGGCCTCCACTTTGGCCACGACTTTATCCGGCGTTAGCCAGCCAACCACTGGTTGTTCGGACAACTTGGCGCTGACTTTCAGGCGATCCGGCTCGAACTCTTGCACCTTAACATTAGTGCTGCCGAGCACGCGGTCGCGGTGGCCGCTTTTGACCAAATAGACCGACGCACTGTAAGTACCGGTAGCGGCACTCAATTGCGATTGCCATGCGAATTCGTTAAAGCCGGTGGCCTTGGCGTTAAAGGTTTGGCGATAAGCCGACATACCGCGTGGGTCGGTAATTTCCAGCTCCAAGGGCACGCCTTCAAGCGCGCTTTGCCAATCCTGTGTGCGCAAAATATTGCCCAAATGAATCTCTTCGCCGGGGCGATACAAACCGCGGTCGCTGAAGATATAGCTGCTTAAGCTATTGGGGTCGATATCCGTTTCCACACCGCCGGTATCAAAGCGCGAGAAGTTCAAGCGGCGGCTGTAATTGTTATAGGGCAAGAACGACATATCGTCGCCATAGTGCGCCAAAATCAGGAGCGGGGTTTTCTCGCGAACATGCTGCTCGGACAATTTCGGCAATTCGATTTTGCCGGTGGCATCAGTGGTGCGAGTTTCCAACGCCAAACCGTTGCGCCCAATCAACTCCACTTTTACGCCTGCCAGCGGCTCGCCTTTGGCGATGGATTGGATAAACACGTCCTGGCTGCCGTCTTTGTTGGTTTTTACCAAAATGCCAAGGTCAGTCACGATCAACAGACGGCTATCGCTGTCTTCGCTCGGGTTGTAATCCTTAATAAGAGTTGAGCCTTTTTTCGCGGGGTCGTTAAGTACCAAGCCTTTTGAGCGCACTAAAAACACACCGAGTTTGGAATAGCCGGGGCTGTCGGATTTGAAGTAGCCGCTCAAATCCAAATTCTCGTATTGCGGTTTGCCGGGTGTATTGCTTGGGGTGGGGCGTACTTCAGCAAAACGCTCAACAATGCGATCTTCCTGCCAGCCTTCGTATTCGGCGGGAATGCTGAAATCGCCACCGGTGAGCGCCAATAATTGATGCAATTGATTAGGCAACAAGCGCCCAACTTCCAATTCTGCCGCATCCAGGGCGCGGCTCACAAACCCAATTTTGCGTTCGCCGTTTAATCCCAAAATCACCCCATCGCCCATTAATTTCAGCGAGCTTTTGTAAGGCTGGACTTGTACTGTAGCAACGCTAGCTTGCGCAGATTGGGTGCCGCCCACAGCGATTATGCCGGGCGCAATTTCGACATAAATATAGCGGCCAACTGGTGCTTTAAATTGATAGCTATGGAGTGATTGTTCGGAGTCATCGCTCGGCAATAAATTCAGTGGTAAAGCTTCAGCTACCGCTAGAATTTTTTGATCAACGTAGCGCGTATTCCACGGGTAAGGATAATTGCGCGAACCTTGTAAGGTCTTGTCGGGATGAAACTCCGGCAGAATCCAAGCTTTGATTTTTTTATCCAAACTATTGTCGGTGACAGGCGCGCTGCTGTTAAAAATCAGCACTTGCTCGGGTTCCAACTTTTCGTTGTCCGCCAAAATCATGCTGAAATTATTTAACTTCAAACTGAAACGGCCAGGAATAATGATGTTGCTGCTTTGATCGCTAGTGGTCGCATTTCCGCCACGGCTTGCGCTAATGCCTTTCTTCAACAGCAAGGTCATGGGGGTGTCTTCGCGCGGCAAGGTTAAGCTGTGCGAATGAATGTAGGCGTTAAGTTTTAGTTTGTCGTAATTAACGGTGAAGCCGGTTGAATCGCTGCTCAAGCCTAAAAATGCAGCATCTTTTGCGAGCGACAGTTGAATGTGTTTTTCAAAATCTTCGCTGTTAACACTGTGGCTAAAATGCACGTTGGCCACTAATTTTTTAAGTGCAGGGTCAGTGGGATCTTGATAAAACTGATTTTCACTAATCTGTGCAGTGAAGGGTGCGCTGCTAAAATCGTAATCGTATTTTTCCAAACGCACTTGGCTCGCGAGTAGATTTTTTTTGTCCAATCCGAGTGTAAATGCCTGCCCGATTGGCCAATCAGCAGCGGGCGTAAATACCAACTTGCGGTCGTTTTCCCACACCCATTGTCCGGCAACTTTCGGCTTTAAACTTAAACCTTTGATAACAGGTTTGCCCACGGCTTCGAGCGGCGCAACAGATTCGTTGCACTTCAATACCAGCGGATGAATTTTTTGTTTGTCGTCGGGATAAGTCGTTAAGGCAGGCGCAGTAAGATCACATTGCGGATAAATCGGTTTCGGCAAATGCGTGTACCAGTGGTAGCCATATAAGCCGCCGAGCACCAATACCAGCAAACCCAAGCCACTTGCAAAACTCGCTTTAGGTTTGCGTTTAACCAGTGCGCCAAAACATGAAAATTGCGTTCCACTCCAGCGCATCCAGGGCGGCAAGTTCCATTGCATTTCACCAAAGAGCCCGCGCGCCAACCATTGCACCGCCGCCAGCCCTTTTTGCAATCCTTTAACAATACTTGCCTTGATCTTCGCCCACATATACCCACCCTGGAAATGAAAATAAGCGGCGATTGTAACAGGCAAATTTTTTTAATATGAGTGGGGCGGTGTCGCAAAGGTAAAATATATTTTGAAGCAAGTGGTTTTTTAAGCGTTTAATTTTTTGTTGAAGATGTAATACCTAACCACATATCCCCAAGGCATTATGACAATAGGAAAAAGTACGCCCAGAAACGGATAGGTAATGCCTTCTGCATCAGAACCTACCAATTGACCTTTTGCCCACAAGGGATAAGCAACAATTACCAGCCAAAGCACTTTATAAAAAATTTCCAACAATAATATAGGGATCATTTTAAGCGGATAAATAATGCCCAAAAATGCGAGTGTAGCGAAGGCTGCCCACAGCGACCAAGCTACTGCATCCATTGGATTCCATATACCCTCATGAGTAAGTATGTGCGTCCAGACATCTTTCCCTAACACAAAAAACATCAGTGAATAAAGCACTCGCAAGAGATAAATATTTATTTTGCGCACACCTTCGTAACGCACATAATCCGGTTTAAAAATAGCCTTGATTCCCAATGACATTTCGATTCTCCTGATATTTATGAATGTAAAAATTATTCGCTCGTAAGCGGTTCAAAACCAAAACCTTCAATGCGATAACCCTTCGTTTGCAGCTTGGCAATCACATTTTCTTTTTTCAGCATTTCCTGAATAGGTACTAACGCAAAACTTGACGTGTTATTGGTGAGTGCAGTATCAATGGTGGAAAACCATTCCGCTTCTACTTTTGCGGGCAAGTCTTTTATACCTTCATTTTCTAAAAACGAAGAAGTCAAAAATGCTTTCCAACACTCATCATCGGGATCAGTAACGGGCAGCTCGACAAATGCGGCGAGATCACCGGTAGCCCATGCATTTGCACGCAAACGCATTGTGTCCAAATCACCGGCGAGATGATCGAGCATTTTAGTGAAGCAAGCGCTATCGTCTATTTCAGCACGCTTAAAATTTTTAACGGTTTTGCTTGGGTTATTCAAGGTGAAATGAACTGTGGGCACGGTGATTTTTATTTTATGCTTTTTGGCTAATTCCTCCACGCGTTCGAGCACCATATCATCATTTTCAAAACCCGATTTTTTCTGCGCGTGTCCAAGCAATTCTTGACTGGCAAAAATAGGGCGATATTTTTCTATACCCTTATCTTTACCAATGTATTTTTCTTTAAGGACAAGCCAGCGCGCATAAACATCTGCTGGAATTTTTTCTTGCAGGCTTACACCATCAGGACTTTTTTTAAGGCCAATTAAAGATGGCAAAATGGTAATCTGTTTAAAAAAACTTACCTCTGGAATTGCTTGTGGAAGAAAAAATACCTCTTGCGAATGGATAATTGCATCTTCCGCTTGTTGCGAGCGCCACTGCAATTTTTTTGGCAAAGGCCCGAAGGTTCCGAGAATCCAGAGCACGTGATCATCTTTATAAACTTTCCATAAACTTGGCCCTGGTTGCTCGCCAATAATTAATACTTCATCCTCTTTTTCTGCATTGTGCTCAGTTTGGGCAAAGCTGGAATTCATAAGCATACAACTACAAAGCAATGTAAAAAAATACTGACGCATTGAGTAACTCTTAAGAGATTAAGTTGAATGATGGCTAGTTGGACGTAAGCAAGATGAGATTGGTTGCAGCGAAAGAAAATAATTTTGTATCAGTGTGTAACAAACTAAAAGTAAATCCCCTCCCTAGCCGGGCGCCCGGCTAGGGAGGGGTTTGCTGTTTAATTTGGGAAGTAGTTACCGATCCAACCGCGAATTTTTTAATTCTTCATACCTATCGCGAATTTCTCTCACACTTAAATGTTGAATATCACGTTCGTAAGGCGTCACAAAAGATTGCAAGCGTGTTTGCAATCGCATGGTATTGTATTCCTGTCCGATAAGCGTTACGCCTTCGGCAATTAATTTGTGGATTAATAATTCCTCTTGTGTTTTAGCGTGAATATTTTCGGCGATAGGAATACACACAAAATACGCGAGAATAATTCCGTAAAGTGTTGATGTAAGCGCAATCGGAATCGTACGTAAAATTATTCCTGTATCGCCAATGCCTGCGAGCATCCCCACCAATCCAATAACACCGCCAGCAACACCAAACGCGGGCGCTAAAATTGCCATGTGGCGAAACACGCGTTCCTGCAATGCGCGGCGCTGTTGAAAAAAATGAATCTCGGTGTAGAGTGCATCGCGCAGTTCATCCACATTAAAACCATCTACCAACATTGAGAGTGCACGCTTTAAAAATAAAACACTCGCGCGCTCACCGCCTTCTTCCAGCGCTAACAATCCATCCATTTTTGAAAGCATGGATAAATGCAAAAGTGAATCCACAATTTCTTTGCCAGTGGGCACACGCGATTTATAACTGTTCACCGCCACACGCACAGCAACGCGCAACGAATTGAACGGGTAGCTAATAAAAGTTGCGCCCAAAGTGCCAGCAATAACAACGACCAAACCTTCAATGTTGAGCATTAGCGTTCGGCCATCGCCAATGACCATGCTGCCGAGTAACAGTAAAGTACAAATAACAATTCCAATAATGGAATGATTTTTAGGATTCATGGCGCCCTCTCAGAGTTTTCTTGTTCTGGGTGATATTCATAGCGCGTAATAATAATTTCCACGCGGCGATTTTTTGCTTTGTTCACAAGCGAATCGTTAGCAACTGTGGGTTGATAATAAGAATGACCAATCACGGTAAATCTACCGGGTTCTAATTTTCCATATTGAATTAGATAACGCGCAACGCGCGCTGCACGGGCAGATGATAATTCCCAATTGGTAGGATACGCCGGGTTACTCACCGGGAAATTATCTGTGTGGCCGGCCACTTCAATTTGATAATTATTCGCCGCAATAATTTGCGAGAGTTGCTGTAGAAAAGAAATGGCCTCTGGTTTTAAGTCGGCTTTGCCTAAATCAAATAATAAATTGCCACGCACGCTCACTTTAATAGATTGATTATCAGTTAAGACGACATCTATATCTTCGAGGTTGGCTTCGGTTACCAAGTTTTTGCTCATGCGCAAAATATCTTGAATCGGAATTGCACCTGCATCAGTTTTTTCTATTTTAGTTTGCACTGAGTTGGTGACGGTATTTGGTCCAGCGGCTTGCATTTCTGCCTTCTCCATTGGCTTTAATTCGGTATCGGTTTTTTGGTTTGATTTCACCTCGGTTTGAGGCAGTGCTTGGGTCACGGTTGTTAGCGGCGGTGGTGGCTTTATAGGTTGCGTCTTGGCATTCTCTTTAAATAATTCAGACACATCGCGTTCAGCTAAATTAGTCGCCAGCATGACCGCAAACATTACCATCATCACCATCATTAAATCAGACCAAGGCACCGCCCAATGCGAAGGCATTTCAATATTGCTCAAATCCGCGTTGCCAAGTCCGCCATTACCAAGCCTGCCATTGTGAAGTCGCCACGCATTTGCTTGCTGTGCAGGTGTAGGCGAAGAGGTTCTACCCATTGCACGGCTTGCAACGGGCGGTTCATCACCGGGGTTAGTGGATTCGGTTGCCATAAGATTTCTCGAGTGAGGCGAGTTATAAGCTAAGCACAAGAATGGCGAGAGAACAAATTGTCGAGTTAGCCGCAGATGCTTCAGCGTTATATATAAGGGTGTACTGCAGACATATAAAAAATATTTCCATTATTTTTGGAATAAAACTAATCCTCATTCGTTAACTAGGAAACTACTGAAGAAAATTGTTTTTTGGTAGTTCAACGAGTGAAACTACATTAATCCTGAGGATTTCATCATGAACAAACTTTCTTTTGCTAAATCATCTGTAACTAAAACGACCTTGTTATTTGCTGCCTGCACCTTGGCTTCAAGTTTAACCTTTGCCCAAACTGCTCCAGCAAGTGCGGATGCAAGTACCCCTGCCGCTAATTCGCAAGCCGGTTTTAATTCACAAACCGCTGTTAATTCACAAGCAACCAATAGCGCACAATTATCTGGCCAAGCAAAAACAGATTCAGGTTTATTATCTATTCAAACGCAACATATCGCACAAAATCAAACTAGTTTTGCGATTAGTAAACCTGCAACTACAACACCGGTGATGAGTAATACTGCTGCAACAAATTCTGGTAGCAATATTGCAACTACAACTACTCCAGCAGCATCACCCGCAACTGCGCCTGTGCAAACTACTGCAACAGGAAATTCACAATCAACCAGCATGACTACAGCAACCACTGAGCCTGCCGGCGACAAATTAGCGGCGACTTCTACCCAGTTAACGCAATCTGTTGATGGCAAAGTTGCGAAAAATATTGCTGTAGTAAAATCAGGTACAGAGCGCGCGGTTGGTGTTGCAAATACGGCCACTGCGGCAACTACAGCCGCGGTAAAAAATCAGGCTGACTTTGCGCAATCAACTGCAAATAGTGCGACTGCTCATGTACAAACTACCTTGGCTTCTGCGAGCGATAGTTTACGCGATGTGCAAGCAGCTACTTCAGTTGCGGTAAATGATGCAGTGAAGTCGAGTGTTAGTGAAACCGTAAATGCGGTAACAGGCTTGGCTGTTAATCAAGAAATTTCCAATCAAGTGAATACCGCGGTAACGCAAGAAATTGGTAAAACAATTCAGTCTTCAATTTCGAATTCAGTGACTAGCGCGGTGAACAACAGCATTACTCAAAGTCTTGGTCTGTAATCATCAGGCCAGCGTGCAAACGCTGGCCTTTTAATTTTTTAAATAGCGGAGTCAGCAATCATGAAATCATTATTATTAAATAAAGTTATTCCTTTTACCTTTACCAGTCTCGCCTTGTTTTGCTCCGCTATAAATGCAATTGCAGCAAGCACAGATTTTGAAGTGAGTGCGGGAGCAGAGCAAGACAGCAACCTCAATGTGGTTGAGTTAGATAAAAATTCCAATGAAAGTGATCTAGCTAAAGTGTTAAACGCAAAGCTAGATGCAAATTGGAAACCTGCTGAAAAATTATCGGTGAGTGGCGGCTACGCTTACTCCACCAAACTCTACCAAAAGAACGATAGTTTTAATTTGGCTATTCATCAGTTATCCGCAGATGCCAATTACGATTTCAACCTATTAACTGCAGGCGCTAGCTATCACTATGCAGATGCCTTGTTGGATGGAAAAAACTTTCTTGATCTACGCCAAACCAGTTTTTACGTTTCAAAACTTATTAACGACAAAATTTACCTGCGTGCTGCAACCAACATCCAGAATAAAAAGTTTTCAAGTTTGGGTGAACGCGATGCACGCAATACCGGTTTTTCCGGCGATGTCTTCGTGTTTTATAATGCAGGCAGAACTTTTGTGTCGGTAGGTGCAGCGAATGAAGACGAAAATGCCAATGCTAAGCAGTTTGATTACAAAGGCATAAATTTTAGAAGCAAACTATCACACAAATTTTCAGTAGGAGAGAAAGAAAATAAAGTGCAAGTAGGCTGGCGTTATACCAAACGCGATTATTCCGGTATTACCCCTGAGATAAAAGCCGAGCGTTACGATACTGGCCATGTTGCAGATGCGGAATGGGAAATTAACTTTACGTCTAAGCTATCGCTAGTCACTAAAGTTGAACGCGGTAACTACAATTCAAACCTAGCTGCAGCAGATTATTCTGAAACACGTACTTCGATTTTATTAAAAGCGCGTTTCTAATTATTAAAAAGCACATTTTTATTAAAGGCTATTATTATTTAATAAAATTTCTTTCTGGCAAGCTTGCGCAATTATTTGTGCAAGCTTTTATTATTTATACTTTGATATTTCACTTGCTATTATCCAATAGCCCATAACCAAAAATATCGTCGCGGCCTGGCGCGCCTAAATCAATGGCTTGTTCGGTTAAATGTTTAAATGCGTCGGCAAGATTGGTTTTATTGTTTTGCAACTCACAACTTAAAAAAGCCGCTACCACGGGCGACGCCATTGATGTTCCGCTCTCACGACCAAAGCCGCCACTTGCGCGCGCTGTCGTTACCGAAACTCCTTGCGCAGCAAACGCAACTTGATTGCCGCGATTTGCCCAGCGGTAAACGTTTTGTTCGCGGTCTATCGCTGTCACTGCAATAACGCCAACATAAGCAGCAGGAAACATAGGCGGAGCGGCAGGCCCTTCATTGCCCACCGCTGCAACAATCGCTTTACCGTTGCTAAGCGTTTTTGCGATTACCTTGGCTAAAATTTGATTGTCTGGCCCCGCTAAACTCATATTTATTACACTTACATTTTCTGCCATTAACCAATTTAAGGCGCGCACTAAATTAATCATGGTGGCGCCTTGGGCGTAATCATTGCGCGCATAAAAAACTGACGCGGAATATAAAGTGGCTTTGGGTAATAAGGGATTTAAGTTTTCACCTTTGCCAATTAATAAACCGGCTACTGCCGTACCGTGCGCATCGGGCTCGGTTAACTTATCTTCTAAAAAATCGTGCGTAATTATTTTATTGGTGCCGTTTGTTTGAAAGGCTGGGTGATCAGTTTTAATTGCGGTATCGATCATGCCAATTTTTAATGAGTCGTTACAGACGGGCTTGGTAATGGGTGCTGTTTCAGATGATGGTGCGGCATCCGCCTGTACTTTTGCTTGCGCCGCATAAATATGGTTGCGATCAAGTCGCGAAATAATATCGGCGGGCAATTGTTTTTTCAGCGCTGCCAAAGAATCTAATTTAGCGGGCACGCGAAAACGTATTAACGTAAGGTCTAGTTCATCGAAGTACGTTTTTTCAAGAATGTCTATGGGTAACTTTTGCAGTGTCGTCAGTTCGTTTTCATCAAGCATTACCAGCCATTCATGCTGCACTGCACGCCAACCATTTTCGACTTCAACATCCACAAACGCGGTTTGGCCGCTAGTGTTCTTAATCGGCAATTGCTCGGGGAGTTTAAGCAATGGGTCAATTAATTTGCCGGTTGAGTCTACCAATTTATCCAATTTGAGTTGCGCTATATCGCGCTCGGTTTTCCGTTTAATTTGTTCGGCGGTTGCGTCTACTTGGCGGGTCACATTATTGACTTGCCCTAAGACGCCATTAACATTTAGTAGCGCGTGGGCGGGCGTTTGTACGCAGGCCAGCAGTAATGCGCTAAGATAAATTCGTTTCATGGATAATACCTTTCTTTTAAGACCTGTTATGTATCATAAAAATAGCTTTACTCAACATAAAAACGTTTCAGAAGCAAAAAAATTCCATCTTATTGGGAATAAACTTTGGCCTAGTCCGTCTTTAAGGTATAGGCGTTTAAAAATGCGACGCGATTTTCGCTTTCGCACATTATTGGAACTGTAAGAATAGCCAACTATGAAAGAAGAACTCGCTTTATGAAAAAAGAACTCACAGTTTTAATGCCGATGCTGCGGCGCTTTGCTTATTCACTCACGGGTTCGCCGCACGATGCGGATGACCTCCTGCAAAACACCATTGAGCGCTTGCTCAGCAAAGGTGTGCCGGAGGATGTTGAGATTGCCAAGTGGGCGTTTCGCGTGTGCCGCAATATTTGGATTGATGAATACCGTGCGCGCAAAATTCGCAACAATGCGGCGCAATTGCCAGAGCTGGAAGAGCCCACAATCGATGGCGAAAATATCATTTACAACGAAATAACCTTGGGCGAAGTGAACAATGCCATGGATAAATTGCCCGATGACCAGCGTTCAATTATAGCCCTGGTGGCGGTGCAGGGTATGTCGTACAAAGAAGTGGCTGAAACCCTGAGTATTCCCATGGGCACAGTCATGAGCCGGCTGGCGCGTGCGCGCATTGCCTTAAGCCAGTTTTTAAATAGCTCCGCAGCGGAGATCAGCACATGATAATTGACGATGAAAAACTCTCAGCATTTTTAGATGCTGAATTGCCCGAAGCCGAAATGGAAGTGATTCGCGAGCAATTAATTGAGGATGAAAATTTGGCGAATCGTATGGCTGAATTGGCCATGGTTGATGAGTTGGTTGCAATGAGTTATTCCACAATCGATGCTAGCCCACTGCCAGAAGCAATTAAAAATTTACTCGCAGAAGATGCAGCGAAAGTTGAAACGAAAACTGCAAAAATTATTGCCTTTGCTGGATTGAAAAAAATCCAACAAAGCGTACAACAACATGCTGCTATTGCGGCAAGCGTTGCTCTGGTGATTGGTTTCGGTATATCGCAATTTTTGCACACCAATACTGGCAACGATTGGCAAGCAGTTGCAAGTATTTTGGAAGCAGCACCGAGCGGTGTGGAACAATTATCGTCGTCTGGCGCGCATATAAAGCCGCGCTTAACTTTTATCAATAAGACGGGCGATTATTGCCGTCAATTTGTGCTGAGCGATAAAAATAGTACATCAGAAAATATCGCTTGCCGTAAAGATAATCAATGGCAGCTTGCTGCGACTGTGTATTTAGAAAAAGTTCAGCAGGCTGGTACTTATCAAACCGCAAGCGGCGGTTCGCTCCTGGATGCTACGGTAGAGCAAATGGCGAGTGGCGATTTTTTTAATGCGCAAGCAGAATCGGTGGCGATTAAACAACATTGGGATTTAAAAAAATAAATTGGTCGGCTAAAAAATAATGAGGCGGTTGTATGAAAAAAAACGTGTTGCTGTTGCTTTCAATAATGATGTTACAGGTTGTAATAAGTGGTTGTGCATCTCAGCCGCAATCGCAAGCCGTTTACAAGCCGGCAAAAAATTCGGGCTTTGGTTACAAAGAAACTTTGCTTGGGCAAAATAAATATCGCGTTGAATTTAAATCATCAGGTAGTGCGAAAACTGCGCAGGACTATGCACTCTTGCGCGCAGCAGAACTGACTGCTGAGCAAGGTTACGATTGGTTTATAGTGACCAAACGCGATGTGGATTCCAACGCGGACAAAAAATCGCTTGGACCAGATTTAACGTCGCGCCATGTTGTTGAACGCAACTGCGGGCTATTGGGTTGCACGAATACCGTGACTAGCGGGCGCGTACAAACAATGCCAGATATTGAAATGGGAATTGATGAAAATCCCTTCCCGGAAGTAAAAGTTATTTTGGAAATAAATTTCGGCAAAGGCATTCGTCCAGCCACAAAAAATACTTACGATGCGATTGAAACCAAAGAAAAATTACGTGAAAAAATGTAAATATGCAAACAAGATTTTATTGATGAATATATAGAACGATAAATGACTGTGGTTCATCAATGAATCTAAGTGATTTTTATCATTGCACAATTATGTATCTCTCAGATCATATTTAATAAATTTAGGCTGATTTTGGCGCCAGATTACGTGAGTAATCCTCTAGCGTTAGCAACAATATGAGCTAACCTTAAACATGCATTCTTGTTTAAGGAATAAAATTATGCTGTTACGGAAATTTGTTTTACGCACAAAGCTTCCTTTCGTCGTTGCTGGCCTAGCTACGGCACTGCCGCAATTTGCGTTGGCCGAGGATTATTTTGACCTCAGCCTGGAGCAGTTGCTCGAAACTCAAGTGCTGAGCGTTTCAAAAAAAATCGAAACTGTTGCTAATTCACCCGCTGCAATTTATGTGGTGACCAGCGAAGATATTGCGCGCTCTGGCGTAACCAGCATCCCCGATGCATTACGCATGGTGCCGGGCGTCAATGTCGCGCGTTCGGATTCCAATAGTTGGGCAATTAGCATTCGCGGTTTTAATAGCCCCTTGGCGAATAAATTATTGGTGTTGATCGACGGCCGCAGTATTTACAACCCTGTGTTTGGTGGTGTGCTTTGGGAAGCGCAGAACCTGATGCTGGTTGATATTGAGCGGATTGAAGTTATTCGCGGCCCCGGCGGTTCGCTCTGGGGCGCCAATGCAGTAAATGGTGTAATCAATATCATTACCAAGCATAGCCGCGATACCCAAGGCGATTTGGCCAGTGTCTTGGGGAGCAATGAAGAATCCGAAATCAACGCGCGCCATGGTGGCAAGTTTGGTGATGACGGTACTTATCGTGTCTACACCAAGGCCTTTAAATACGACAACTCGCAGAAGCCGGGTGGCGGAGATGCTTATGATGAATGGGATGGAGTTCGCGCCGGGTTCCGTGCAGATTGGGGCGATGATTTTACCTTGCAGGGCGATGCCTATCGCACCAATGCACAACAGCGCAAAATTCATTTCATGTTGGTTCCACCCTATGAGCCAGTGGAAAATCAGGATTTGGTTTACCAGGGCGTTAATGTTTTAGGGCGTTGGACGGACAAATATGCCGACGGTGCTCAGCTCAGTATCCAGACTTATATCGATTGGGCGCGCCGCGATGAGCCGCTCAACTTTATCGATGACCGCACGACCTATGATGTGGAGGCGCAATACAATTTCGCATCCACGGATGTAAACGAATTAATAACCGGGGCCGGGTTCAGGTTTATGGCCGACAATGAAACTGGCAATGAAAATGTATCTTTCTCGCCCAAACGGCATCGCAACAGCCTCTACAACATATTCGTGCAAGACAAAATCACGCTTTCGCCTGAGCATTGGTTTTTAACCTTGGGTTCCAAATTCGAGCATAACGAATTTTCCGGCGCCGAAGTCCAGCCCAACCTACGCTTGCAATGGCAACCTACTGCCAGCCAAACCTGGTGGGCATCTGCATCGCGTGCGGTCCGTACCCCCACACCAGTTGAAGAGGATTTAACCAGCACTCTACGCAGTGTTGCCGGTCTTCGCGCCGCTTTTGTCCCCAACGATGACTTTAAATCAGAGCAGCTCAAGGCGTATGAATTGGGCTATCGCACCCAGCTAACTCCGAGTATATCCGCTGATGTAACGGCATTTCATAACGATTACGAACACCTTGCAACCTATAGCTTCCTGACACTTGTCCCAGTGATTAATGGCATAGATCCACCCCATTTTCTGCTGCCCGTGCAGTTCACTAACGATATGAAAGGAACATCCCATGGCGTTGAAGCGAGTTTTAATTGGACGATAAGCGGGAATTTAAAAGTCGCTTTGGATTACAGCTATTTACGGTTAAAGGTGACGGCTGTAGACCCAACACAAGAGGGCGCAGAATTGCTTTATCCCAAAGAACAAGTGGGCGTAAAAGTGTTCTGGAATCTCAGCGACCATTGGACGCTCGATACCACCGCCAGCCATGTGGATAAATTGCCGGCCGGAAATGTTGCCGCCTACACACGGGTGGATATAAACCTCGGTGGCCAACTCAGCAAAGCCTTGCGACTTAATTTGGTAGGACAAAATTTATTGGATAAAACCCATCGTGAATTTGGTGTTGCAGATGATATTAATGCAGCGGAAATAGAACGCAATATTGCCGCCAAGTTAACCTGGATATTTTGATGTGGCTTATGCATCTAATGCGAGTATTTGTTGCTGTTTTGGTCTGCGTACTCTCGATAGATGCCTATGCGGATGAACAACCACTGCAGCTCTATGAACAAAAAATTAAAGCGGGTTTGGTTTACAACCTGCTTAAATATACTGAGTGGCCGAATATTTCCGCTGCGCAGCATGACAAACCTGCAGAAAATTCGACCAAATTACAAATTTGCTTACTTGGCGATGACCCGTTCGACGGTTACCTTTCACCGCTTGAAGGGCGCACTGCCCAGCAAGCCACGATTACCATTACCCACATCACACAAGTGCAACAAACTGAGTCTTGTAATGCGGTAATTATTCATCGCAACCAAGCGCATCAATTGCATCAGTTATTGCAATTTTTGCGCGGAAAAAATGTGTTAACCATTAGCGATATAGCACAATTTGCCGAGCAGGGCGGCATGATAGAAATGACTCGGCAAGATGAAAAAATTGCCTTGCATATCAACAAAGATTCGCTCGATAGTGCCAAACTTAATATTGATGCGCGCATGCTTAAGCTTGCAACAATAGTGTCGGATAAGGGGGGCGCATAAATGAAAAAGCCGCAGCTCACCATCCGCATGACATTATTAATTATTGTTGCTGTGCTAAATATTTTAATTGCGCTCTTGGTGGGGCATCGTGTTTATAAATCCTGGGATAATTACCAGCAAGCACAGTTATTGAAATTGGGGACAGGGACAATCAATTCGCTCTATGCAGCGAATAAAAATTTATCGCTAGCACGCGCTTCTACACTATCGATTATGTATTCGCCTCCTGAAGTTGCACAGCCACTGTATCAAGATTTACTCAAAAATCGTCAAGCGGTCGATAGCGCATTGCAAGCAGCATTTTCGGGCATGGAAAACAAAAATGCAGTGAACTCCAAAGCAACATCGATACAAATAAAACGCAAATATGACACCTTACTCAAGCGTCGCGCTGAAATAGATAAAGAGTTAGTGCTACCTTTAGGGACGCGAAATTCATCAGTAGCGAACAAGTTTTTTGAAGAAAATACGACCTTGATCGCAGAGATACAAAATTTTATTTTAATGTATTCGCGTTCCTATCAAGGCATAGATGCGACTATTAGCCAGCATTTAATGTTTGAATATTTTGTGTGGGAACTGGCAGAATACTCAGGCGAAGAGTATGCCATCATCGGCCAAATACTGGCCGAAAATAAATATCCGAGCCAAGCGCAACATGAACAACTTATGTCGTTGCGTGGGCGTATTGAATATGGATGGGAAATTTTGCGAAAATTTTCATTGAATGAAGATTTAGCAGAAAAATTATTTCCACTGATGGAAGAGGCGAGTACGCAATATTTTTTCACCTTTGATCAGGTCAGTGAATTATTTTATGGCAATCATCCCTTTTCGGCAGAAGCATCCTATCCTATCAGTTCAACACTATGGCTGGGTATGTCTGCGCAAGCAGTAGATTCGCTTTTGATTCTGCAAAATGAAATACTTGCTGAAACTCAGCAGCGGGTTGATAAGATTGAAGAAAATGCCAAGCGCGAAATTTTAATCAGTGGAGCAATTTTTTTATGTGCTCTTATTATCACATTATATTCGTGGGCTATTATTGCATATCGTATTGCGCGCCCGGTTAACGCCTTGGTTAATGCGCTTTATAAAGCCACACAAGAAAATATTTTTGAGATTCCCAAAATTAGTTACCAGCACGATGAAATTGGCAAGTTGTTGCGTGTGCTGGAAGTATTTCAAAGTAATGCTTACAAAATGAAACAATCTAACGAAGAGTTAGAGCGCTTCGCATTTATTGCCGCGCACGATTTGAAATCACCATTGCGCGCAGTGGATAATATTTCCCAGTGGTTAGAAGAAGATTTGGATGAAGTGCTACCTGCTACCAGCAGAAAACATTTGGATGAATTGCGCAACCGTGTTCGCTTAATGGATAAGATGTTAGACGACACCTTGGAATACGCGCGTATCGATTCAAAAATTGACTCGCAAGCTAATACATTGGTAAGTGGTAAAGAGTTGCTGGATGAAATAATAGGCTTGCTTGATTTACCCAAAAGTTTTACCGTTAGTATTGGCACCACATTGGTGAAGCTCAATCTCCAAAAATTGCCCTTGCAACAAGTCTTGTTTAATTTGGTAAACAATGCTGTTAAGCACCACGATAAAGAACTTGGCTTAATTGAAGTGGATGCAGTGGAAGGCCCGACAGAATTTATGTTTTCGGTACGCGATAACGGGCCAGGTATAGACCCCATTTATCACCAAAAGATTTTTGAAATGTTTCAAACCCTGCAGCCGCGCGATAAAAATAAAGGCCGGGGGATGGGGTTGGCAATGGTTAGAAAAATTATTATCGCCAACGGCGGTACTATTAAGGTTGAATCTGCGGCGGGGAAAGGTGCATTATTCCGTTTTACCTGGCCCAAATAAATTTCATTAATAATGTGGGTGCCTTATGTTAATGCTTGGAGATGATATGCGCGACGTTGTGAACATTTTAGTCGTAGAAGACGATGAGATAGATGTTGAATCGCTTAAGCGTTTATTCAACAAAAAGGACATTAAAAACCCCGTTTATTATGCTTCAAATGGCGTGGAAGCATTGGAAATTATGCGCGGCGAAAACGATCAGGCTAAAGTCCCCAAGCCTTATATCGTATTGTTGGATATCAATATGCCTATGATGAATGGCATAGAGTTTCTCAAAGAAATACGCAGCGATGAACACTTGAAAGACAGCGTGGTATTTGTGCTCACTACATCGCCGCGCGATGAAGATAAAGCGACAACCTACAAGCTTAATGTCGCTGGTTACTTTCTCAAAAAGGATATTAAAGAATTGATTAACTTGCTCAGTCTTTATTGGGAGCTTAATGAGTTTCCAGAAGCTTAAGCTAGGCGGAGAATTTCCTTTCTCCGTCAGAGGCTCTTAAAAATAGACACTAAAAAAACAGACACTTAAAAAAACAGGTACTAAAAAAATAGCCACTAAAAAACGCACTGAAAAAAATAGTAAAGTTAATTAAAACTTCACCCTAATTCCCACTTGTACACTTCTCCCAGCTTCTGGCGCAATGTCTCTTAAATATGAAGAGGCGTTGCGAATTTCCGCATTAGATAAATTGGTTGCCTTTAAAAATAAAGTGTAATCCGTTCCTGCATTTCTGAATGTGTAATCCACGCGTGCATCTATGCGATTGTAGGAATCGGTTTCGTCTTCATTGTAACCCGCATGATGTTGTTTTGCCGCATGGGTAGCGCTAATATTCGCACTCCATTCATTAAAATTAAAATCGAGCGAGCTGCCTATGCGCATAGGTGTGATGCGCGGTAAGTCGCCGCTGTCATCCAAGGTTGCACGTACGCTATCGCTAAACAAACGCAAATTCCACACTGACAAAAAGGGAATTTTTAATTCCGTTTCAAAACCTTTGAAGGTTGCATTGGCTTGGGTGTAGATATAGCAATTAAGATTTTCTTTATCGGCACATTGAATTTCTGCTGGGTTGGATTCAAGGCGCGAGTAAATAAAATCTTTTACATGATTGTAAAAAACGTTGGTAGAAAATTGAAAGTCATCGTGATGCCAGTGATACCCAAGTTCGATATTGGTGCTGGTTTCTTCGTTGAGATTGTCATCGCCGACTAGATAACTGCCCGTGGCGGGATGTGGCCCTTTCGCAAACAATTCTTCTACACTGGGCGCACGTTGTGATTGTGCAATGCCCAAGCTAAATTGTTGATCGGGCGTAAAATGCCAAGTGGTCGTGGCGGATAGGTTAAGCGTGTCATGACTGATTGATTGTATTTGCTCGGGAGCAATTTTTTGGGTATCCGTGCGTGCGCCTAACTCATAAGTCCAATTGTTATGTTTGGTTTCTTCGACAATAAAAACGCCTAAATTAGTAATGTCAGATTTAGGAATAAAGGCTTCTTCGCCCATTGCCGCAAAGATACTCTGCGCTGCTTGCACACCAATTGCGCCATTCCAGTCCAGGTCAAATAATGCGAGTGGGTTGTGAATTAATTCAATGCGACCTTCATAGGCATTGTTGGTAAATTTTGTGCCGGGCACGCCGTCTTCCATCTCGGTATGTTCGTAATCATTGTGACCAAGGCGTGCACTTATTTTTTGAAAACCATCAAACGGATTATTCAATTCGCCTTTTACATCGTAACGGGTTTGGTGCATATCGATTCGCACCAGCTCATTTCCATCCGGCGGCACACCGTAATTGTTATCGAGTTTGCTAATACTGATGCCGATAAAATCGTCATCGCGAATGTAGGAAACACCTAGAGTTCCGCTGGTGGATTTTGCATCGCTATTGGGAATAAAACCTTTAACGACCATGGTAGGGTCTTCAGGATGTTTTTGCGCATAACCCGGAATTTCCATATTGCCGCTATTGCGTTTAACACCATCGACATGAAGAGCAAAATCGCCAGCCGCTGCATTCACATTGGCCACACCGACAGTTTCATCATTAGCGCTTGAATTGCGCAATTCTGCGCCGCCAGTGATGCCATTGGGTAATTCGCTGGGAATGCGATTGTCCAATACGTTCACCACGCCACCAATAGCTCCGCTGCCATAACGCAATGCAGCTGGGCCGCGCAACACTTCAATCTTGTTGGCGAGTAAAGGTTCAAGTGTGACTGCGTGATCGGGGCTTGCGGCTGAGGCGTCCATTGAGCCAACGCTGTCTTGCATCACCTTTACGCGGTTATCGCTTTGGCCG
>FSSS01000018.1_pt1 | contig 17471 bp, 17 predicted proteins | sample 1637081 | NCBI WGS metagenome assembly FSSS01 (sample SAMEA3914818, study PRJEB12502) | metagenome | biome: forest; material: soil | place: Canada | collected 2010-06-26 | depth 0.1 m
GACGCGCAAAATTACCATTACACTTACACCCATAAGGGCAAATCGAGAATCTGATAACACCATCATCACAAAGGCTGCGCCAAGGAAAAGTAACATTGAGCGTAGTTGTTTGGTGTCTTTACTGAGTCCCCAGGCCGCACACATGGTTGCAAAGTTGCCAAGTGAAATGGGCTCTAAAAATACTGATGAGACGCGGTGGCTACCCAATAATGAGGGAAAGAGTGTGCGGCCAATACCTTCGGGGCGAATACCGTTTAATTGCAGTTTACTGTCGCGCACATAATCGGTAATAGGTGTGAGGTTACCTGTACCTACGTAGTAGCTGAAAATATCGAAGAAGCGGGTAAATTGATCGACAAAAAATAGCTCGAAGAAGCCGAATAAAAGCACCACTACAATAGCAGCTATTAAGGCGCGTTCAGCCACTTCTGGTTTGCCAACGTTGCAGCCGACCCAGAAAAAGCACAGCGGGATAATTAAATCGCGATAGGCTTTAATATTTAACTGGCCGCTAAAGAGCGCGTTTATGACCAGCAAAGCAGAAATCAGCAAAAGCATTATGATAACGCCAGGCAAGAGACGGCGAGCGATGATTGGCAGGCACGCAGCCAAAATCAATCCTTCGCTCAAACCAACGACGGCGCGTGATGCAATGTGAAACTGAGTGTTAATCAGACACAAAATTGCTTGATAGCAAATACTCGCCAACAAAATACCAATAACCACCCGCTGTTCAGTAAAGAAGGACGCATTGGTATTCGTTAGCAATCCCTTTGCGGGGAGATGCGCAGCCGAGTTAAACCGGTTCTGAAACAGAGTGTTTAGCATCTCTAATCCTTCCGATTAAATTCATCCCCACGTTTATTGCTTAAGCGCAGCCCCGAGCAGGCGCACCCCTAATTCGCGTAAACCTGAGCAGATACTGACAAGATCTTGATAACGTGAGCTATGTTCTTGCACAACCAAGAGTGCGGCACCGGTATTGACGGCCACTAACTGACCATCGCGATTTTCGCGCATGGGCGGGGTGGAGATAAGGGTTATATCAAATCCGGCAGCCAGTTCGCGCATTTGCGCCGAAAAGAGTTTTCCGGTTAACAACTCTTGCGGATTGGGGGCTGGTGTACCGGCAGGAATTACCCAGAGTGAGCTCAATTCAGGGATTTCTACGGGAGCCGCAAAAGTGCGACCAGCGAGCAAATCGGCGAGGCCGAGATTGCGTTCATTCAAGCCAAAGAGTTGGTGTAATTGCGGTGAGCGCAGGTTGCTGTCGATTAGCAACGTGCGAATCCCCAACTGGGAAAACACTACGGCGAGATTGGCGGCTGTAAGCGCTATACCTTCAGAATCATCCGGACCAATAAGTGCCAAGCTTAGGTGCGAGCCCTGGTTGAAATAACGCAACAATAACTCGCTGCGCAAGCTGCGCAGTGCTTCAGAATGCGCGCTGTCTGGCTGAAAGGCGGCCATCAACCGCTTATCAAGCTTACTGTTGCGGTCTGGTGTGCGGGTATACGAGAACTGGTCAGCGAGTGCAATAGTGATATCTTCAGCCGTTACCAGCCCTAATTGTTGCGCAGCATCGCCAAAGCGCAGGCCGTGTTGCTCTTGGTAGGCAACTATCGTCTTAAGGTCTTCAAGACTGAGTTTTCCACTTTCAAGCAACATGCGCCCGATTTTGTTCAAGGGTTTCTGAATAACTTGCGGTTGAGGAAATGTCTTAACGAGGTCGTTCATGACAGCGCTCCTTTAAATAGGGTGCGATGAAAGGGCTTAACGCTTACTGTAGAAGGTAAGTAGGCCAATACCGGTAAGCCCAACCCTTGTTCCAAGTCTGCTGCGCTACGCACGCGGCGATCCATCCACTCCTGTCCCAACGCGAATGCAGTACCAAACAAAAGGCCGGCAATAAGCGCGAGTACCAAATTCATAGAGGGTTTGGGTGATGATGGCCTACCCGGTACTTCAGCGGGGTTGAGCAGGGCAATATCAGTTTGCGCGATACGGCTTTCAAGTTTGGTTTTAGTAGAGCGCCCCAAGGCTTGGTCGTAGGTAGTTTGCGCGTTATCCACTTCTTGTTTCAGCAGATTTAATTCGTTGCGAGTACGGCTTAGTTGCAATACGCGTTCTTTTTGCGCGGCGAGTTCAGCGGTCAATTGCTCTTCGCGGGTAAGCGATAATTCCAGCGATGATTTAAGGCTGCCACTGACTGATCTGATGACTTGTTGCAACTGTGCTTTAACAGAGTCTACATCGCTTTGTGCTTGACGATATTGGGGGTGATTTTCACCGACTTTGCCAGCAAGATCGCTTAACTTGGCTTGGGCCTGTGCCAGTTCACCGGTCAAACGTTGTACTTGCGGGTTTTCCCAAGCTTGTGCCGGAATTCCGCCCCTAATACCGCTGGCGAGTTGATCGTTAATTGACGTGTTATTCAAGCGTTCGCCTTGGGCAGCAATCAGCATGGACGACAATTCTGACAACTTGGTCGATTCCAGATCGAGGCGATCCGAGCTGGCGATAATGTCGTGCTCATCCTGGTAACTTGCCAAGGCATTTTGTTTGTCTACCAAGGTTTCGCGCAGTGATGCCAGTTGCTCGTCATACCACTGATTAATTTGTTTGGCCGGTTCAATGCGCAGCTCCAAATTGGTTTTCATGTAAACCTGAGCAAAGGTATTGGCGAGCAGTGCGGCTAAGGCAGGGTCACGCGCGCTAAAGGCAATGCTGAATACGCTGCTGTTTTGTGCTGGAGTGACACTTAATCCACGATCAAGAAAACTCATAATCGCATTTTGGCGGCTTGCTTCATCGTCTTTAAAGTGGAGTTGGTTAGCCAGGGTAGGGTTGGATGTAAGCTTTAACTCATTAATGACTTTTCGCGCCACCGTCGGGCTTTGGATAATCACCGCTTGAGTACCAACGTAACTGGCGAGTACACGGTTTGGCTGCATCATTTGGCCAGTAATTGGGTCTTGATCTTTAATATCGATGATCAAATCAGTACTGGCGGTATAGGTGCGTGGCAAGAGCGCCGTGACTATCGCAGCGGCCAGCACAGCAATGCCTATGCTGATTGCGATAGTGCGCCAACGTGCTAAAAATATGCGGAGGAGATTATCGAGTGTCATATGCTTACCCTGTTAAAAAAGACTTTCCTGAACAACCAAAACATCGCCATCCATTACTGGATCTTCAGGTTTTGCGCGAATTTCTTTCACCGCACCATCGGCTTGTTTACGAAATAGTTTGATTGAGCGCTCACTGGCGCGCGCCGTTGGCCCGCCACCGACACCCAGTGCTTGCTGAATGTTAAGTGGGCGATCCAGTGCGTACATCCCGGGAGTACGAACTTCGCCGCTCACATAGAAGCGCCCTGCGTTAGGAACATAAAGTGTGTCACCATCTTGCAGCCAAATTACCGAACTGCTGTCAGCTTCGCGACCGAGCAACTTTTGCAAATCGTATTCGCGCCGCTCTTGTTTGCCGTTGGCATCAGTGCGGGTGAGAAATAGGCGTTCGCTCCCTGTATCTGCAACACCACCGGCCCAGGCAATGGCTTGCGTGAGCGAGGTTGAGCCTTCTAGCACTAGCCTGCCGGGACGATTTACTTTGCCGAGGATGGATACCACTTGGCTGCGATATTTGGTGATTAGTACATTAACTTGCGCACTCTTGAGAACACTAGCGTTTTGGTAGCGCTCTGCAATCAGTTTGGCGGCATCACCGCTGGAGTGACCCGCTAATTTAATACTACCTATAAGAGGGACTTCTAAAGTGCCATCGTTGTTAATTTGGCCTTCGGTACTGAGTTCAGCTTGGCCGTACACAGTCATACGTACTTCATCGCCAGCGCCGATTGAATAGTTGGATTGAGCATTGGCAGTGGAAGCCAACAAAAGTGCAAGGAGTCCGCACCATTTCAATCGTGTAAAGCTAATCATGAATTATGTCCTTTATGGGTTGGGTTCGCTCCAAGGTCAGAGCCTATTAACAACGGTAATATTTTTAATGCAAAACTAAGGCCCACCTAACAATTACTCGGGTAAAACCAAATCATTCCTGAATAAACATATGCACTTTATGAGGTAGAGGTTACCAATAGACTTTGTAATATGGCTTGGAGAAGCCCAGCACACAGGTGTTTTAACACTAACCGTAGTTGCACAGGTCATTTGTTGTATTCCCTTAAGCTTTGGCGGCCTATTCTCATTGATGGTGGCGTTTTAGGTGTCAAATAGCCATTTCAACGTACGAACTAAATGTCCAATACTGGGCTTATTAGCCGCACCGCTCGATCTTGGTGCAAGCTCTTTTTGGGAGCTAGTTTTACCCTTGCTTTTTACCGAAATAAGGCAATTTTATCTGTACGGCAGCGCACGTAGACCCTTTTAGCCGTTTGGGAGTGGCGTCTGGATAGCAATAAAAACAGTGGCGGATTGGCGCCTAAAGCTAAGGTTTGGCAGGTGATTAGCATGTCATTATCAAGCATCAAGGAGGCTATGAGATAAGCATGAATGATTGACTGTTTAAGTGTATGAGCCAAATTCTTGCCCGCCATGAGTTTTTTGCGTGGCAGGGATTTGGCCGATTGATGTACAATGTCCGCCTAAATTTCCCCCTTCCCATTAACTCGGCAACCCATTCTGGGTCTTGCGCAGCTTAGGACTTTTCTATGTTTGATAAAAACCAAACTATCGCTTCTTTCGATCCTGAAATTTGGGCTTCTATCCAAAACGAAGGTCAACGTCAGGAAGATCACATCGAATTGATCGCGTCTGAAAACTACACCAGCCCAATGGTGATTGCAGCGCAAGGCACTAAACTTACCAACAAATACGCCGAAGGTTATCCGGGCAAGCGTTATTACGGCGGCTGCGAATACGTGGACGTGACTGAAGCTCTGGCTATCGCCCGCGCTAAAGAATTGTTCGGTGCCGATTATGCTAACGTGCAACCACACTCTGGTTCGCAAGCAAATTCGGCCGTTTACGCAGCATTGTGTAATCCGGGCGATACCGTGTTGGGTATGAGCTTGGCACACGGCGGGCACTTGACTCACGGTGCAAAAGTTAGCTTCTCCGGTAAGATTTACAACGCTATTCAGTACGGTTTGAATCCTGAAACTGGTTTGATCGACTACGAAGAAGTTGAGCGTTTGGCCGTTGAGCACAAGCCAAAAATGATCGTTGCCGGTTTCTCGGCGTATTCACAAGTTGTGGATTGGCAGCGTTTCCGCGATATCGCTGACAAAGTTGGCGCTTACCTGTTTGTGGATATGGCGCACGTAGCTGGTTTGGTGGCTGCTGGCGTGTATCCAAACCCGGTACAAATTGCCGACGTAACCACCACCACCACGCACAAAACATTGCGCGGCCCACGCGGCGGTATCATCCTCGCGAAAGCCAATGAAGAGTTGGAAAAGAAATTGAACTCTGCAGTATTCCCCGGCGGCCAGGGTGGCCCTTTGATGCACGTGATTGCGGCCAAAGCGATCAGCTTTAAAGAAGCCATGACGCCTGAGTACAAGGCTTACCAAAAGCAAGTGGTGGTTAACGCCAAGGCAATGGCAAAAACCTTTCTGGAGCGCGGGATCAAAATCGTGTCTGGCGGAACTGAAAACCATTTGATGTTGGTTGACTTGATCGGTAAATCCTACAGCGGTAAAGATGCCGACGAAGCCTTAGGCAAAGCGCACATTACCGTTAACAAAAATGCTGTTCCTAACGACCCACGTTCTCCATTTGTGACCTCAGGTATTCGTGTTGGCACTCCAGCAATTACTACTCGTGGTTTTGGCGAAGCGGAAACTGTGCAATTAACTAATTGGATCTGCGATATTTTTGATGCTTTGGAAGCAGGTAATGCAGATGAAGTAATCACAAGTGTTAAAGCAAAGGTGGCGAGTCTGTGTAAAGACTTCCCGGTTTACGCTGAATAAGTTGTTTGTGATGTGAAGAAAGCAGCCGCAGGGCTGCTTTTTTTATGGCGGAATGCTTTGTTGTTGTTAAAAAATCTTGCTGGGTGTCAATTTTTCTGTCGAAAAACTCATGAGTTTACCGCTGGAAATTGTGTGAGCCAGGTCTCAATATAACCTAAATAACCGAATACAAAAAAGGTTAGATTTTCTTCTCTAAGTAAGGTAAAAAAATTAGTAGTATTTGGTTTGGTGATCTATTTTTATACAAAGAGTTTCATTTGTATTGAAGATTTTTACCGAGCAGCTGATTATGAAAATTTACAAACTTACCAATCCGCAAAAAATCTTAGGCGCGGCTGCTCTGGCGGTTAGCGCTGGTGTGAGTTTTTTATTTGCGCTGCAAACTTCAGATTTAGTTTCTTCTATTCCTGAAGGTGAAAACAAAATAGTGACTCGCGAAGTAAAGCTCCAGTTGCCAATGAATAGTGTAAGTAGTGTAGAGTTTTCCAAGGCTGAAGCTGCGCCTGTAAATGTGAAAATGGCTGTAACTAGATCTTCACCGCAAATACCTGCTTCAAGTTCATGGCAAATGGGTGACATCAAAACGCTAACACCTAAAATTACCTTAAGTGAAAAAATTTCTGCTTACGCAATTGTTGAGTTAGAGCAACATCCGGCAGCCTTTCCTGCGGTGGGCGAACAAATTCAATTGCCGATGTTGAACGGGCAAAAAGTTACCGCGAATATTCAATCGATTACAACGAGCCCAAATGGTGATTACACATGGGCAGGTCATCTTGATGGATACGGTGATGATTATCCCGTTGTTATGACCTACGGCGAACATTCTATTTTCGCCACCATTACTACTCCCGAAGGCAGCTACACCATGGAGTCGCTCGATGGTTTGGGCTGGCTCTATAAAAATCCGGCAGAAGTTGAATTGTCGAGTCCGGGCGCTAAAGATTTTCTTGAAGTAAATGCGATTCAATAACCAACGTTTATTTTGTCCATATTCAGAGAACCGAAAATGAAAACCTAGCAAAGAAATATTCTGGCTTTAATGGATGCGCGCACAATCATGTGAATCATGGAAGGTTTTTAGTAAAGTCAACGAGATAAACTCTATGAACAATATGTTCAAAAAAATATCTTTAATTGTTATCACCTTGATAGCAATGATATTCACCACCACTGCTTTTGCTGCCAATTCCGTTATAGACGTATTAGTGGTTTACACCAAGGGTACTGCCGATGCCTACGGTGGAGATCCAACCACACGAATCAATCAAGTGTTTCAAGTTACCAATCAAATTTATAAAGACAGCGATGTGAATCTTGAAATTCGTGTTGCTAAAACGATGATGGTGAATTACACCGATGACAATGCCGCAGAAACCGCACTCAACGATATTACCTATGCAAAAAATACAGCATTTTCCGGTGTTGCCGCTGCGCGCGAACAGGCAAAAGCTGACATGGTAATTTTGTATCGCCCGTTTAAATCGGTGCAAGGTAGTTGTGGTTTAGCCTGGATTGGTGGGCAAAGTACCAACGGTGATTTTTCAAATTCTTCGATTAAGAACTATATGTTTGCACATATCGCCATAAATTCATGCGGCGATTTTGTAACGGCCCATGAGTTGGGTCACAACATGGGTTTAAGGCATTCACGTAAGCAAGATGGTAGTGGCGGAACATTTCCCTATGCTTTGGGTTACGGTGTTGTTAACCAATTTACGACCATCATGGCTTACCAATCTGAATTCAATGTGGATTATTGGACGGGAAAACTTTATAAATTTTCTAATCCCGAATTAACCTGCAAAGGCGTTCCTTGCGGTGTAAACCGCACTAATACTACGACTGGTGCCGATGCGCATTACGCGTTGAATATTACTGGGCCGCAAATTGCTAAATTTTATGCTGCACCCACTGCAAGTTCTTCAAGTTCACTCAGCAGTGCTAAATCCTCTGCAAGCTCCAGCGTGAAAAGTAGTGAAGCTGCTAAAAGTTCGAACTCCAGTGTAAAAAGTTCGTCAGCATCAAGTGTACGCAGTGACGTTGCTAAGAGCTCAAGCTCAAGCTCAAGCATAAAGAGCGTGGCTTCTTCAAGTATTAAAAGCGAACCTGCAAAAAGTTCAAGCTCAGTTGCCAGTGTAAAAAGTTCATCTGCTTCCAGTGTGAAAGTTACCGAGCCAGTGAAAAGTTCCAGTTCAAGTATTAAAAGCTCTGCGGCTTCCAGTGTAAAAAGTAGTTCAAGTTCATCAACGACTCCGAGTACAGCGGCAGTAACCTTTACTCGCGTGTTAGATGTTGCACAATATTCCGGAGCGGATTGGAAAAATGAAGTGCGTCGCGACAAGGCCTTGACTATTGATCAGGCGAAAGCGATTGCGGCGGCGAATCCAAATATTACTTACTTTGTTATTGTAAAAGGTGGACAAATGTCGCTGGGTGATAAAGGTGTTTTCCGCACTGGCGATGTTGTATTTTACTCTGGTAAGCCTTGGTATGGTTCAGCAGTAGGTTTGGCGGATGCTTACGAGAGAAAGTTGTAGTATGTGAAGTCGGTCGTGTGTAGTGGTGGTTGTATACTAAGTTCCTAGTGTAGATGTTGCAAAACTAGTACGTAAAGTAAGTGAGCAATCTCCTATCACCCAGCTTCGGCTGGGTTTTTTATGTAATTTAAATCCACCTGAATCCAATAGGATGTTTGCTGTGTCTAACGTCAAGGCTATGTAGTTAAATAGCGCTTATTTCAAATCGCATAAATACCTAGTCACTGAATAAATGTTGTTGAGGGAAGGATCTTGAAATTAGTACAAACGAGCGCCCGTGTTTTTTATCTTGAAAACCTGAAAGTTTTTTTAACCATATTGGTTGTGCTACACCACGCCGCAATTACCTATGGGGCAGACGGTGGTTGGTTCTATCAAGAAGTGAAACATACGGTGTTGCCAGATTCGGTAATTCTCACCATGTTCGCCGCGACTAACCAATCGTTTTTTATGGGATTGTTCTTCTTTATTTCGGGTTGCTTTGTAGCGACATCACTTGTGAAAAAAACTGCAAAGCAGTTTTTAGTAGATAAGTTGATACGTTTGGGAATTCCTGTGTTGCTGTTCGTTTTTTTAATTTATCCACTTACGATTTGGGTTGGTTACTATCCATTTACATTTGCATCCTTCATTACCGATTTTCCGCATTTACTGACCGACATAAAAGCAGAGCACACAGGGCCTGCGTGGTTTATTGCGGTGTTATTAATATTTAATTTAATTGCGCTGCTCTTTAAATCGTCATTGATAAAACTTTCACAAATCAAAAAGACAATAAATGGTTTTCATTGTGTGCTAGTTGCATTCGCCATAGGTGTAATTTCATTTCTAACACGCTTGGCTTTTCCTGATGGATTTGTTGTGCTCAACGTACAATTGTCTTATGTACCGCAATACATATTTTATTTTTTTGCTGGCGTTGTGTTGAGTAAAACCGGTGTAACAAAGTTGGCAGAAAGTCAAAAAATAATGCCCTGGTTAATTCCTTCGCTCTTGCTGCTTGTAATTCTTACCGTGGCTGTATCAATCTTGCTTGCCACTGAACCCTTTAGAGGCGGTACTAATCCCTACGCGATTTTTTATTCATTTGCGCAAGGCTTTCAATCGGTCGGCTTCTCACTGGTGTGTTTGGTTTTATTTTATCGCGCCGCTAATCAATCAACGTGGTGGAATGGTTATCCTGCACGCGCAGCCTACGGAACATTTTTTATTCACGCCTTGGTATTGGTGGCTATCGCGATTGCTATCAAGCCATTAATTATGGCTCCGGTGCTGAAGTTTTTACTCTTGGGCGCGGTGGGGGTGCCAGCAAGTTTTGTGTGCGGTTATTGGTTGGGGCGCTTGCCCTTATTGCGCTGGGTGTTTTGACCTGAAGCTGCCAAGCCCGCTGCGAAAAAGCCCACGCGTTATGCTAAGATGCCGGCACTATTTTTAACGAACCGGGCATATAAATTATGCATTGTCCTTTTTGCAGCGCCGAAGATACCAAAGTTATAGATTCACGCCTGGTGGCCGAGGGTGACCAGGTGCGCCGTCGCCGCGAATGCTTATCCTGTCACGAACGTTTTACTACTTTTGAAGTTGCCGAATTAGTGATGCCGCGCATCATCAAACAAAACGGTACGCGTGAACCTTTTGACGAAAATAAACTGCGCGCCGGTTTATTGCGCGCATTGGAAAAACGCCCGGTGAGTATTGAAGCGATTGAATCTTCGATTAACCATATCAAACATTTCTTGCAAGCCACGGGCGAGCGCGAAGTCAAATCCATTGCTGTGGGCGAAAAAGTGATGGAGCAGCTGCAAAAATTGGATGAAGTTGCCTATGTGCGCTTTGCCTCGGTTTACCGCCGCTTTAAAGATTTGAATGAGTTCCGTCAGGAAATCGACCGCCTCGAGCAACAGCCAGACGCAGACCCCCAGGAAGTAATCAAGAGTTAAGCATGCCAATTACCTCAACCGATTATCCTTTTATGGCACAAGCACTCCGTTTGGCGGAGCGCGGCCTTTACACCACCATGCCTAATCCACGCGTGGGCTGTGTGTTGGTTAAAAATGGCGAAGTCGTTGGCGAAGGCTGGCATGTGCGTGCGGGCGAAGCTCATGCCGAAGTGCATGCCTTGACCGTCGCGGGCGATAACGCGCGCGGCGCAACTGCCTACGTTACGCTCGAACCCTGCAGTCATACTGGTAAAACTGGCCCTTGCTGTCATGCGTTGGCACACGCTGGCGTTGCTCGCATTGTGTTTGCGATGGAAGACCCCAATCCTTTAGTTGCTGGTCGCGGTTTGGATTATTTGCGCAATGCCGGTGTTCAGGTGGATGGCCCAATATTGGAAGATGACGCGCGCGCGCTCAACCCCGGTTTTATCAAACGCATGGAGCGCAAATTGCCGTTTGTACGTTGCAAAATGGGCATGAGCTTGGACGGCCGCACCGCCATGGCCAGCGGCGAAAGCCAATGGGTTACCGGCAAAAAAGCGCGCGGTGATGTACAGCGTTTGCGCGCTCGTTCATGCGCAATTATCAGTGGGATTGATTCGGTGTTGTTGGATAATTCATCACTCACCGTTCGTGTCGAAGAGTTAGGTTTACCCAATGCGCAAGCTGCTGCGGCCAAACAACCATTGCGTGTGCTATTGGATTCGCGTTTGCGTTTAAGTCGCAACGCCAAAATCCTTACACAAGAAACGCCAATTCTCTTGGTGCACAATGGCAGCGCTGAAAATGCAGATAAACTCGATGAATGGCCAGCGCATGTAGAATTGCTCGCGCTGCCTGCGAATGATGGTCGTATCAATCTCAATGCTTTGCTTATCGAGCTGGCTAAACGCCAATGCAATGAAGTATTGGTCGAGGCAGGTGCGACTTTAGCTGCAAGCTTTTTAAAGCGCGGTTTGCTGGATGAGATCATCATTTATATGGCGCCCAAACTGCTCGGCAGTAACGCGCGCCCACTATTTGATTTACCCTTAAACACCATGTCCTCCGCCTTGCCGTTAAAAATTAGCGATATGCGCGCGGTGGGTACAGATTGGCGGATCACCGCCACACCCGATACGGAATACTAATGAACGATCCTTTTAACTCAGACGATAAACCGGGCAATGTCCCGCCAAATGATATGCAACCTAACGATTTAAACCCCCCAGTTCCGCCAGCAAACAATATTGCCGGGCGCCTCAAGCGTTTTTGGGCTGCTATGATTGATGGTTTGGTCGGCATCTTGGTGACTTTCCCGGTTTTCAGTCATTTTGGAATCTGGGAAGCGATTCAGCAAAACAAAGAGGTTTCCCACGCAGTTTCGAACGGGCTAACGTTATTTGGCGTGGTAATGTTTTTTGTGTTGCACGGCTTTTTGCTATTCAAATACGGGCAAACCATCGGCAAGCGCGTTATGGGTTTAGCGATTGTGACGTTGGAAGGGAGTAAGCCGCAATTTGCTGCACTGATCATCAACCGCTATTTGCCGCAATGGGTGGTGAGTTTTATACCTATTCTCGGCCCCATGTTGGCGATGGGCGATGTGTTATTTATTTTCTTTAACGATCAAAATCGCTGCGTGCATGATTTGATCGCCAAAACCAAAGTTATCGATCTTAGTATTAAAACGGCCACTGCAACCCCCAATAGCATCATCGCCTAAGGTTTTTGATCAAACAAAGGATCAGTTTTTTCGATCAAATGGCGTTGAAAACAATCTCGAAATTTGCATTGCCGCCTTATACACTCAGCGCCACAGTTTTTTCGCCATCTGCCTTGGCGACTACGGGAATACTCTGATTATGTTCACCGGAATTATTGAAGCTATCGGCGAAGTAGTTGCACTCCAGCCGAAAAATGGCGATTTGCGTCTGCGTATTAAAACCCATGGGTTAGATTTGGCCGATGTTCATTTGGGCGATTCCATCGCCACCAATGGTGTTTGCTTAACGGTGGTGGATTTACCCGGCGATGGCTACTGGGCCGATGTATCGCGCGAAACTCTCGATAACACAAGTTTACCTTCGTGGAAAATTGGCCAGCGCGTCAATTTAGAAAAGGCGCTCACTCCGCAAACGCGTTTGGGTGGTCATATCGTTAGCGGTCATGTGGATGGTCTCGGCGAAGTCATAAGTCGTCATCCCGATGCACGCTCAGAACGCTTTCGCATTCGTGCGCCTAAAGCACTTGCCAAATATATTGCCCACAAAGGCTCCATTACCATCGACGGCACCAGCCTGACGATAAACAAAGTTGATGGCGCCGAGTTTGAATTAAATATAGTTCCCCATACACTCAAACAGACCATCATGGGCAGCTACCAAGCTGGCTCGCAAATAAACCTGGAAGTGGATGTGCTTGCGCGTTATTTGGAGCGCTTGATGCTTGGCGATAAAGCGGCAGAAAGCGAAGGGCAGAGCGGTATTACGCTAGAGTTTTTGACCCAGAATGGTTTTAACAAATAACGCGATACCAGGTAGTCGAATGGCGTCTATGATAATTGGATCTTTACACAAGAAAGGATGTTGTATGAAATTGAAATGCTTACTCGCGGCACTGATTTTTTCTCACAGTACAATGGCCGATCAAAGCGAATCGCAATCGAATGAGGGTGCTGCGAAAATTGATGAAAGTATCTTACGTACCAATGCAGCTTTGAAAGATTACAAAGAGATTTACGTTAATCGCCCTCAAAATAGAGCTTTCGCACAATCGCCAAATGGCCATTGGAACTGGCGTTCGGATCGCGTAAGTATCGAGATAGCAAAAGAGGATGCGCTGGCGGCTTGTAATAAGCACGTTAAAAAGAATGAACCGCGCTGTGAAGTTATTAATGTAAATGGTGAATGGATTGCGCCTCAGCAATCGCCATCTTTAATTGAGAAATGATATGCAACTCAACACCATAGAAGAACTGATTGAAGATATGCGTCACGGCAAAATGGTTATCCTTATGGATGACGAAGACCGTGAAAATGAAGGCGATTTAATTATGGTTGCCGAGCAAGTGCGCCCGGAAGACATCAACTTTATGGCCACCCATGCACGTGGCCTGATTTGTTTAACGCTTACCCGCGAGCGCTGTTTGCAGTTGGATCTGCCGTTAATGGTGACCGACAATAAATCGCAACATACCACCAATTTCACGGTATCGATTGAGGCTGCTGAAGGTGTAAGTACCGGCATTTCAGCGGCGGATCGCGCGCTTACAGTACGTGCTGCCGTAAAAGCCAATGCGAAACCGAGCGATGTAGTTCAGCCTGGTCATATCTTTCCATTAATGAGCCAACCCGGCGGTGTTATGAGCCGCGCGGGCCACACTGAAGCCGGTTGCGACCTTGCCCGCTTGGCCGGTTTTGAGCCAGCTGCCGTAATTGTTGAAGTGATGAATGCCGATGGCAGCATGGCGCGCAGGCCAGATCTTGAGCAATTTGCCGAGCAACATGGCTTGAAAATGGGTACCATTGCCGACCTGATTCACTACCGTGCCACCAAAGAGAAAACTGTTGAGTGCATCAATAACCGTAAAGTAGAGACTCTCTACGGCGAATTTGATCTGCGTACCTACCGCGACTTAGCGCGCGGTGATTTACATTTTGTGATGGTGAAAGGTGAAATTACCGCCGAGCCAACATTGGTTCGCGTCCATGTGATGGATTTAGCGCGCGATATTTTAAGTTTACAGCGTCCATCCATTGCGGGCGGAAAAGCTTGGTCTTATCAGGATGCACTTCAACGCGTAAGCGAAGAAGGCAAGGGTGTAGTTCTGCTAATTTGCCACGACGAATCCACCGCTGAAGTTGAAGAAAGTATTGATTGGCTGTTGAGCGGTAAACAACAGCGCCGCAGCCCCGAAGTGTTATACAAACAAGTTGGCACCGGCTCGCAAATCCTGCGCGATTTAGGCGTGCGTAAAATGCGGGTGATGTCTGCGCCTATGCGTTACTCCGCGCTTTCAGGTTTTGATTTGGAAGTGGTGGAATATGTTTGCCCTAGTGGCGATTAGATGCTTTTGTAGGTTGGCGCTGAGGAACGAAGCCCAACACGACCATCTGATAAATTAAGCCATTCAACTCGACGAAGTACACGTTGGGCTTCGTGCCTCAGCCCAACCTACACAACAAGAATTTATTTGAATCTTTAAAGAGAAAATTTATGAGCAACATTAAAGTTATCGAAGGCGATTTTGCAGCATCAAAAGGCAAGTACGCATTGATCGTTAGCCGCTGGAATAGTTTTGTAGTCGAAAGTTTAAAAGATGGTGCTTTGGATACCTTGCGTCGCCACGGAATTAAAGACGAAAACGTCACTATTTATTACGCACCAGGTGCATTCGAATTTCCATTGGTTGCACAAAAAATTGCAGCGAAAAAAGAATTCGATGCAATCATCGCGTTGGGCGCAGTTATTCGGGGTGGTACTCCACACTTTGATTTTGTTGCCGGTGAATGTGTGAAAGGTTTGGCGCAAGTGTCTTTGAATTCAGGCATCCCAATTACGTTTGGTGTGCTGACTGTGGACTCCATCGAACAAGCTATTGAACGTTCTGGTACTAAAGCGGGCAACAAAGGTGTTGAAGCGGCATCTACTGCGTTAGAAATGGTTTCGCTGATCGGTAATATCTAGTTTAAGGCGTAGGTTGGAAAAGCCGAAGGCACCTTCCGGCTTTGATTAAAACTGTCAGTGCTATTTGGTTAATAAAAATGTTGGAAGTCGCTGCGCTCTTCCAACCTACAGGTGAATGTTTTTTTAAATGATTGCATAACGCAATCAATGTTCTTTATCAGGTAAATGTAATGACATCTCAAGATAGCTCTGGTCAAAAAAGCACGGGGCCAAAAGGCACTGCTCCAAAAGGTCAGACGGCTGCGACTCGCCGCATGGCGCGCCACTACACTATGCAAGCGCTTTATCAATGGAAAATGGCTGGCAACAGCATCAATTCTATTGAAGCGGAGTTTCGTGTTGATAACGATATGACCAACGTGGACGTAGAATATTTTCACGAAATTTTGCACGGCGTGCCTGAGCATTTATCAGAAATCGAAACCGCGTTTGAACCTTTCCTGGTTGAGCGTTCATTGCTTGAACTCGATCCCGTTACGCAAGCTTTGCTACGCATGGCAACTTACGAATTAAAATTCCGTATTGATGTTCCCTACAAAGTGGTCATCAACGAAGCTGTATCGCTTGCGAAAAAATTTGGCGCAGAAGACAGCCACAAATTTATCAATGGCGTGTTAGATAAAGCCGCAGCCGTTTTGCGCGCACCTGAAGTAAAGGCCAACCGAGGCAGCTAATAAAGAGACAACTAATTATTAGTTGCTAATCAACCCTATGCGCGAATTCCAACTGATCCAGAAATTTTTTCAACATGAGCAAGCTGATCTTCTCTTAACCGAAAAGGCACAAGCCAGTGTGATTCTGGGTATTGGCGATGACGGCGCACTCTTACAAGTTTCACACAATAAGCAACTAGTTGTATCAGTCGATACGCTAGTTGCAGATGTTCACTTTCCCGCTGATGCCAAACCCGATGACATTGCCGAGCGCGCACTACGCACAAATCTTAGCGATTTAGCAGCAATGGGCGCAGAACCACTTTGGTTTACGCTCGCATTAACACTGCCAAAAAATTCTGAATATAGTAGTGAGGAATGGCTACGCGGTTTTAGTCGCGGTTTATTTCGTACAGCAAATCAGCATGAGATTGTGTTGGTGGGTGGCGATACAACTTCTGGTCCGCTAAGTATTACTATACAGGTTATGGGCGCAGTTGAACCTCATCATGCCTTACGCCGCGATGGTGCGAGCATTGGCGATTTTGTCTGCGTAACAAATTATGTGGGCGATGGTGCCGCTGCCCTTGCGGTAATTCAAAAACAGTTGCATGTAACGCAAGAAGATGAAAAATATTTACGTGACCGTTTTTATCGCCCCGTGCCGCGTTTAGCTGAAGCGAACTTATTGCGTGGGATTGCCAGTGCCGCTTTGGATATTTCCGATGGTTTGGTTGCTGATTTAAATCATATTTGCGCAGCAAGTGATTTGGGTGCAGTTATCGATGTGGAAAATATTCCGCTCTCGCCAGCGTTACTTGCGATAAATGATTTGCAGCAAGTCCGTATGTGGGCATTAAGCGGTGGTGATGATTATGAATTATGTTTTACCGTCTCGCCCGAAAAAATGCCCGAGCTTGCCATGTTGATTGCGCAAGAAAAAATTTACGCAAGTGTTGTAGGTGAAATTATTGCAGGCAGCGGTGTGCATTGTGAATTAAATGGCGAACCCTTCGAATTGGCGCAACAAGGATTCCAACATTTTTAAGATGAAATTAAATACTCCAAGCTTTAAGCAGTTGCTAACGAATCCCAATCATTTTTTTGCATTTGGTTTTGGCAGCGGCCTTGCGCCCAAAGCACCGGGTACTTTTGGTACGCTGGCCGCCGTTCCTATTTATTGGTTGCTTCAAGATTTAGCTTGGCCAATTTACGGTACCTGGTTAATCGTCACGTTTGCGTTGGGTATTTATTGGTGCGATCGCTCATCCAAACAATTGGGTGTGCACGACCACGGTGGCATAGTGTGGGACGAATTTGTCGGCTATTGGATCACTATGTTTCTCGCACCCAAAAGTTGGTTATGGATGTTGGTGGGTTTTGTCCTCTTTCGTTTTTTCGATATTCTCAAGCCATGGCCAATTAATTGGCTAGATCGCAGAGTCGATGGCGGTTTCGGCATTATGATTGATGACGTGCTTGCCGGAGTTTACGCATTTATTGTGTTGCAAGCCTGTGTTTATTTTTATCCTTTTTGATTCAGCTTTAATTTTTTACTTTTTTTAACTGTATATTTTTTGATTTTCAGGGCAGAAAAAATGAAAATTATTTTAACCATAGTATTTTTAATACTTGCACCCATATGTTCAGCGCTAGAGATTGAAGCGAAAATGCTGGCACAGGGCAGCGTGATTTTAATTATCGATGGCAATCAGCGCATGTTGCGCGA
>FSSS01000020.1_pt1 | contig 14226 bp, 14 predicted proteins | sample 1637081 | NCBI WGS metagenome assembly FSSS01 (sample SAMEA3914818, study PRJEB12502) | metagenome | biome: forest; material: soil | place: Canada | collected 2010-06-26 | depth 0.1 m
CAGCGTTTTTTGAGCCAGAAATACAAATTTCACCACTGAGCGGACCGCCGCCCAGAATTTTAAACTTATCCATTACTTATCCAAATGTACGTGAACGACTTAGGTGTTAGCAAAACCCAGTGGCTTATTGTTGTTGCCATTGCTCAGGGGTAAAGGTCTTCACGAAATCAACCGCGTGAATGGTGCCATCGGCAAATTGTTGCGACAGGGTGCCAAGCACGAGTTGCTGCTTTTTGACAGGGCTTAAACCTGCGAATACCGGGCTAATAACTACCAAATCAATATGGCTGCCATTAACGCCAACCTGGACTTGGCTATCGGGGATTTGGCTTTCAATAAGCGCTTTGATTTGCTCAGCTTGCATAGAAAAACTCTCAGGGCGCAGCCCGTGATCAAAATAAAAAGGGGAGAAATTAAGGGCGTGAATATTACCCGAATGAGGCTACTATCGCATCAAATAAAGAAAGGGAGGTATCAATTAACATCATAAGTGTGCATTCAGCCAATAAAAAACCCCAGCAGTTTAAAGCTGAGGTTTTTTAATGTAGCGATAAGTATCTAAAAATATCGCACCTGAATTAGTTAGTCGCCAACCAGGTTTCAATGACTTTATCGATATTTTTGTCGTTCTTAATCATGGCTTGGTCAAATTGGCTAGTGAAAGATTCACCCAAATTCACACCGTTTAACACCACATTAATTAACTTCCATTCACCAGCATCGTTCAATTTCAACGTGTATGAAAGCTTATGCGTATTGCCTTTATCGCTTACCTCCTGATCCACTGTGACACGACGAGTATCAGCAGCCATGGTTACCGGGATAGTTTTCACCTGGCTATCGGCATAATTTGCGATGCCTTTTGCGTAGGTTTTAATCAAGCCATCTTTAAACACCTTGGTGAACTTTTCAGTTTGCTCAGGTGTTGCGGTTTTAGCGGATTTACGCATAACGGCTTTGGCGATAAAGCTAAAATCCACCACTGAATCCAGTGTTTTTTGAATGTCTGCATAATAAGCATCGGTGACTTTAGCAGATGCGTTATGTTTTTTTACTGTTGCAAACAGTTCTGTAGTTGCCTGCTCGACAATAGCTTGCGGTGATTTTTCGGCAGCAGATGAAAGCGGTGCAACAACCATTAACGCCAAGGTTAAAAGTGCGCCAGTAAGATTTTGATACAGTGGTTTCATGTTTTTTACCTTCCTAAATTAAATGTTCCAATACAATACGCCGAAGCATTCCAACTCTTTTTTGCGATTACATTTTCAACAAAAAAACAACTGCAAAAAATGTGTTTCCTTTACTGCTTGATACGACTGACTTAGCAATTTCATCAAACTCGGCGCATGGCGATCGACCCAGTAAATACAACTCTACGCGAATTGTAAAATGGGGCTGCAATCCCCAATATCAAGCGAGCAGATTATTTAATCTCAATATCGCTATAATGACCTCCTTGCGCTTTTGTAAGTAGTGTTAATAGTCATCTCGATTGTCCATTTAGAGCAGCCATACATGCCGCAATTCGATTTTGTTAAGTCTGGGCTTCGCACAATTCGCATCGAATCTGATGCGGTAATTGCGCTTAGCCAGCGTCTTGATCAAGATTTCATCAAAGCTTGCGACCTCATTCTCACCTGCCCCGGCCGAATCATTGTTACTGGCATGGGCAAATCGGGTCACATCGGCAAAAAAATTGCAGCCACCCTGGCCAGTACCGGAACGCCCGCATTCTTTGTTCACCCGGGCGAAGCCAATCACGGCGATTTAGGAATGATCACCAAGCAAGACATAGTACTGGCGATTTCCTATTCGGGTACATCCAACGAAATTCTTACCCTGCTACCACTGCTGAAACGCTCAGGAATAAAAATTATTAGCATGACTGGTAACCCGCTATCCACATTAGCGGAAGTAGCTGAAGCCCACCTGAACATCGCAGTAGAAGAAGAAGCTTGCCCGCTGCAATTAGCGCCTACTGCCAGTACTACCGCGACTTTAGTTTTAGGCGATGCGCTCGCTATAGCGCTGCTTGAAGCTCGCGGTTTTACCGAAGAAGATTTTGCGTTTTCTCATCCCGGAGGTGCGCTAGGCCGCAAACTCTTGCTTCGCGTTGTTGATATTATGCATAAAGGTAAACAAATTCCCCGTGTGTTGGCGAACGCAAGTTTGAGCGAAGCGCTATTAACCATGACCGAAAAGGGCTTTGGCATGACAACCATTGTTGATGACAAAAATCAGCTCTTGGGGATTTTTACCGATGGTGACTTGCGTCGAACGGTTGATAAAGGTATTAGTCTAAGCGGCGCACGGATTAGCGATTTAATGAATCGCACACCCAAAACTATCGGCGTAAAAGCTTTGCCGGCTGAAGCCTTAAAAATGATGGAAGATTTAAAAATTACCGCATTAGTGGTGCGCGATGAACAAGCGTGCCCAATTGGTGTATTACATATGCATGACCTGCTCCGCGCAGGTGTTGTTTAATTTCAGGGAATAACTTTTGAGCCATTCGCAATCAAATCCTGCAGCAAGTTTTTTAGCCGAACCCGAATTACGCGCACGCGCCAATCGTATTAAATTATTATTGCTTGATGTTGACGGCGTATTAACTGATGGTCATCTTTATTTCAGCAATCAAGGCGATGAATTCAAAGCTTTCAGTACACTCGATGGTCACGGCATAAAAATGCTGCAAAAAAGCGGTGTTAACGTTGGGATTATTACCGGCCGCACGAGCAATCTAGTCGCAAAACGCGCGAGCGATTTGGGGATTAAAATTCTCATCCAAGGCCGCGAAGACAAATGGGACGCACTACAAGAAATATTGCGCGAGCATCCGTTAGCTTTGGAAGAAATTGCTTTTATGGGCGACGATTGGCCAGATTTAACCGTTATGTGTCGCGTCGGTTTGGCATTTACACCGGCTAATGGTCACAGCAGCGTGGTTGAGCGTTCGCACTGGCAAAGCCAAGCGCGCGGTGGCCAAGGCGCAGTGCGCGAAGCCTGTGATTTGCTGATGAAAGCGCAAAATACCTTCGATCAAATACTAAAACCTTATCTGGCCTAGGGCGCATAATGTCTAAATTAAGTGTGCCGAAAATCAATAGCACCAATCTGGAACGAATCAATCCGCTGCTTTTGCCATTACCTTGGCTAGTAGTTGTAGTTTTGGTGATTGCGTTCGTGACGATGAAATATTCCAGCCCTGAAGATAAGACCGCCGAGCAGCAAGAAGCTGCCAAAATCTTCCCGCACACCTATCTTACCGAAGTGGAAATCCGCCAGTTTGATCAGGATGGCTCGCTTCATTATCAAATGAAGTCTCCGCTTATTCGCAGCTTTCAAGTGAAAGAAAATCCAAGTGCTGAGGATTACTCACTGTTTCAAACGCCCGTTTTTATCCTGGTTAATGATCCGCAAAAACCAGGCTGGTTTGTGACCGCGCAAGAAGGCCGACTTGATAGCGAAAACGTATGGTTTACTCTAACTCAAGATGTATTAGCGCGCCAAACCTCTGAAAAACATGGCGAAACTACGCTTAGCACTACCGATTTACGGCTAAATACGCAAGACCAATTCGCGGAAACTAGCAAAGCTGTTACTATGCGCGCCGCTAAAAGCGAGATCACCGGCGTCGGCATGCGTGCGGACATGAAGCGTGAACATATTGAATTACTCTCCAACGTCAAGGGCACCTATGAACCATAGCCTTAGGAACTATAGCCTCAAAAACCATAACCTCAAGTTAGCTCTGCTGTGCATTCGCACTATGGCTGGTCTATTGGCGTTGAGTGCTGCGCTGGCTCAAGCATTGCCTGGCGATAAAAACGAAGCGCTACATATTTCTGCAGACAAACAAGAAGTGAATCTTAAACTTGGTGAAGTCATTTATCTTGGCGATGTAAAACTCGTGCAAGGCACGCTTGAAATCACCTCGCAAAAACTCACCGTACATAAAGATAAAAATCAGGCAGAAGAATCCGTTACTGCAGAAGGTAGCCCAGCCCACTATAAGCAACAACCAGAAGCGGGCAAGCCAGTGATTCATGCCGAAGCCGGCATTATTTTTTACAATTTTAAAACTGAACAACTCGAACTCAACAAAAACGTGTCCATCGAGCAGAATGGCTCTACCAGCAAAGCGGATCACGTTGACTACGACATCAAAAGCCAAACGGCTAAATTTTCTGGCGGCCGGGTAGAAACCGTTATCCCCGCAAAAACCGAGAAGAAAGAATAACTACATGGCTAGCCTTCACGCGCAAAACCTCGCCAAGAGTTACAAAAAACGCCGAGTGGTTATCGATGTATCGGTAACTGTTACCAGCGGCCAAATTGTGGGCTTACTCGGCCCGAACGGAGCAGGGAAAACCACCTGTTTCTACATGATTGCGGGCTTGGTTGAAGCCGATAATGGCCGTGTTCTTATCGATGACCTGGATATTACCGGCCTCCCCATCCATGGTCGCGCGCGCGCCGGGATTGGCTACTTACCGCAAGAAGCATCTATTTTTCGCAAACTCAGCGTTGCCGATAACATCATGGCAATCCTTGAAACCCGCAAAGATTTAAACCGCAAGCAACGCTTGGCTAAAATGGAATCCTTGCTCCAAGAATTTCATATCACCCATATTCGCGATAACCTCGGGATGTCACTCTCCGGTGGCGAACGTCGCAGGGTAGAAATTGCGCGCGCCCTGGCTACTGATCCCAAATTTATCCTGCTCGATGAACCTTTTGCCGGTGTTGATCCTATTTCGGTATCTGACATCAAAGAAATCGTCCGTCACCTCAAAGAACGCGGTATCGGCGTGCTTATTACCGACCATAACGTGCGTGAAACGCTCGATATTTGTGAGACAGCTTATATCGTTAGTGAAGGCCATATTATTGCATCAGGGAACGCCGCAGCGATTCTCGCCAATGATAAGGTGCGCGAAGTTTACCTCGGCGAAGATTTCAAACTGTAAAACGTACTTGCCGCCTCACATTTCTTCGTTTATTTGCTTGACAAAGGTGAATTCTTAACCGTTAGGCATAAAGATTGCTTTAAATATTTCCCATTCGCGTCATTGAGTTATTGCCTAGCGCGCAAACCCTGACTAAACTCCACGTAACAGTGTTTAGTTTGCCTGCATCTTTTTGCTGGCATCTTTTTGTCAGCTAAGGGTTTGTCGTCTTAATAATGAAGCAATCTCTCCAACTTAAAATGGGTCAGCAACTGACCATGACCCCGCAATTGCAACAGGCCATTCGCCTTTTGCAATTGTCGACGCTCGATCTTCAACACGAAATTCAAGAAGCGCTCGACTCCAATCCTATGTTGGAAGTTGAAGACAGCTTTGATACGCCTGCCATACCAAGCAATGAATTTGAAGACGGTGATTACGTCCGTACTCAGGAAATTGCAGCCACCGGCGAAACCAATAGCGATGACTTCAGCGAAAGCTATTCAGGTGAAATTACCTACAGCGAATCCAGCAGCGACTCTTTTGGCGAAGCGAAATTCGGAGACAGTGAAACCAGCTTTGGTGAAAGTGAAGGCTTTGGCGATACCGACAACTATTCCGGCACCGACGATTACAGCGAAAGCGCCACCGAATGGAATGAAGCCATTCCCGCTGAATTACCAGTAGATACCAGTTGGGACGATGTATACCAAACCAATCAAGCCAGTGGCTCCACCAATTACGACAATGATGACGGCGATTTCGAAAGCCGTCGCGCTGTTACCGATTCGCTTTATGACCACTTAATGTGGCAACTCAATCTCACCCCTATGTCTGACCGCGACCGCATCATTGCCATGGCAATTATCGACGCCGTTGAACCTAGCGGTATGCTATCAGTCACATTAGAAGACATTTACAGTGGCTTGATCAGCGAATGGGATGATTTAGAATTAGACGAAGTGGAAGCCGTACAACATCGCATTCAGCAGTTTGATCCTTGCGGGGCTTGCAGCCAAAACCTGGCGGAATGTTTAACTGTGCAATTGCATCAATTTAATTCCAAGACACCGTTTTTGGCCGAAGCCAAGTTAATTGCCAAGCAATATTTGCCACTGCTCGCCAGCCGTGATTTCCGCCAGTTAATGCGCCGAACCAAGCTTAGAGAAGAGGAACTCAGCCAAGCTGTTACCCTAATCCAAAGCTTGAATCCGCGCCCCGGCGATATTATTGCCAATGGCGATACTGAATACGTAGTACCCGATGTGTTTGTGGATAAGCGCGAAGGTCGTTGGGTAGTAGAATTGAATCCTGAGATTGCGCCACGCTTACGCATTAACTCGGATTATGCATCGTTGGTGAAACGTGCTGACTCCAGTAGCGACAACACATTTTTAAAAGATAATTTGCAAGAAGCGCGCTGGTTTTTGAAAAGTTTACAAAGCCGCAACGAAACTCTGTTAAAAGTAGCTAGTTGTATTGTCGAAAAACAGCGTGGCTTTTTAGATTACGGCGCAGAAGCAATGAAGCCTTTAGTTCTGCACGATATTGCTGAAATTGTTGAAATGCACGAATCAACTATTTCGCGCGTAACCACACAAAAATTTATGCATACACCGCAAGGCATTTTTGAGTTGAAATATTTCTTCTCCAGCCATGTGAGCACAGATTCAGGCGGTGAATGTTCATCTACAGCAATTCGTGCGTTGATTAAAAAGTTAGTGAGCGCAGAGAACCCTAAAAAACCATTAAGCGATAGTAAAATTACTGATTTACTCGGCGAACAAGGCATTCAAGTTGCACGCCGTACCATTGCAAAATATCGCGAGTCACTCAATATTCCGCCATCCAATGAGCGCAAAACTTTATAATTTTCTCAAAAAATAGACTTTTGTGCATTGCAGATTGCAATCAGTTCTACCAACGAAAAGTATCTAATAGTAAGTACCTATGAGGAAGTATCTATGCAAATAAATATCAGTGGCCACCACTTGGAAATTACTGAATCCTTGAGAGATTACGTATCCAGCAAACTGGAGCGTTTAAACAATCATCATGACCGTATTACCAGCACCCATGTGATTCTCTCAGTTGATAAATTGGAACAAAAAGCGGAAGCCACTTTGCATGTCAGCGGTAAAGATATTTTTGCCGATGCCACAGATGCAGATTTATATGCAGCGATAGATTTACTGGCTGACAAACTTGATCGCCAGTTAATTAAACACAAAGAAAAAATGCGCAGTCATCGTTAAGACACCATCATGCAAATAGAATCACTGCTAATACCAGAACGCACTCGCGCAAGCCTAGACGCTAGCGGTAAACGCAATGCGTTGGAATTACTTGCACAAACTATCGCGCAAACTATTCCCGATATGGATGCCGACGATTTATTTCGTCGGTTTCTTGCGCGCGAACGTTTAGGTTCAACGGGTATAGGCCACGGTATTGCGATACCGCACTGCCGCGTTAATAACAGTGCAGGCGCAATCGGTGCGTTAATAACGCTTACGCAACCGGTAGAATTTGATTCGATTGATGCGGAACCGGTAGATATTTTATTTGCCATGCTCGTGCCCGAAGAAGCGCACGACGAACATTTGAAAAACCTGGCAGCACTGGCAGGCGCACTAACACGCAGTGAATTTCGCCATCGTTTACGCAGCGCCAATGACAATGCTGCGCTTTACAAGGCAGCGGTAAGCTGACCATGATATCGCCAACATTGATTCAACAAAAGTATATGACTTACAAGGAAATGCGCTTATGCAATTAGTCATTGTGAGCGGGTTGTCAGGCTCCGGCAAAAGTACCGCGCTGCATGTATTAGAGGACGTTGGTTACAACTGTATTGATAATTTGCCCGTAAGCTTGCTACCTGCATTAGTCGCGCAAATTGAAATTCACAAAGACGATAAACACAAATTTGCCATTGGCATAGATGTACGCAATGCGTGGAAAGATTTACAAATTTTTCCACAAATGATCAGCACTTTAAAAGAAGCACATTTACCTTTTACGGTTATTTTTTTAGATTCGCAATCATCGGTATTGATTCAACGCTTTAGCGAAACACGCCGCAAACATCCGTTGAGCGACAAGCATACCAATTTGGCGGAAGCCATTAGCAGCGAACAAGAATTGCTGGAACCTATTCGCGATACGGCCGATCAAATTATCGATACCAGCCACTTAACACTGCACGAATTACGCGATCTCGTAAAAGAGCGGGTGGTTGGACGCGGCGAATCTGGCATGGCGATTTTGTTTGAATCCTTTGGCTTTAAACATGGTATTCCGGTCAACGCTGATGTGGTATTTGATGCGCGTTGTTTGCCCAATCCACATTGGAAACCCAACCTGCGCCCCTTAACCGGCAAAGATAAAGATGTTATTGATTTCCTCGAAGCTGAACCTGTTGTGCTTGAGATGTTCGACGATATAAAAAATTACATGACCCGGTGGCTACCGCGTTACCAAGCCAACAACCGCAGCTATATCACAATTGCGATTGGCTGTACTGGCGGGCAACATCGCTCGGTGTATTTAAGCGAGCGCTTAAAAGAGTATTTCAATGACCAGTTTGGCGATGTGCAAGTCCGGCACCGCGACATACATAAACACAAGAAAAATTAACTATGTTGACTGAAACCATCACTATTATTAACAAGCGCGGACTACACGCACGCGCTGCAGCCAAGTTTGCTACGCTCTCAGCCCAGTTTGGCTGCAAAACCCAAGCGCGCACAAATGGCAGTTGGGTTGATGCTAAAAGCGTTATGTCATTGATGCTCCTCGCCGCCACCCAAGGTACCGATCTCGAAGTTTCAGCCGAGGGTGATGATGAAATTCAAGCCATGGATAGCATTAGAGCGTTGATTAACAATCGCTTTGAGGAAGATGAGTAAAGCGCGGAACAGCCTGGCGCCGCAAACAGGCTTTCGAAAAGCTATCTGCGCAGAAAAACAAAGATTGTTATTTGCACCTACTTCACCTACCCTGTGCGCCCTTTTTTTGATCCACATCTGCATTTTAGTAACTACGGCAATACTATGGTTTACAAATACGACGACATCAATCCAGACGATTACATCAGAAGCAAATCGCAAGCAAAGCGCGAAATGACTGCGCTGCAAAAGCTGGGCGAACTGCTCATTGACTTTAATGATAAGCAACTGGCCATGATTCCCGCCGAAGAAAAATTGCTTGATGCCATTCACGAAGCGCGCAAAATGCCGCACCGCGAAGCGCGTCGTCGTCACCTGCAACTCATCGGCAAAATAATGCGCGAAACCAATCACGAGGAAATTCAAGCTGCAGTTGATAAAGTGCAGGCGCGCAGCGATCAATATATAAACCGCCAACACCAAGTTGAACGCTTTCGCGATATGTTGATTGACGGCGATAAACAAATTTTCCAAACCATCGTCACTAATTGCCCTGGTATAGATGTACAACATCTCAAGCAGCTAGTGCGCAGCGCGCAAAAAGAACGCGATGAAAATCTGCCCGCAAAAAGTTCGCGCAAATTATTCGCCTATATTCGCGAACAGTTAGAACTGCAGGATTAATTGACTGCAGTTACTCAATAAAAAACGGCGACTTTAAGTCGCCGTTTTTTATTGAGCCTGTTTTTTCTTTTTTGTTTTCTTATCTGTTACGGGTTCTTCAGTTTTATTCATGCTTTTGATGAGCTCATCTTCACTTTCGAACAAGCGGTCAAAACTCATTTGCGGCTCACTCCAACTGCCTTTTATGCTGTAGCTAATACTGGTGGCACGGTCTACTTGCTTCTTAAATAATTTGCTGACCACATAAATACCAGCAGCAGCCGGCAGGCCAGTGACCAGCGCGGTGAAGAAAGTGTAACTTCCAACTACCGGTAATGTCGCCACTAAACGCGCATCAATTTTTTCATTTTCCAAATCTAATTTACCGGCTAGCTGTAAACGGCTTGATGGTGTTTTTACCGAAAGTGGCTCGATAAACGTCATGGTGCCCGGTACAAAGCTCACTTTGCCGATGATTTCATCGTAGGCTAAACCACTTTTATAAAGATCAGAAAAATCCAACCGCAAACGACGAGCAAGTGAGTCGAAATTGAGGATCGCCATCAAGCGCAACAAGCCGTCGCTACCGGGGCTGGGGTTATTTTTGAATCGGCCTTTTTCCAATAACACCTCAACATTGCCCGCCATTTTTTTCAACGCGAAATCCTGTGGATCACCCGCCCACATAGCATCCACATTAAAGCGTGCGGTTTTGCTTTCCAGTGTGTCTGGCTTTTGCCATTCACGCAGTACGGTGGAGATATCATCCGCCGTTAGTGCGCCAATAAAGTGTGTGCTGGAACCAGAATCTGTCGCCGACCATTCCATTTTTGCACCGCCGGATTTTTCATCCGGGCCGCCCACTGTCACACCTTTTACGGTGCCGTTAATCTTGTCAAACAGCACACCTTTTTCATTGGGTCGAATTTGCAGCGACCAATTGCCGTAATTAACATCGTCCAGATAGAGCGCACTAACCGTCATGTCAGCAAAGGGCAAAGCGCGTGGGTCTATGCTGAGGCCACTAACCTTGGGGACTTGGCCAAGTGCTGGCGCCTCCGTGGTTTTCGCATCTATGAGGGTGCTGGTAAGACGCAAATTCTGTAGGTTAATTTTTAATGGCAAGGTACTTTCTTTGGGCAAATAGATGTCGCCATCAACCAGCGGATTACTGAATACAACTTTCCAGGCATCAGATACTTGTTCAGCGTGAACCTTGATATTTTCCAGCGCTAAAGGGCCTACTTGATAGTGGCCTAACATTAAATCCGCGCTAAACGGCAGGCCTGCAACCAAAGCCGAGTTATTACCGGGTGCATGCGTATCGGTGGCTGACGGTTTAAGCAGATCAATTTGTGCGGAGTAATCCAGATAATGCTGTTGTACTTTTTTCCAAGGCGCTATATCAAACGAAGGCACATTACCGCTTACCAGAAATTGCGGTTGCGGCGCGAACTTCGCTTGGCTGCCAAGGGCGATATTGGCATTTAACAGCTGGTTATTTTGATGCGGATCTAGCTGAAATAAGGTTTCCAGCTGATTGTTATAAGTGACATGGATGAGCGATGAGCTATCAAACAGCGACATGGTAAACGTGAGGGGCCGCTCGTCCTCTGGTGCTTTGTTATAAGGCGCAGGTAAATCGACACTCACGCCAGCGAGCGAGCTATTTACAATCACTACTGCGTAAGGGTTTGTAGTAGAACTTGTCGACTCGTCGCTAACCCGCTTGCTGTTATGGTTTAACTCAATTAAGGCGTTATAGGGAACTCTGCCATTCATAAACAACACTTCGGGACGTTGAGTCCATTTAGCGAGGTTGTTGGCATCCACCTCGCCTTTTACTTCTACGATAGTTTGATTGGTCTCATCGGTCTTTTTGGTAAACAAATGGGCTTTAACTGGTTCGCCGAACAGAATGCCATTTAAGCCTTCACTTGCGAGTCCCCGCACTTCATTAAAACTGATATGGCCGTTAACACTTTGCATGGCGAGCTTAAGATTGCCCATTTCAAAATTCGGCGCCTGTAAATCTATATCCACCTGCTGGGCGGCGCCTGAACCGTGTGAATCCAGCGGCACGGCGATATTGAGTTGGGTGCGCATATTGCCATTAAGTGTCCAGGTATCCATGCTGGCTCCAATCGCTTTGCGCAGCATAGATTCACGCAGCACGCGCATACCGTCTTCCGCACCGCCGAGCACATTACCCTGAACTCGCAGCAAGGAACCGTGGCCATCGGGATTTGGATGGGCGCTAATCTCGGTGGGGCCGACATCGCTATTGAATAATTTGGCGCGATCTACACTGGCGGCAACATCGTCATCGCTAACTAGTAAGCGCCCATCAATACTTTCAAGCGCAGGCCATTCGGGATGGTAATTCAGTTGTGCGTGATTGATATCCACAAACAATTGATGACTGCGCGCTGCATGACTGTGGTTATTGAGCGTGCCGCGATAAAGAAAGCCGACTTGATTTACAAAGCCTGCGTTATTGGGGCCGATACTTTTAGCCAGCCAATCCAGCAGCGAATGGGGTATTACTGCGGGGGTATATTTGCTGTAGAGGCTGGCGTCCAGCTTGTTGGCGCCAATTTGTAGGTAGAGATCTATATCGCCGGAATTGCGCTTCCACGGCAGGGCCAACCACATATAACCTTTGGCATGTTCTTCGCCATTCGTGAACTCCAAGGCGCCGCTGTTAACGTAAATTTGGTTGTTTTCGGGCTGCAACCACCAAGCCACTTGTCCCTTCGCCTGCTGGTATTCCATAGGTGCAGAGTAAGTGGGTGAATAGTGCATACTGAAGCCTTGGTGGCTATCGATATCTACAAAACCACCCTGCTGGGTGGCATGTACAAAACCATCTACTTTGCGCAACGCGGGTACGCCTTGCCAGGCATCTGATCCTACTTGTACGAGGTTGGCCTGCAATTCCCAGGCTTGTGGCGTTTTTGGGGGAATGGCGACTTCAAGGTTATGTAGTTCACCGCGTGGGTTCAATTGCCGCATGAAATCCCGCAATTTACCGTCACCCAAAACACCTGCGCTATCCAGCGTTTGATTGATGTGTTCGAGATCCACACGTTGAACATGCAGAACTACAGGCGCAGAGAAGCTGGCGGCCGAGGCGGCAAAATTTAGCTGTTCAATTTTTTGCTGATTAACGGTTGCGCCTATGTGCTGCAAAGCTAATTGCCATTGCCCACTGTAGAGCCAGTGGCCAACCAAATCCGTAGAAAAGCTATCCAGACTCAAACTTCGGCCTAACATGGGCACACTTAAGCGTTGCACACCGAGCTTGCCGACAACATCGAAGCCTTCGTGTTGTGGGCGGCTGGTGAACCAGAGACTGGCGTCTAGCGAGCCTTCACTGAGAACTTCGGCTTTAATACCGTGCAATAAAAATGCTGTTGTTGCGGCGATGGGCTCGTCGGTAGGAAATTGTTTAAGCTGCACGAAACCTTTACTGGTAAAAGTTTCTTTGTGGCGTGGGTCGCCCTGCCCTTCGGCAATCAAGCTTAGTGATTTGGGGTGACCATCGACATCCACTTGCACCGAAATACGATGAAAGTCGCCTTCATTTTCCATGCGTAGCAAAGGGGAGCTCATGGTGGTGGTGGCACCAGTGGCAAAATGAAAGTTGAGTTGGCTTTGCGAGAATTCTATACGGCGCGATAAGAGCGACATATCGATAAGGGGATTCAAATCTGCAGATTCGTGGTCGGGCGTATTATCCGCTCTGGGAATACCCGGTACAGACCAAAAACCGTCGCCGGATTGGACAAAATCCATCGCCACTTGATCAAGCTGTAAAGCGCTCCATACCAAACGCGCATGGGCAAAAGTACCCAGCAAGTTGAGGCGTAAACGGGCGTGGCCCAAGGCGATGATTGGTTTATTGGTTTGGCTGAGAATGCGCACATCTTGCACATCTACCATGGGTTTTAAACCGACCCATTCGGCACTTATAGCACCTATAGTGACTTTGGCATTCAGCTTATTTGACAGATACCTACTCAGCTCGTGCGGATATTCCGCCAATAAATGCGAAAAACTACGCCCAGCCTGAACCACTATCGCCATGCTGATAGCGGCAATGGCAAATAAGAAGTAAAACCACTTAATAAATTTACGTGCGTAAACGGTCATAAAGCTACAGCTGTCATGCTAATCGGTAATTCCTAAAATACTTTTAAATCGATAAGGCTAAATTATTGAGAGTCGTCATCCTCGCATAGCGGGGATCCAGCTTTTAAGAGACTTAAATTCAAGAGCTGGATCCCAGCTGCGCGAGGATGACAACTCCCTATTAATATCTATCGAACTGTTTATTTAAAACCCAACCCTGAACACTTGAGAACCGCATACTTTTTGGTAACTACACCAACACAATATCGTACTGTTCCTGGGTAAACAGATTTTCCACTTGAAACTCAATAGTACGACCAATAAAAGCTTCCAAGTCAGCCACATAAGCGGCTTCTTCATCCAACAATCTGTCCACAACCAAAGGTGCAGCTAATACCAAAAATTTTTGGTTATCGTATGAACGGGATTCACGCAGAATCTCGCGGAAAATCTCGTAGCAAACAGTCTCAGCCGATTTCACCTGCCCACGGCCGGCGCAAACTGCACAGGGTTCGCAAAGCATTTGACCAAGGGATTCACGTGTGCGCTTACGCGCCATTTCCACCAGGCCTAATTCCGATACGCCA
>FSSS01000100.1_pt1 | contig 13461 bp, 10 predicted proteins | sample 1637081 | NCBI WGS metagenome assembly FSSS01 (sample SAMEA3914818, study PRJEB12502) | metagenome | biome: forest; material: soil | place: Canada | collected 2010-06-26 | depth 0.1 m
ATGGGTGAGGATATGGGCGTATTGATTGCGCAGGCTGATATTGTCAGGATAGAAAGTGAGCAAATCCGCCATCTTGGCGATAGCTTCGCGGTCGCGCTTGAGTTCGTGCAGCAAGTTGGCTTCGAGGATAGCGGCGGGAATGCTGCGCGGATAAAGCACTAGCGCTTTGCCGGCGTAAATCATGGCTTCATCGAAATTGCCTTGTTGCTGCAGAAGTAAACCAATGCCCACTAACAGCTGTTCATCGCGATTATATTTAGGTAGTAAATTCTTAAAGCTCTGTAGTAAACGTTCACGCTGCGGCTTGGTTAAGTCATCGGCACTGGCCGCGATATTTTGAAATAGCGGTTCGCCGCCTTGGGTGTAAAGGCGCTTGGATTGTTCGAAAGACTCTTGTAAACGCCCTGCTTGCATCAAAGCGAGCGATGCATTTGCCAAGGCTTCTTTATCTTTAGGTGAGCGTTCCGCCCAGAGTAATGACATCTCCAAACCAGTTTGGGTTGCTCCCAAGTAGCGCGCAATCATGGTCGCGCGCGCGGCAACTTGCGGGTCGCGGGTGAGTTTAGCTTGCTGTACGTAGTTAGTTAGCGCCACATCATATTGCTGACGGCTGCCCGCAATTTCAGCGGTAAGTAAGGAGTACAAAGTATCCGCTGAGAATTTGCGCTCAATAGGTTTACTTTCTACTACAGGTATAGCTGTAGTTTGCGCATACAACCCAGCACTAAAGCTGCACAAAAGCGCATAGCTAAATAGCGGCGTGAGTAATGTGAATGGGCGCAATTTCATGGAGGAGTTCGATCAAAAAAGGCAAGTAAACATCAAGTCGCTACAGATCTGCCGTGGGCTGCCCATAATAAACACCCGTATCGCTTAGTGCGAGTGATATATTCTCACCCGCATGATTTTAGGAGGATTCAGTGGAACAACATCAAAGCTTGCTACACGCTATTTATTATTTACTGGCCGCTGTGATTGCAGTGCCGTTTTTTCGTCGCTGGGGATTGGGCGCCATTTTGGGTTATTTGGTGGCAGGCGTGGTGATTGGCCCGCAAGTCCTTGGGTTGATTTTTGAGCCCCAGGCGGCGCTGCATTTATCTGAATTTGGTGTGGTGATGCTCTTGTTCGTAATCGGCCTTGAGCTTAACCCCGAGCAATTGTGGAAGACGCGTTTTGAAGTTGGTTTGCTCGGCGGCGCGCAGATGCTATTAAGCGCGCTGGTTATCGCGGCGTTTCTGTTGGTTTTATTCCCCGTGTCATGGCAGCAAGCTTTTATTATTGGTTTAACGCTTGCGCTTTCATCTACTGCTTTTGCGATTCCCTTAATGGAAGAGCAAAAAATCATGGGTTTACCCTTGGGGCGTAAGGGTTTTTCTATGTTGCTATCGCAAGATATGGCAGTCATCCCAATCTTATTATTGCTTGCCAGTTGGGCGCCGGTCGCCAATAGTCATGGCGAGCGTTTACCCTGGTGGGTTGGCGTGCTAACCGTATTGGGTGTGATTATTGCCGCGCGCGTATTGTTTAATCCGCTGTTAAAACTCGCTGCCAAATACGGTAGCCGTGAAATTCTGACTGCGGCAGGTTTGCTGATTGTGCTCGGCGTTTCACTCTTGATGTTGTTAGTGGGTTTATCCATGAGTCTGGGCGCATTCTTGGCCGGTTTGCTCTTGGCGCAATCCAGCTATCGCCACCAGTTAGCGGCGGATATCGAACCCTTTAAAGGCCTATTGCTGGGATTGTTTTTTATCGCCGTGGGCATGTCGCTCAATTTGCAGTTGCTATTTGCGCATCCGCTGTTAGTGATCGCATTAGCCTTGGGTTTGATGACTATAAAAATCAGTGTGATTTCGCTGATTTTAAAAGTGCGCAAATTTTCGTTTCGCGAAGGTATTTTCCTCGGGATTATGCTGGCACAGGGCGGCGAATTTGCGTTTGTGTTGATGGCTTCGGCAGAAGAGCTTAACTTTGTGCCCGCGGCGATTGCCAACTACGTAGTTCTGGTTGTGGGCATTTCCATGGCGCTTACCGGGCCTATGGTGATTGGTTTTGAGCGGTTGATTCAGCACACTACATTGCAAGAAAAGGCCCTGAAGGATATGGAGCGCCATCAGCAATCGCTTACGGAATTAGATCAGCCAAGCGAACATAAGCCCGAAGTGATCATCGCAGGCTTTGGTCGCTTCGGCCAAATTATTGGCCGTATTCTTACTGCCAATAACATTCCCTACAATGCATTGGATCGCAACGCAGACCACATCGAATTCCTCAAACAATTCGGTGTGCAAAGCTATTATGGCGATCCCGCACGTTTGGATTTGTTGGAAGCCGCAGGCATTCGCGATGCAAAAGTCTTAGTTGTCGCGGTAGATGCCATGGAAGAATCACTCAAAGTCGTGCGCTTGGTAAGTGAAAAATACCCGCACGTATCGCTTATCGTACGTGCCCGCGACCGTGGACATGTTTATCAGTTGGTGGAGTTGGGGGTGAAAGCGCCGGTGCGCGAAATCTATGAATCCAGTTTGTCGGCAGCCATGCACACTTTGGTTGAGTTAGGTTATACCGAAGGTCAATCGCAAAATACGATTGATTTATTCCGTGCGCACGATGAACTGCTGCTGCAAAAATCATCGCTTATCCATAACGACGTTGCAGCGCTTATTAAAGTGGCTGAAGACGGCCGTCGCGAACTAAAAGAATTGTTTGCAAAAGATACGGAAATTTCCTAAAGGTTTGCACTATAAAAGAAGCGGAGGTTTAGCAATGTCTAATCGGCTAAATCGCTGTCTTCTAACCCGCATTTTTCACGGTGACTGTCATAGATAAACTCCCCACATATTCCTTTTCATCTTTTGATACATCGCTAATCTTGAAGTAAATATTTTTTTCGCCCTCACCAGTTGCCGTGATTTTCACCGGCACCTCATAAATACGATTATCGTCCAGCGATAAGTTAAAACTTGAATAACCTTTTTCAATACGAATACCCTCATCTGAGGTGATATCGATTGCTACAACGCTATTTCGTTTGCGCGTGGAAAACTTCCAGATAATCGTTTTGGTGTCTCCAACATTTACCGATTTTGCATTTTTGGTCACGGGTTTTACATAGGCGTCTATATCGCCCGCATCGGCTTTGCTGGTCTCAGCGCGCGGTTGCATGGCGACGGTCATTAGTGCAAGTAAGCCGATTCCCAGATATTTACGTTTTGTAAGTTTGCTATTTGTTGATAGGTTTGAAAACTCAGTGGGGCTCTTGGATAAATTCATGATTGCGCCTTTGAGAGAGAATTGACGTTGGAGAAGATGGTGGCTGCTTCGTGAAGGCTTTGTATTTCGCTCTCTGTAATTAGCATGCTTTGTACCAAGCGCGATATATCAGTCAAATGGCGATGGTTTTTGCCGCAAAGCCGACATAATCATTGAAATTCGTCGATTTAAGCCTCAATTAACAAGCTAGAAAGGATGCAGCAAAAATTCATTCAGGCTGTTTTAGTGCTTTAATACGTTGTAATGCACTTCAATGATTCAAGCACAAACCCACGCTCACGCTCGCGCTTGTGCTGTGGGTTGATAAATGTTGACATTCAGTCAGCGGGAATTTTGTTTTTTCTCTTGTCACCAGCGGCCTATGGTCGGACAATACCGCCCCTTGCTTTCATAGCTTCGATCATAGCTCTGGTTTTTCGACTTTTTTATGACTCTACTTGCATTCGGCATCAACCACACCACCGCCTCTTTGTCAGTGCGCGAGCGCATGGCGTTTGCGCCAGAAGCGGTGGATGCGGCTTTGCGCTCGGCAGTAGAACATGCAGGGTTGACGGAAGTCGCGATTTTATCCACCTGTAACCGCACCGAAATTTACGCCAAAAGCGAACGCGAGTTGGACGAACTCACCACATGGTTAGTGGCGCATACCAATATCAAAGCTGACGAATTAACCCAATGCTTTTATTGCCATAAAGACGATGAAGCTGTGCGCCACATGATGAAAGTTGCCGGTGGTTTGGATTCCCTGGTGCTCGGCGAACCACAAATACTCGGCCAAATGAAATCAGCGTACGCCGTTGCCTGCGAAGCCGGCACCATCGGTGGCGAATTGCATGCAACCTTTCAACAAGTGTTTAGCATCGCAAAACGTGTGCGCACTGAAACTGCCATTGGCGAAAACCCTGTGTCAGTTGCTTACGCCGCGGTAAGTTTGGCGCAACAAATTTTCTCAGATTTAAAACAAGATACCGCGCTTTTAATTGGCGCCGGCGAAACTATCGAATTGGTTGCACGCCATTTAGCACAACATGGAATTCATCGCATTATCGTTGCAAACCGCACGCTCGACCGCGCACAAAAATTAGCACGCGAATTTAATGGCGAAGCCATTTTACTGGCGGATATTCCCGAGCATTTACACCGCGCGGATATTATTATTTCGTCCACCGCAAGTCAGTTGCCATTACTTGGTAAAGGCGCGGTAGAAAGTGCGCTGAAAAAACGCAAACACAAACCCATGTTTATGTTGGATATCGCCGTACCGCGCGATATTGAAGAACAAGTTGGCGAACTGGACGACGTGTATTTGTATACCGTCGACGATTTGCATGCAGTGATCGACGAAAATAAAAAATCGCGCGTTGCCGCTGCTGATAAAGCAGAAGAAATTATCGCCGAAGGTGTAGAGCTTTATCGCCGACAACAGCGTTCACTTAATGCCTTGGCAACAATCAAAGCCTATCGCAAAAAAGCGGAAAGCTTGCGCGATACAGAATTACAAAAAGCATTAAGTGCATTAGAAACAGGCGGCAACGCTGAGCAAATTTTGCAGCAACTCGCGCGTAACTTAACCAATAAATTAATTCATTCGCCCACCGCTCACTTGAAAGAAGCCAGCGCCAACGGCCAAACCCATGTGGTGCAAATGGCGCACGCTCTTTTTGATTTACAGCCCAACGATTTAGAGGAATCCTGAAAAATTAACGTGTTTGCTCTGGCTTTCAATTTGCCTTAATGGCATGGATGCCATGTAGTAGAACAACGCAGGAGCAGTTGTCAAAGCCATAGCTACACCGTAAACATTTTTCAGCGCTCTTCTCGAAGATAAAGACTCCTACGGAAAACCAATGAAAGCATCGATTTTAGAAAAGTTAGATCGCCTTAGAGAACGCTACGAAGAAGTGAGTGCACTTTTATCTGAAGCAGACATTATCAATAATCAAAATAAATTTCGCGAGCTTTCTAAAGAGTATGCGGAGCTAGAACCGGTTGTTGTCGGCTATAAAAATTACTTGCAGTTGTTGGATAATATTGCCGAAGCCAAGCATTTAATTGCAGAAGGCGACGCCGATATGAAGGAAATGGCGGAAGAAGAATTACGCGAATGCGAAGCGCTACTCGACCCAACCCAGCTCGAATTGCAACGCTTGTTATTACCGACAGATCCCAATGACGAAAAAAACTGTTATCTCGAAATTCGCGCCGGCACCGGTGGCGACGAAGCAGCCATTTTCTCGGGCGATTTATTTCGTATGTATTCCAAATATGCCGAGACTCAGGGTTGGCGCGTTGAAGTGTTAAGCCAAAGCGATGGCGAACATGGCGGCTTCAAAGAAATTATTACGCTAGTAACTGGGCAGGGTGTTTATTCAAAATTAAAATTTGAATCAGGCGCGCACCGCGTACAACGCGTACCTGCAACTGAAACGCAAGGCCGTATTCATACGTCTGCATGTACAGTGGCGGTAATGCCCGAAGCAGATGAAATGGAAGAAATTAATATCAACAAAGCAGATTTGCGCATTGATACATTCCGTTCATCGGGCGCGGGTGGTCAGCACGTTAACAAAACTGATTCGGCAATTCGCATTGTACATTTGCCCACGGGTTTAGTTGTTGAATGCCAGGATGAACGTTCGCAACATAAAAACCGTGCGCGCGCATTAAGTGTATTGGCATCGCGTTTAAAAGCTTTGCAAGAAGATGCCGCACATAAATCTATGGCCGACGAACGTAAAAGTTTAGTGGGAAGTGGTGATCGCTCTGAACGTATTCGCACCTACAATTATCCGCAAGGTCGCGTAACAGATCATCGTATTAATTTAACGTTGTATTCGTTAGATGCCGTAATGCAAGGTGATTTGGCGGCGATCATTCAACCACTTTCGAATGAATTCCAGGCAGATCAATTGGCGGCGATTTCGGATTAGTATTTTCTGTAGGTTGGGCTGAGGAACGAAGCCCAACATGACCATTTCTCGTTTAAGATAAACGTAGATTGAGTAACTTTTTTATATTATTTATTGTGCTGATAGATCGCATGTTGGGCTTCGTTCCTCAGCCCAACCTACGCATGGAATTTAAAATGACTATATTCACTATCGCCAATTGCTTAAAAAAGTCCTCGCAACTGGCTGACCTAAGCGATAGCCCACGCCTCGATATCGAAATTTTTCTCACCCACATCCTCCAAAAAAATCGTACCTATTTATTCACTTGTCCAGAACAACAACTCACTAACGAACAAGAAAAAACCTTTAACGAATTTTTCGCTCGGCGTTTAACTGGGGAACCCGTTGCACATATTATCGGCCAGCGCGAATTCTGGTCGTTGCCGTTAATGGTAAATAACTCCACACTAATTCCTCGCCCTGATACCGAGCTTTTGGTTGAGGCAACCTTAGGTTTATTTGCAGAAGATGAAGCGAACCAATCGCGCCGCTTGTTAGATTTAGGTACCGGCACTGGCGCGATAATCCTGGCGCTGGCCCATGAAAAAAAATTCTGGCAATGTATAGGTGTAGACAAAGAATTAGCTGCAGTTGAGCTAGCAGAAAAAAATCGTGTGCAACTTAATTTGCCTAATGTAAAAATTCATCAAAGCGATTGGTTTTCTGCGCTGGCGAGCGAGGTGCCGTTTGATATTATCGTTAGTAACCCACCCTATATTGATTCTAAGGATTCGCATCTTAGCGAGGGCGATGTACGCTTCGAGCCCTTGTCTGCATTGATCGCAGAAAACAAAGGCTTGGCAGATTTGGAATTTATTATCGCCCATGCAACACACTATTTAACGCAACAAGGTTGGCTTTTGGTGGAGCATGGTTATGATCAAGGCGCAGCGGTACGTGATTTATTTGCAGCGAATTGTTTTGATGATGTGAATACTTTTCGTGATTTTGGCCGTAATGAACGCGTTACTGTTGGACGAAAATTTTCTTAAAGGTAAATCTGTGAACGACCAACAATTACTTCGCTACTCTCGCCAAATTATGCTGCCCGATGTTGATATTGAGGGGCAGGAAAAATTATTAGCGGCACGTGTATTCATTATTGGTTTAGGCGGTTTAGGATCGCCCGTCGCAATGTATTTAGCGGCTGCCGGTGTTGGTCATTTGATTCTCGCGGATTTTGATCGCGTCGATCTCAGCAACCTTCAACGGCAAATTGCACACACCACAGATCGAATTGGCCAAACCAAAGTTGAATCGGCGGCGCAAGCTTTACATGCATTAAATCCCGACGTGCAAATCACTTCTATTGAGCAAGCGTTGGATGCCGATAGCTTGGCCAATCAAATAAAAAATGCAGATGTCGTAGTAGATTGTTGCGATAACTTCACTACGCGTTTTGCGGTTAATGCTGCCTGTGTTGCTGCGAAAATTCCATTGGTGTCGGGCGCTGCAATTCGGTTGGAAGGGCAGGTGGCGGTATTTGATAATCGCGATTCAGCGAGCCCTTGTTATCGCTGTTTATACGATGAAGACTCCGAAGACAATACTACTTGTGCCGCGAACGGCGTGCTTGCACCTTTGGTAGGAGTGATCGGCAGTATGCAAGCGCTTGAAACTATCAAGCTCATTACTGGTTTTGGTAAAACTCTTGCGGGCAAATTATTAGTCTTCGATGCGCGTTACAGTCAATGGCGTGAATTGAAATTGCCTAAAGATCATGCTTGCCCGATTTGCAGTGCAAATTAAAGCGACGACGTGTTAAAAGTTTGTTAGCATCTTTTCCCTTCTCAAAATACAAATCGATAAATTCTACATGGAGTTTTTATGTCTGATCCGCTATTTGAAGTCGTTCTTAAAGGTGTGCTTCCCGGTTTTGATGCCGAGCAAGCGCAGATTGATTTCGCCGCGTTATTTTCATTGGATACCGAAAAAGCTGCACGTTTATTTGCGACACAAAACACCGTTTTAAAATCGCGCATTTCGGAGGCCGATGCTCAAACTTACGTTGAACGTTTAGCTGCAATCGGTGTAAACGCCCTCGCAGAATCTATAGTTATTGAAGCGCCTTTACCGCTTGAACCGGTTTTTGAGCAAGTGTCACATCCAGATGACATTACCATTCGGTCTGAAGTAACTTCTAACTCAGCTGTGCAAAATGAATTGAAAACTCAGCAGCACGCGTTTGTCTTTAGTGGCAATGGAGTTGAATATTTTAAAATCTGGATTGTAAACATACTTTTATCATTGGTGACGCTAGGGATTTATTCCGCGTGGGCGAAAGTGCGCAACAAACAATATTTTTACGGCAATTCGCAAATTGCGGGTAACACTTTTGAATATACTGCAGAGCCGATAAAAATTCTCAAAGGTCGCGTTATTGCCGTAGCGCTTTATGCAGGCTTAGCATTTGCTAACCATATATCCATGACTGTCTATCTTGTTGCCACAGTGGTGTTCTTATTATTCTTACCCGTGATTATTTTAAATTCGCTCAAATTTAATGCACGCCATAGTAGCTATCGCAATATTGCTTTTCGGTTTGATGGCACTTTAGGGGGCGCACTAAAAGTTTTTATTCTTTGGCCAATCGCGGGGATTTTAACGTTCGGAATACTTATGCCGTTCTCATGGAAAAGACAAGCACAATACATCACTAATAATCACTCTTACGGCGGCGAAGCATTTCGGTTTGATGTAGATGTTAAAGAATATTTCATCATGCTGATGATTTTAATGGGTGTTGCATTTGGTTTTATTCTGACAGCTGCCGTTTTGATTTTTTGTATCAGCTGCGCATTTGATGTAGTACATGTGCCCGCCAATATAAAGTCAATTTTACTCATCATTGCTGGGGCTGCAAGTTACATAACTTTTTATTTGGCAATAGGTGCATATGTTATTACCTCTCTTGCCAATATTCATTGGAATAATACCCAATTACAACGTCATAAATTTGTAGCTAATTGGTCGGTGTCATCTTATGGGGGTTTATTGTTTACCAACACACTTGGTATTTTAGTAACCTTAGGTTTATTTATTCCTTTTGCAAAAGTTCGCGCTGCGCAATACAAAGCAAACCATATGGCATTTATTGCTGATGGTGACTTGGATAATTTTATTGCCGATAAGTTAGAGCAGTCCAATTCATTGGCAGAAGGCGTGCACGATATTTTTGATATAGATATCAGTATCTAATTAAGGAGAAATAAATGGAACTGCAAGGAGTTTGGTTTGACGGTAAAACTTCTGCATCAATACAAGTTGAGCTTCACATAGACGACACTGGTGATATTAGTGTTGTCGCTGTGGATACGCAGCACGCTATTTTGCAGGTGCCATTTTCGGTTGTGCGAGTTTCATCGCGAGTGGGCAATGTTCCGCGTTATTTATATTTTCCCAATGGCGAAAAATGTGAAACTAAACAGCATGAGCTTGTTGATCAATGGCTGCGTAAATATCGTCCTTCTTTTTGGCATAATCTTGCGCATCAATTAGAAACTCACACCTATTTTGTTGCTTTAACAGTTGTCTTGGTCGCGAGTTTTACTTGGGCTACGGTGGTCTATGGCTTGCCTGCTGCATCGCGCTATATTGCTTATCATTTACCGCAAGGTGTAATGAACCGCGCCGCTACAGAAACTTTGGCTTTTTTGGATAAGACGCAACTTAAACCCACTACGTTAGATGAACAAACGCGTGATCAGTTGCTGAAAGATTTTGCTCCCGCGTTAACCCAAAATAAAGATTTGCATATCAATGTTATTTTTCGCCGCGGTGGCGCTATAGGTGCAAATGCATTTGCCCTGCCTGATGGCACAGTATTATTTACCGATGAAATAGTGCAGCTGGCAAACAGTAATGATGAACTAATTTCAGTGCTGGCGCACGAAATTGGCCACGTAAAATATCGCCACGCGTTGCGCTCGGTTATTCAAGGCTCCGTGGTTAGCTTTGGCGTTGCAATGGTAACGGGCGATTTATCCGCTGCATCCAGCTTGCTGGCAAGTTTGCCGGTAATTATGACCAATATGTCTTACTCTCGCGATTTTGAGCGCGAAGCGGATAATAATTCACTGGTGTTTTTAGATAGGAATCATATTGAGCGCCATCATTTTGTGGATTTAATGGAGCGTTTAACTTATCAGGCCGAATGTAGCCAATTAGTTATACAGGATAATCTAAAGAATAAAATTAAAGCAAAACTATTACCCACATCGGCATCCTCATCGTCAATATCTGCAAATGAAGATGCAAAAAAATCAGAAGGTGAGTTCGATGATGAAGATTTATCCGATGATGACGACTTTGCAGATGCTGACGAAAATGACGATGAGTTCGAAGATGATGATAGTGAAGATGACGCAACTCCTCCATTCGACCTAGAGGCTCACCGCGCGCAATGCGATAAACTTATCGCCGACTATAAAGATGATTTCTTTCATACAAAATTACTAGGTTATTTTGCGTCTCATCCAGAAACAGATGAACGTACGCAAAAATTTAAAGCGCAACCAGTAACGACGAAAGAAAGTCAGTAACTACAAAAGAACATAAGTGATGAGTAAGGGTGTAGTAGATTGAGCGTGACAGCACTACAGTTTGATATTGTATTTCGCGGCGTGCGCGAAGGTTTCGACGCGCCCTTGGTGCGTGAAAAGTTTGCCGCGCTATTTAAATTAGACTCGGCTAAAACTGAGCGTATTTTTAAATCCAAAAACATCACCTTGAAAGCCCAAGTAGATGAGCGGCTCGCCAATATTTTTGTTGCGCGCTTATTAGCTATTGGCGTGGTGGCCGATAAGCTCAAAATTGAGCCGATCATTTCTAAAGCGATTTACGTTACAGATTCTGGCGAAACATCTTCTGATGCCTATGCCATGCATCAACCGGTGGATTTTGTTTATGGCGAACATATAAGGCGTCTGCCTTTTATATTTCGTGGTACGGGTTTTGAGTATTGCAAGATATGGTTAGTGAACTTGCTAGTAAGTTTATTAAGTGCAGGAATTTTGTACCCTTGGGCACAAGTGCGCTCTCTGCGCTATTTTTATCAACATACTCATTTGGATAATACTGAGTTTCAGTGTACATCTAATCCGCAAAAAATATTCCTGATGCAATTTTTATTGGTCGCTTATTTAGCGGCTCTGATTTATAGCTTTTTTTTTACACCTTTTTATTTTTTAATGGGAATCATTATTTTATTGGGAGTCTTGCCATTCTATTGGTTTAAACGTAGCCATTTACTTTACAAAGACTCTTTTTATCACGACGTTAACTTTAACCAAAAAACTACTCTGCGTGATGCTTATGTGATTGCTTTAGGCTGGCCGTTGTTGGTTGTACTAAGTGCAGGTTTACTTGCTCCTTACGCGGTTTTTAAAATGCAGCAATATTGGGTGCAAACGAAATCGCTTGGCAATTATGCATTTTCTTTTAATGCTAAACCCAGGCAGTATTTTGTAGTGTTGCCATCACTCGTAATGGCGGAATGCGTCAGCGTTATGTGTTTATATTGGAAGCAGCATTTAGCGTTCTGGGGAATCGCACTCATTATTTCAGTGGTGTGGTTATTGTTGTTTTTGCGCTGGAGAGTTGCACTGGTTAATTTGCGCTGGAATGGTGTGAGATCCGGCTTGGGGTATTTTGTATCAACTTGGAGTTTGCGCAGCTACAGTAAACTCGTAATAACAAATTTATTGCTCTGTGTTGTGAGCTTGGGATTTTATTGGCCTTGGGCCAAAGTGCGTACAGCGCAATACAAAGCTACGCATCTCGCGTTTTTTGCGAACCCGCGTTTTAAAAAATGGCGTTGTAAGTTAGAGATCAATATTTAGTTTAATGCGACATTCGAAAGGATTAAGTCACCTATTATTGGTTCGGTGTTTGCGGGGAAAATACATCGCAATAATTTTTTGATGATGTATTAACAAAAAAACGAGCAGTGAAGCTGCACGTTTTTTTATTTTAATGATCTACTAATCACGATCTATGTTCAATAAATCAAGCCGGAAAATTATCCAAATTTTTGGGCTCAATCATAGCAATGCCATTTGCTTCTGCACGAAACTTTGCTGACATATCATAAGCCGCTTTGCGAATTCGCATAATCGAACCCAATGGGCGATGCGCGGTAATTCCATGCCATGGATTAAACGACATTCCATCATCCACTAGTTCCGATAGTGCCTGGCTCCAACCCGCTTGCGGTGCGGCTTTTATTTGCGCAATGGTAATGTAGGGACTTAATTCTTCTGGCCAAGGTACTGAGGCATCTTCTATCGGCATTGCATCTATATCATTGCACAATTGTACACGCACATCCCACACCGCTTCATTGCTTTTGAAAAAGTTTATGACGGCTTCACGCAAACCGTTTGGATTATCTTTTAAATTGACTTTCGCATTTTTAAGTGCAATTAAATTTTCTGATGCGGGCGCAACGCTGACTTTTGCAATATAAGGCCCAAATAATATGGGAACCTGACTGTAAAACGTTTCACCTAGCACATGTGTTTCCGGGTGGCCGCCCATGGCCATAAGCGCAGCACTTTTACCACCGGCAGCTTCAATGACTTTTTCTATACCTTGAAATGCGCTTGAAAGTGCTTTTTTAAGGCCGGGTGCTTTATCGGTAGTTGCCGCTAATAATTTTAAATTTGAGTTAAATTTTTTCGCATTAGGCGCGAGAAATGTTGGGCCGTTAACCAATACAAAATCCTGCGTGGTAGCGCGCTCAGTGCCCGGCAATCGCTCGCCTTCAACACCGATTATTTTAATGGCCATGCCGCGCGGAGTTGAAACATTGTCGTCAAGAATATCACCCGGTATGGTGGAGAAACGTATAACAACCGGCCATGTTCCCGCTTTAGAAAAAATTCCTTGCGCCAATTCAGGTACCAAATCTGCCGGGACATATAATTGCGCGCGTAACAAACCATGACTTTTGGCGTGCACACTGCGAGTTCCATGGCCAGAATCTTTCAGCGTGGTTTCTGAAATACTGCGTAAGGTTTCAAGTAACTTAGCTTGGGTTTCGGCTTCGCCTTCCTCCAGCATTTCGTGGCAGGCTTGATAGTGAATAGGCGGTGCTACACGAAGATTATTTTCCATGGTCTGATTCTCAACAAAAAAATTGTGAATCAATTATCTAATGATGATAGGTGGGTGTGTCTGTCAGCCAGCGCACTTAATCATTTTGCGGAGCCATTTATGATGTGCATCTGCGCGACTATGA
>FSSS01000072.1_pt1 | contig 13379 bp, 10 predicted proteins | sample 1637081 | NCBI WGS metagenome assembly FSSS01 (sample SAMEA3914818, study PRJEB12502) | metagenome | biome: forest; material: soil | place: Canada | collected 2010-06-26 | depth 0.1 m
GCTGCGCTAGACATTAATGCAATAGCGATTTTTTTATTTAATTTCATAGTCATTTCCTGTTGGAGTTATTAAACGGTGTTGTTAAATTTTTCCGGCTTTAAGTTGTTTGACAGCAAAATCACAGGCGCGCGCGGTAATCGCCATATAAGTGAGCGACGGATTTTGCCATGCATTGGAGGTCATGCATGCGCCATCGGTTACAAATAAGTTAGGTACATCGTGTGCTTGGTTGTTGCTGTTGAGTATAGATGTTTTTGGATCGCGCCCCATGCGCGCAGTTCCCATCTCGTGAATGGATAAACCGAAAGGGCGATCTTCGTTGCGTCTAATAACATGTTTTACGATATCTTTTGCGCCAACCGCTTCTAAAATTTCTGCCGCAGTATTGGCGATATCTTCATTCATTTTGTAATCATTTTCGTTAAAGCTTGTTTCAATATGTAATTGCGGCATGCCCCATTTATCTTTCAATGTGGGATGCAAGCTTACTTGGTTATCAAAGCGGGGCAGCATTTCGCCTGAGCCATGCAAACTGAAATACCAACTGCCTGCGCCTTGAATTTGTTTTTTAAAGTCGGCACCAAAACCATCTTTATTGGCAAAGCTTGCCCAGGTTTCACGCGATGCTGCACCTGAGAGTGAATAACCACGGAAAAAGTTCGGATGCTTTTCTGTCACATTTCTAAAATTAGGAATGTAGGGCGCGGTTGGGCGACGGCCAGAATAATATTCGTCCTCAAAACCTTCAATGCGACCCACAGCACCAGAACCGTATAAGTGATCCATTAAATAATGACCGAGCACGCCAGATGAGTTAGCAATGCCGTTAGGGAAATGTTCGCTGGTAGAGTTCAGCATAATTTGCGTTGTGCCGATTGTTGAAGCGCACAAGAACACCATCTTGGCAAAATACTCGCGCGTTTCCATAGTTTCACTATCGATAACCCGCACGCCTTTCGCGCGATTAGTTTTTGGATCGTAAATAACGCTGTGTACAATTGCGTTAGTGGTAATACTTAAATTATTTGTTTTTAGCGCAGCAGGTAAGGTTGAACTTTGTGTAGTAAAGTTTGCACCAAACGAACAACCTTTATGACATTCATTGCGCGCCTGGCATTGCATGCGGCCTTGCTCAAGATGTTGCTGTGTGGGCTGAGTTAAATGCGCACAGCGTCCCATAATCATTTTGCGATCAGAATATTTTGCATCAAATTTTTTCTTGAGCGCGAGTTCAACTGTATTAAATTCAAACGGCGGTAAAAATTCGCTGTCAGGTAAAACAGGAATATTTTCTTTTGAACCGCTGATGCCTGCATGGCGCTCTACATAGCTATACCATTGTTCTAAATCTTTGTAGCGAATTGGCCAGTCGATGCCGTGGCCATCCGCAAGGTTTGCGTTAAAATCGTAATCGCTTAAACGATAAGATTGGCGCGCCCACAATAAAGATTTTCCACCGAGTTGATTGCCGCGAATCCAGCTAAAAGGTTTTCCTTCTGGTGTGCTATACGGATAATCGCGATCATTCATAAAAAATTGTTTAGAGGTATCACCAAACGCATAGCATTGGCGTTGAATAGCATATTGATCTTCTACTAATTGGTGATTCATTTCATTGCGAAATGGAAGCTTCCAGGTTTGTACACCTTCGCCTACATAATCGGTGCGGTGTTCAACGGGACGGCCACGTTCCACCATCAACACTTTTAAACCTTTCTCGGTTAATTCTTTTGCTGCCCAGCCACCGGTAATGCCAGAGCCTACAACGATTGCATCAAACACTTGTGCCGATTTTTTAATGTAAATATTACTATCCATTATTTTACCTGTTAGTTATTTTTGCCTGCTATTCGGTTGGAGGATTTTTTTGCGCTTCATCAAGCGCCACGCTTTTAATTAAGTGCCCAGGCTTTGCCGATTTTGGCAAATGGGAAGTTGCCTTTGTAGCCACCGGGAATGGCTAAATAGGCAAGTTCCTGGGTAGCGCCAACTTCAGAGGTGTAATAACCGAATAAGGTAAGGGATTTAAAAAATGTAAAAAATTCTTTGTCTGCTGCGGTAAAACCTAAATCAGATTTTTCAATCGCAGTAAGCAATTGGATATGTTGTTTGTGCGTGCAGGCCAAAAATGTTTTATGGAATTTATCTTCTGCAACGGCATTAATTTTTTTCAAGCCATCCAGAAATGTTTTCTGCTCATCTTTACTTACACATTCTGCGAGATAGGTGTCGAGAAAGCCGTGAACATTAACCGCTAAAGCACCGGGTGTATCGGTGGTGGGAATAATTAAATCCGCAATCTCACCGGTCATTTGCAATTGATCTGGCGTAAAAAATTTGGTCGCGTGCGGCATTGAACCTTTAACAGTAACTGCTAAAGCATCCAATGATTGCGCTGAGAGCGTTAGGCCGAACAGTAAGGCCATTTGTTTAAGTGCGGTGCGGCGTGGGGTTTCAATTTCAACTCCCATAGCATCCGCGAGTTTATTGTTATGCGGCATTGATCTTCTCCGAAGGTTTGACGAAAAACGGGTGTTATAAAACTTTTGGCTGTTAAGCAGTGCAAAGCAGCATTTGTTATTGTAAATCTGTAAAAAATCATTGAATTAACGCGATGTATACGGTTACATGTGCGCTCAACTATAACTACATCGAATCGCAGCGTCTAGCCGCATCGAGCATTAAGGAGTCGCCATGTATCTGTTACGGTCAGGAAGTATTGGGTTGCTTAGCCTGTTGTTGGTTGCTTGTACGCAACCGCAGACAACCTCTCATCAAACAATTCAGCCCCCTAAATCTAGTCAGAAATTGGAAACTAGCAAGGGCCTGAGTGATCTTAATGCTACCGCAGAAACTCGCGCGCTATATGCACATTTACAAAACATTAAACATGCACACACGCTCTTTGGTCAGCAAGATGCGCTGGCTTATGGCTTTAATTGGAATGGCGATGACGGCTCCACCATTGCCCGTGCGGATGTGCATGATGTAACAGGCTCATTTCCCGCACTAGTCGGTTGGGATTTAGGTGGTTTGGAGTTAGATAAAGATAAAAATCTGGATGGTGTCGACATGATTAAGATGCGCACTGGCATTCAGGGCGTATACAAACGCGGTGGTGTTAATACCATTAGTTGGCATATGCGCAATCCGGTAAGTGGTGGTGATCACGCGGATAAAACTCCGGCAGTAACAGAAATTTTACCTGGTGGCAGCAAACACGATTTATTTAAAGCACGCCTGGATGCGCTCGCACTTTTTAATGAGAGTATTAACGTTGACGGTACTTACATTCCAATAATTTTTCGCCCGTGGCATGAACACAATGGCGAATGGTTTTGGTGGGGCAAAGGCAATGCGACTGAACAAGAATATATCGCGCTCTGGCGTTTCACTGTAAATTATTTGCGTAACGAAAAACATATCCATAATTTTATTTTTGCCACATCACCGGATCGTAGTCGCACAAATTTAAATAATTTTGCGCAGGATTATCTCTACGCTTATCCCGGCGATGATTATGTAGATATTATGGGCTTGGATAATTATTGGGATCTCGGTCACCCTGCCAATAAAGCAAGCGCAGAAGAACAACTAGCAAATTTTTCGCAAAGCTTAAGTAGTGTTGTCGATATTGCAAACCAACATCATAAATTGGCCGCGTTAACCGAATGCGGATCAGAGTCGATTCCCAATCCAAATTTTTGGACACAAGTTTTATTAAAAGGAATGACGGCGAATGATAAAACCCGTCAAATGATTTATGTGATGGTGTGGCGCAATGCGACCAATGGCGGCTTCAATGGGCATCACTTTTATGCGCCTTATCCTGGGCATCCGAGTGCACCAGATTTTGTGAAGTTTAAAGATAGTGATTATGTTTTGTTTGAGGATGAATTGTTGAAGATGTACAAATAAAATATTTCGAATAAAAAAGCCCGAACCATTTACATGGTCCGGGCTTTTTTTGCTTCCCCCCTTTTGAAAAGGAGGTTGGGAGGGGGTTATACGTTATACGTCGACGACGAAGTATTCCCACCGCGACCAGTCCAGTTGGTGTGGAAGAATTCACCGCGTGGTTTGTCAGTACGTTCGTAGGTATGCGCGCCGAAATAATCGCGTTGTGCTTGCAATAAGTTTGCAGGTAAACGCGCGGTGCGGTAGCCGTCGAAGTAAGTTAATGCAGACGTAATTGTCGGGGCAGGGATGCCGTTAACAATTGCTGCTGCTGCAACGCGGCGCCAGCCAGCTTGCGCTGCATCTACAGTTTTGCGGAAGTATTCGTCGAGCAACAAATTATTCAGCTCTGGATTTTTATCAAATGCATCTTTAATGTTACTTAAGAAGGACGAGCGAATAATACAGCCACCGCGCCACATCATGGCGATGCCACCGTAATTCAAATGCCAGCCGTATTCTTTACCTGCTTCACGCATTAGCAAATAACCTTGTGCGTAAGAAATAATTTTTGACGCGAACAATGCATTGCGCAAATCGTCAATAAACGCTTTTTTATCACCGGTGAAATTTACCGCTGGGCCGCTAATTAATTTTGACGCCGCTACGCGTTCGTCTTTTTGTGAAGACAAGCAGCGTGCAAATACGGCTTCAGAAATTAACGTGAGTGGTACGCCTAAATCGAGCGCGATAACGCCAGTCCATTTACCCGTGCCTTTTTGGCCGGCGGTGTCGAGGATTTTCTCAACCAATGCTGAACCGTCTTCGTCTTTATAGGCAAGAATGTCGCGGGTAATTTCGATCAAGTACGAATCGAGTTCGCCTTTGTTCCACTCGGCAAACACTTCGTGCATTTCATCAGCATTCAAGCCAGCGACTTCTTTCAGGAGTTGATAGGCTTCACAAATTAACTGCATATCGCCGTATTCGATTCCGTTGTGCACCATTTTTACAAAATGACCCGCGCCGTTCTCGCCAACCCAATCACAACAGGGGCTACCATCGGCTACTTTCGCGGAGATGCTTTGGAAAATTTCCTTCACAAACGGCCAAGCCGCAGGTGAACCACCGGGCATAATCGATGGACCCGTCAATGCGCCTTCTTCACCGCCAGAAACGCCAGTGCCGATAAACAACAAACCTTTGCTTTCAAGGTAAGCGGTGCGGCGATCAGTATCTGGGAAATGGGTATTGCCGCCGTCGATAATGATATCGCCAGCTTCAAGATGAGGAATTAATTGCTCGATAAAATCATCAACTGGCTGACCCGCTTTAACCATCAACATAATTTTGCGTGGTTTGGAGAGTGATGCGACCAGTTCTTCAATTGAATGCGCGCCACGAATGGTTTTGCCAGCAGCGCGGCCTGCGATAAAGCTATCAACTTTGTCGAGTGAGCGATTGTAAGCGGTGACTGTATAGCCTTTGCTAGCCATGTTAAGGATCAGGTTTTCGCCCATTACGGCGAGGCCAACCAAGCCTATATCGGAAAGTGGTTTCATAATTCGTAGCCTATCGTCTGAGGTTGATACATAGGGTTTTGAAACTTGGGTGCGACCGAGCTTAAGCCTTGCGTGCCTGGTTCGGCGGAGTGGACAAGGTTTTAAACACCCTTTGTATGTGTGGCTTCGCTACCTTGGTTCAATAATGAGCGGCGCGATGCTCTTTTGGGGGCGCTATTATTCCCGTTTAGCGGGTAAATTCATAGTGAAAAAGCCGTAACTTATTGCTATCCGGGTGATTGTTTTTGGTAATTGGTGTGATAACCCTCTGCGGTACCTGCTTCCTAACAGCTCAACCCCCTTCCAGCCTCCCCAGCTAGGCGCCCGCTTTAAGAGAGAGAGGGGCGACTCCCTATTTATACGGAGTGCGGTATAGCTCCCTCCTCTTTCAAGGTGAGGGCTGGGGTGGGGTTACTTTTGCATTGCTTTTAATTTTTCGCTTCCTCCGATAATTCACCTTCGCCTGCTGCGCCAGCGCCCAATCGATATGCTCCCGCACCAGTGCGGATGTGTTCGGTCTTTTTGCGTTGAGCGCTGCGACAATATTGGCATCGCTCGGCGCATTGCCAAGCCCGACGGCGATATTTCGTAGCCAACCTTCATAACCAATCCGGCGAATCGCCGAGCCTTCGGTATTTTTCAAATACTCGGCTTCGCTCCAGTTAAAAAGCGTCACCAAATCGCTATCGGCCAAACCATGGCGCGGTAAAAAATCGGTTTCGCCCGTGAATTGTGCATATTTATTCCATGGGCAAATCGCCTGGCAGTCATCGCAACCGAATACGCGGTTGCCGATGGGCTCGCGAAATTCTTCGGGGATCGTGCCTTTATTTTCGATGGTGAGATAAGAGATGCAGCGGCGTGCATCCAGTTCATAGGGCTTGGTAAATGCATCAGTAGGGCAGACTTTTAAACAGGCCGTACATTCACCGCATTGATTGGGTTGTTCTGGCTGATCAATAGGCAAGGGCAGAAACGTAAAAATTTCGCCCAGAAAAAACCAGCTGCCAGCGTTGCTGTTGATGATAAGCGTATGTTTTCCCGTCCAGCCCAAACCGGCTTTTTCGGCCAGTGGGCGCTCCATCACCGGGGCGCTGTCCACAAAGGCGCGGTTTATCCATTCGTGTTCTTTGGGATAATCGGCGGGCAGGGCATCGTCTATTTGTTTGGCGAGCGTACTTAAGCGTTTGCGAATGAGTTTGTGATAATCGCGCCCGAGTGTGTAGCGTGAAATATAGGCTTTGGTTGGATCTTTCAAGATTTTGATTTGCTGGGTGTCGCCCGGCAAATAATCCATGCGCACCGAGATCACTCGCACAGTTCCGGGAACTAAGTCGGCAGGGCGTGAGCGTTTATTGTCGTGCGCCGTCAACCATTCCATGGTGCCGTGGTAACCCTTGGCGAGCCATTCTTTTAAGCGAATTTCAGCGTCGCCCAAATCAATATCGGTAATCCCCACTTGCTGAAAGCCAAGCTCGCGTCCCCAGACTTTAATGTCGGCGGCGAGTTGGTTTAGGTCAAGGGAACTGGGCATGGCGAGATTCAATAGTTGATTGGGCGCTATTTTGCCAGAAATCGGTGTGTGATAGCGCTATTCCTTTTTATCTACCTAGATGCCGATTGAGTTTATAGTTTGCGATGAACATTTAGTTACAAACAGATTTTTTACCTTGATGTATAGTCCGTAAAATTTACGATGGAGATTGATAAGATGAAAAAATTAATTGCAGTTACCGCTATGTGTTTTTTCAGCCAATTATTATCCGCATCACCGCTACCGGATAAACCTCATGTTTATGTAGAGGGCTCGGCCGAGGTGGACGTTGCTCCAGATTTGATGACGTTTAGTTTATTAATTGAAAAAAGTGATTTGGATCTCGCTACTGCAAAGGCGGATGTTGATTCGCGTTCAAATTTATTGATTAACACCTGCAAAAAATTAGGTATAAAACCTGATGCAATTGCGACTACCGCATTATCCATTTTCCCTGAATACGATTATAAAGATCAAACACGTGTTTTTAGTGGCAATCGTGTATCGCGTCAGGTTGATATTAAGTTGAAAGATTTAACGAAATATTCGCAAGTTATGAAAGCTTTGGTGGATGCAAAAATCACCCAAACTATTAACACAAAATTATCCCTAATCGACGAAAAATCTGCAGAAGATAAAGTATTGATCAGCGCCATGGCAGATGCAAAAGCACGCGCTGAGCGTTTGGCAAAATCACAAGGTAAGGAACTGGGTGAACCCTTTTCGATTTCAGAATTTAACACCCGCGCCGAAGAAACCTATACCCTACAAGTAAATCGCGCAATTGTGGGTGATTCTGCAAGTGATGCTGCACCGCAAGTAAGGCTTTCCAAAATGGAAGCGAGTGAGCCATTTGAACCGGGCGTGATGAAAGCAAAAGCACAAGTTTATGTGGTGTATTTTTTGAAATAAATTCGATCAAAAATTAAAATTCCGGCAAGATTTGTTGCCGGAATTTTTTCGAATTTATTTCGCAGTTGCAACCGGCAATGTGTTGGCGTCACTGAGCGCCGAAAATGCACTTGGTTTTGTTTGGCTTCCAATGCGGTAATAAGTGTGGGACATTCGCTGCGGGGTTTCCTCAACCAAGGTATCAATCACCAGGCGCGTTTTTGCGGTGAGATATTTTGTTTTTGGCCACACGACATATACATCTGTGGGCGTAACTTGAGTCGAGTTGAACACCATTTCAAGTTCACCGCGTTGGAGGTAATGCGCTACCAGCCAACAGGGTAGCCACGCCAACCCCATGCCTGCTACAGCGGCGTCGGCAATCGCTTGCAAATCATCGAAGCGCAGACGTGCGTTCATCATAATGTTTTGAATTTGGCCTTGTTCATCGCCCATTTTCCATGGGATTTGCATGCCGCCTCGGCTGTAAACAATGCCCGCATGCTGGTAAAGCTCGGCGATATTTTTTGCGCGTCCGTGTTGCGCAATATAAGCCGGCGAAGCGCAAATCGACATGCCTTGCACACCAATAAGCCGCGCGGCGAGGGTTGAACTATCGGGCAGCGAACCGAGTCGCACAGCGAGATCGTAGCCCTCTGTTACAAGGTCAATATAACGATCATTAAACGACATTTCGATATTGAGTTTCGGGTGCGCCTTGCTCAATTCCATCAATCCCGGTGCAACACAATAACGCCCAAACATTACCGGCATGCTAATGCGCAGTAAACCTATGGGCTCATGCTTGCCCGATTCCAGCTCAGCTTCTGCCGCATCCAACTCTGCTAATACACGACCACAGCGCTCGTAAAATGCCTGGCCATCTTCGGTGAGGTTTTGCGTGCGAGTAGTGCGATGAAACAGACGCGTGCCCAAGCGCTGTTCAAGCCGCGCAATAGTTTTAGCCACGGCCGAGCGGGTGATATGCAGCCGTTCGGACGCTTGCGAAAAACTGCCCGCTTCCACCGCAGTCACGAATACATCAATACCGTTTAGACGATCACCCATGATTGGTTCCATTTTGGCAACAGAGAAAGTCAATTATTCCACCACTAGGGACTAATTGGAATCAGTATAGTGAAACTCCTTAAACATTATCTTCCCCACCAAGGAGTTTTTTATGTCTGCTTACACAATCCGCGCCGGTGCTGGTATTGAAGGTTTGAGCCTTGTCGAAGTTCCAACCCGCGCGCTAGCGCCTCATGAAGTTCGTTTGCGCGTGCATGCTGTCTCATTGAATTATCGCGACCTCATGGTTGCCAAAGGCACTTACCTAGTGTCGAGCGACGAACCCGTAGTACCTACGTCCGATGCTGCGGGTGAGATTATCGAGATTGGTGCGGCCGTTACTCGCTTCAAAAAGGGCGACCGCGTAATAACCACATTCTTTCCCGGTTGGGTGGATGGTGAGCCAACTGCCGCTAAAACCGCATCGCCATTTGGTGCCGGTGCCGATGGATTGCTTACGCAGGAAATCGCACTAAGTGAAGAAGCTTTTGTAGCGATTCCCGATAGTTTGAGCTATTCCGAAGCCGCAACTTTGAGCTGCGCCGGCCTCACCGCATGGACAACTTTATTCTGGGAGGCGAACTTGAAACCGGGCGATTCAGTGCTATTGCTTGGCACGGGCGGCGTTTCTATTGCAGCCTTACAAATCGCCAAAGCGGCAGGCTTGTACAGCATCATCACTTCATCCAGCGATGAAAAATTAGCGCGCGCAAAACAATTAGGCGCAAACGCGACTATCAATTACCGCATCACGCCAGATTGGCAAGCCGAAGTCTTGAAGCTTACGGACGGGCGCGGCGTTGATTTGGTGCTCGAAGTTGGCGGAACAGATACGCTCGCAAAATCCGTGAATTCCACACGCATGGGCGGCAGCGTTGCGATTATTGGCGGCGTGAGCGGATTTGGCGGTGAGTTCCAACCCTTTTCATTGATTGGCGGAAAACGCAAATTGCTCGGCATTTATGTTGGCCCGCGCAAAGCGTTGGAAGAGCTGGTTAATTTTGTTGCACTCAATAACATCAAACCCGTTGTTGATCGCGAATTTCCTTTTAGCCAAGCGCGTGAAGCCTATGCATTTTTAGAAGCCGGGCAACATTTCGGTAAAGTTGTTATCAACGTCAGCAAATAATGTGAGGCAATATTATGAGGCAGCCCCGATGAATATTTTAATTATTTACGCTCACCCCGAAGCGAATTCGTTAAACGGTTCACTAAAAGATTTTTCCGTTGGGCATTTGCAAAAAAATGGTCACACAGTTCGTGTCTCTGATCTCTACGCTATGCAATGGAAATCAGAATTTGATGCGCGGGATTTTCCCGCATATGACGCGCACGAAAAATTTAATCCAGCGAGCGAATCCAAGCATGCTTTTGCAGAAGGTTTACAAACAGCAGATGTTGTTGCCGAGCAAGAAAAATTAAAATGGGCCGATGCGGTTATCTTTCAATTTCCACTCTGGTGGTTCTCAATGCCTGCAATTTTAAAAGGTTGGTTTGATCGCGTATACGCGTACGGATTTGCCTACGGCGTTGGCGAGCATTCTGATAAACATTGGGGCGACCGCTATGGACAAGGCAGTTTTACGGGTAAGCGCGCAATGCTCTCCGTCACAACTGGTGGATGGGAATCGCATTACAGTGCACGTGGAATTAATGGATCAATCGATGATTTATTATTTCCTATTCAACATGGAATGCTTTTTTATCCGGGCTTTGAAGTGCTTAATCCGTTTTTACTTTATCGCGTGGATAAAATAACGGAAGACACTTTTCAGTCAGCAACAGCTGCATTAAGAACACGATTGGATGGATTATTTACCGAAGCACCAATTCCATTTCGTCGTCAAAATTTCGGTGATTATCATATTCCGGCGTTAACCTTGAAGGATGGTTTGGAGGCGGAGAGAACTAGTGGCTTTGGATTGCATCTTCAAAAGTAAAATACATAAAAATCAGAGCCTTTAATGTATGCTCTGATTTTTAATTTGCATTTGCTTATCTATTTTTACGAGTAATTCTTGCCAATGTAATTGCCAGCAACAATTGTGGTCAGCATCTTTAAGTATTTCGCCTTGCTGACCAATCTTCGCTAAAAAATCCTTTGCTAGCGCCGGTGGAATATTGTCATCTTTTTCGCCCATAAAATGAATTTGTTTTTTGGGTTGCGCGCGATCAATTTTATCTGCAGGGTTGAGTGATTTACTTAGCGAACTGTAATGATGAAGGCTCGTCCACGCCTGAATATCCAAATTCCCCGCAAGTGTAACAAGTTGATCCACCTCTGGCATGCGCGCCGCCATTAAGGTAGCAATAGTGCCGCCGCCGCTATGGCCGATTAAAGTTATGCCGTGGTATTGATGATTCCTTGTGTATTGCCGCAGTGCATCCACCATGCTTGTAACAACCGCGTCGGAGTAGCGCGCATCAGTCCAAAGGTGAAAATCGCACAGATTATCTTCCATCATTGAATTAGAGTGCATGAAATAACAGGGTCGACCCAAATAAAGGCTGGCAGTTTTATCCTGTTGCATAAGCGTGAGCATTAATGGATTGTGCGGGCTGGGGTCTTTGGCTACTTGAAAGCGATTCCGAAACGGAACGCCATCGCCTTCGATGTAAACATGCAGGCGCTCGGAATCTTGCATACCCGTTTGACTCAAGGTTAAATGTTTGAATTGTGCAGCGGTGACACGGGCGGTTGATGGCCACGCATAAGGTTGCACAATACGAGTGGCTTGGCAGGCGCTAATCAGTAGTATTGAAACCAGCAGTAATAATTTTTTTATTAGCATGGGCTATTCCGTGATTCTTTTTTGGCGCGTGATATAGGGAGCGCTTGGTTTACTTTATCGACATGAGTTCTATTATTTTTATAAAAACTAGAATTGCGTCAAAATGTCTTATCCTGCAAAAGGATATGTGTATTATTTAATCAAGTCGGTATTATCGCTTTCTTCTACCAATAACAATGTGATTAAACGGGATTTTCTATGAATAATTTCTCAACAGCATGGAAGCTGCTCGCTAGCCTCTCAGCGCTGTCTGCCGTCACTGTATTGTTAGCCGCGTGCAACACTGCACCCACCAAACCTATCGCCGGTGCGCAAGCGCCCGCTGCGGCCGATCTTTATATTGTAGATTGTTTATTGCCAGGGCAGATGCGGCAATTAGGCAGCGCCAGCTATATGACTCCGCGTCGCCCTGCATTAGCGAGCGCAGCGGATTGTCGTATCCGCGGCGGTGAATATGTTGCTTATGATCGCGCAAATTATAAAACCGCATTACAAGTTTGGCTGCCAACTGCAGAAGCAGGAGACGCCGAAGCGCAGACCAATGTAGGCGAAATTTTTGAGCGCGGTTTAGGTGGCGAACCTAATTATGCCGCTGCAATAATTTGGTATCAAAAAGCGGCCGACCAAGGTAATGCGCGTGCGCAATTTAATTTGGGCACGCTTTACGAGCAAGGCACGGGTGTACCCAAAGATAAAATGATTGCACTCAATTGGTATCGCAAAGCTTGGGGGTTACCGCAAGATAATTTAATTTATCAATCTGCCGCAGATTCCGCGCAAAACGATTTGCGCGCGCAATTGCAAAAAACGCTGGATGAAAAATCCACTCAGGTAAATCTGTTAAACAGCCAAATAAAAACCTTGGAGGCTAATAGCAAAAAAAATGCGGATGACGCCGGTAAACAAGCAGAGTTGGCGCAACTAAAAACCTGGGCAAGCGGTTTGGATCAAGAACGCTTACAGGCAAAAAACGAAATCAATAAATTAGCGCAAGTTCGCGAGCCGCAAATTAATAAGGATGCAGTAACCGTTGCCGCAGGCGCAGCGCCCGATATTAAAAAAGGCAATTTACAATTTGGTAAATATTACGCACTGATTATTGCCAACCAACAATACGACCACATTGAAAGTTTAAAAACTCCCCATGCCGATGCCAAACGTGCAAAACAAGTTCTGGAAGATAAATTCGGTTTTCAAGTCACCATGGTGTTAGATGGCAATAACAGCACCGTAATGCGCGCTATTAATGATATGGATGCGCAATTAGGTGAAAGCGACAACCTGCTTATTTTTTATGCCGGTCACGGCAGCCGCGTGCAAGCAGGTGGCATCGAAGCCGGATATTGGTTGCCAAGCAATGCCACGCCTCCGCCCGATGATACTTTTTGGGTTTCCAACGAATTTGTTAACCGCCACCTTGCGCATTTAAAAGCAAAACGCGTATTAGTCGTTGCAGATTCTTGTTATGCAGGTTTGCTTTCAACTGAGCCCGGTTATTTATTTATGGGTGATAAACAAAAATTTAGCGATGAATATATTCGCTACAAATTACCTAAAAAATCGCGCTTGTTATTATCATCCGGCGGTGATTTACCGGTGCTAGATAATGCTGGCGAAGGTCACTCGGTATTTGCA
>FSSS01000068.1_pt1 | contig 12794 bp, 13 predicted proteins | sample 1637081 | NCBI WGS metagenome assembly FSSS01 (sample SAMEA3914818, study PRJEB12502) | metagenome | biome: forest; material: soil | place: Canada | collected 2010-06-26 | depth 0.1 m
TAGTAGCTTTGCGGACACATTAATTGGCGGTACTGGCAACGATACCTTAACGGGCGGTGTAGGTAATGATGCTCTGACCGGTGGCACAGGCAACGATACGTTTAACGTAGCGAATGGTACAGATTCGATTACCGATTTAAGTGGAAGTGACATATTGGTGGTAAGCACTGGCGCCGTCGCAAATGCGACTGTTAGTGCTGCATTCACGGCAACTGCGGCTACCACCAATAGCGGTATCGCTAATTTGACCACGGCTGGGTTTGGAGTGAATTTGGCTGCGGCAACCGGCACAACCGGCTATGCAGTCACTAATACTGGTGCCGCCGCCGCATTGACGGGTAGTGGTTTTGCCGATTCATTAATCGGTGGTACTGGTAACGATACTCTAACCGGCGGTGTGGGCAACGATACCTTAACCGGTGGTACAGGCAACGATAGCTTAGTTGGCGGTGCGGACAATGACACTTATATCTTTGGTCTGGCTGATGGGACCGATACCATCACTGACTCCGCAGGAGCTGCTGATGCAATTGCCATTTCATCAAGCGGTGCAGCGCTGACCAGTTTGAACTTCTCTGACTCAAGCACTACAGCAGCTACCGGCAATCTCGCTATTACTCTCAATGGCCAAACTATTACGGTAAACAATCATTTCGTAGCGGCCACAAGCCTGGAAAATCTGACGTTTACCGGCGGTGCAACCTACAAAGGTTATACGCTAGCCAACGCCGCTTATGTCCTTAGCAATGACGATAGCGGTGCACGTGATGCCACGACCACTGGCAATACCATTCTTGTGGGTGATACTGCCGCGAATACCTTGAACGGAAATACAGGCAACGATTTGCTGTTCGGGGGTTCAGGTAACGACACTTTAATTGGCGGTGGCGGCTCAGATTTATTGGTTGGTGGCGTTGGTAACGACAGCTTGACCGGCGGAACGGGCATAGATACTTTCTATGTTGATACGGGCACCGACACGATTACTGACCTAGGTGTAGGTGGTATTTCGGATGTGTTAATAGTGGATTCTGGCGCAATTGTAACTGCAACAGTAACAGGGGCATTTACTGCAACGGCAGATACCAGCAACAGTGGTACAGCAACGCTAAATAGTGCGTCCTTTACTATTGATCTATCTGCGGCAACAGGGACCACGGGTTACTCTATTAACAATACAAGCGCCACTGGCGCTACTTTTACCGGTAGCAATTATGCAGACACGCTTACTGGTGGTAATGGTGCCGATGTTCTGAAAGGTGGAGCAGGTGCTGACACATTAAATGGCGGTAATGGTGCAGACACCTTAACGGGTGGAGCTGGTAACGACAGCCTGAATGGTGGAGCAGGTGCTGATACCTTCGTTTGGAACCTGGCTGACAAAGGTGCACCAGCTGCACCAGCAAGTGACACAGTTTCTGGTTTCACCAATGGTGCTGGTGGCGATAAATTAGATTTGCATGATTTATTGCAAGGCGAAAATAGCAGTAACTTAAGCAACTATTTACATTTTACTAGCGACGGTACTAATACAACTGTTTCGATCAGTAGCTCGGGTAGTTTCAATGGTTCTAACTACGGTGCTGTGACTGATCAAACCATATTATTAAATGGTGTTAACTTAACCGGTGGCGATGCAGCAATTATTGCCGCGTTGAAAGTTAATAATTTAATTACCGACTAAATAGTTGTAACAGTGCTCAAGGACGAGCAAATCCGCAAAATTTTATTCAGGTAGATGTATGTATATAAAACGTAGTGAAAATGGTGTGATAAGAGCGGTGAGCCAGAGTTCTACGGCTGATATCAACGAGTTTATTGCAGATGATTCCAATGAGTTGCAAGACTATGTTCAATCATTAAAACCCGCACAAGTCATATCACTGGAGCAATCTGACCAAGCGATGGCGCGTGTGTTAGAAGATGTAGTCAATTTATTGGTAGATCAAGGCACTATTCGCTTCACCGATTTGCCGCAAGCGGCACAAGCAAAATTATTATCGCGTCGTGAATTGCGTGGTCAGCGCCAAGGTATGGATTTGTTAGATGATGGCGATGATTTGAAAATTTAAATACAAATGTCTTTAAAAAAATAAGGCGCCCAGGCGCCTTATTTTTTAAGTAAAAGTTAATAATTTTCTGCAATAAAAAACTAAATTTTTACACGCCTGGCCCAGTAAACCCATCTATATCCAACTGCAATAATTTTTCTTTTTCTGCCGATGAATTTACCCCTTCTGCAATCATTAACATGCCGAGCGAGTGTCCGATTTTGCATAGGCCTGATAAGAAATTTTGATTGCCTTGATTGCTGTCAATATCGCGAATAATGGCACCATCGATTTTTAAATAATGTAGGCCGATGTCTTGTAGTTCGCGAATTTTAGTAAATTCCAAACCGACATGTTCGAGGCCGATATGGCAACCGATAGCGCGGAGTGAATTGGTGAAGCTACGTAATTCTGCCATATGGCGTAAGGCACAGGATTCAGGGAACTCCAACCATAGACCGCTGGTTTTTGGTAAAGAATGATTTAGTAACGACAGCGCTTGTTCTCGAAAAGTAGCGTTGCATAGAGAATCAGCAGAAATATTGATGGCAATTGCAGAGCTTTTTTCGAGCGTTGCTAACGCAGCTTTTATGACTTCCAAATCTATTGCAGGCATTATTCCAAGGCGTGCTGCCCAAGGCATAAAATAGCCGGCAGGTTGCCAATCATCGTCCAAAAGCAAACGCACGGGGGCTTCGTAATGCAATATCTCGCCAGCGGGATTTCTTACCGGGAATTGTGCAAGTTGTAACTTTTTAAGTTGCAGCGCGTGTGTGATTGTTTCTCGCCAATCATTTAGGTTTCGATGCGCTAGTGGCAAGTTATTGCTGGTAACTGTGATGAGTGCGCGGTTACCTTTTAATTCTGCTTGAGCTAAGGCACCGTCTAATTTATGAAGGAGCTCGTTGCGTTTTTCGCCGCTGTTATACGTGCAGACCGCTATAGGTAATTGAATGCTGCGCAATTCGTTGTCGCTGAGTTGGGCATTTAATTGTTCAGAAAGCTCGGCTCCAATGGCTTCGGCGGAAGGGTTGTTTGAAATAACCAACATGAAATCACTGCCGTTCAAACGACCCGCATAACTTCCAGGATAACGACCAATAAATTGGTGTAACACGCCGGCGATTTGTAGTAGTGCGTGATCGGCGGCAGAGCGTCCGAGTTGATTGTTTAATTCGATGAGATTTAAAAAACGTATTATCGCAATCACGCCGGAGCTATCGCTATCGTTACGATTGAGTTTGCTTTCTAATAAATTTAAAAAATGATTGCGGTTAGGTAAGTCCGTCAAGGAATCGAGTTGCGATTCACGGCGCAATTTTTCTAATTGTTTGGTTTCTTTTTCAAGCATAGTTTTTACGCTATGCGAAAGCGTATTCATGGCGCGTACTAAACGTTGGAATTCCGTAGTTTTGGGTTCGTCCGAGGTTACAAATCTACGTTGGCCAATGGCTTCTGCTTGTTTAATTACCGTATCCAAAGGGCTGGAAATAAATTTTAAAATAAATGTGCCTATCAATCCGCTAAGCATAGCGGCAACAACAAACCAGGTCAGTAATTGTGACGTGCTATTCCATAGTGCCTGCCAGGCATAGCGCGAATGACTTTTTACGGTGAGAGTTCCAAATTGTTGCCAACCATCTTGAATTTGTGCAACGCCAGGTTCCGCATCAAAATTAACAAGGTGTGTAAACCAGGTAGGTACGCTAGCGGCTAGCGGAGCATTTTTATTTTCTTCATAGCGACGAGTTACTAAAATATTTTTTTGTGGATCGGCTAATGTGATGTATTCGTAATGGCCAGTATCAAATTGCGCGCTGATTAATAATTCAAGTGTGACGGGATCTTTTTCCATTTGCGACATGGAAAGTGCGAGTGAGGTTGCGTTATCCATATTCTTTACGCGCAACTGTTCTTCGAGATAGCTTTTTGCAGACATAATACTAATGGCAAAGCTTCCGCCCAGCGCGAGCAATAGCAGCACAATAATGCCGATCCACAATTGTTTTATTAATGACATAGTGACTCCACTTTAAAAACCTTTTGACTTTAAAAGCCTTCTAATTTCATACGTTCGAGCACATCACGCCAGCGCGACAGACGTGCAGTTGGATCAATTTGTGGCTGTGCTTGATTGCCCACCCATAAACCATCGCTGTTAAAACTAAATACGGGATGCAAATCATTGCGTTTATCTGCAGTTTCAATTTCAGAAACCAAACTGTCTAAAATAAGCGGGATTGAATTGGGTTGTTCATAATAGCCAAGCACCATATGTGCTTGAAAGACTTTACTGGTTGGGCCGCCGATTTGTGCTTTAACATAAATAAGACGCAAATGCTCAACAGATATACCTAAGCGAATAAGCGTAAAATATTTAGCGATAGTGTAATCCTCACAATCGCCAGCCCCACTGCCGAGTGTTTCAATTGGAGTCGCCCAGTAGTCACTTGTTTTCCAATGAATTATGTCATCTTCGAAACGTGTATTTTTATTGAAAAAATCGTTAACGGCTTTATTTTTTTCTGCAGTGGTTTTGGTTTGATTGTTTTCAATTAAAGTTTCCCACGCGTGCAGCTTGGTTATGCCAATGGCACCAAAGCGGGTTTGCATAGTGGTTTCGAGTTTATTGGTATTTAACGCAGCGGTGCAAAACATTCCAAATAGTAAAGTGCAGATGAGCAAACATCCGCGCAAACGGCGTTTCCAGAAAGGGAGCGACCAAGCTAACGTGAGTTGGCTTTGGTGAAATGGCAACAAGTGCAGCAATGTCAAAATAAGGTCTATAGCCTGAATTCACGGGTGCCTTGAGTATAGCCAAGCTTTTTAAACCGGTAGGTATTTATGCGACTTTCGAGTGGCTAATTCCTCGCGCTGTGAAGTAATAATTGTGAATGAGAGCAACCGCACTGAACCTGTCGGCAGTGTGAGTATGATAGCTATTATGGGCGTGTTATTGGTTCTTATATAGTTGTGAACCTTTGGTTCGACGCATTAACTATTGGAGATATACAGTGAAAAAAATAGTGTCGTTTATTTTAGTCTTGATGGCTATATCGCTTGCTTCCGGTTGTGCCAGCACAACAGGGGTTACGCCACAGGAAAAACGTGATGCCGCATTGAACATGCGCACCCAAGTGCTCAACGATCTTTATAAAATAACACCGAATGCCCGAGCACAAGTGGCTGCATCTCCAGGGTACGCGGTATTTAGTAACGCTAATGTGAGCCTGTTGTTTGCAAGCTTTGGCGGTGGTTATGGTGTGGTTGAAAATAAACGCATCAAGAAAAACTTTTACATGAAAATGGGCGAAGCAGGAGTAGGGCTGGGCTTGGGCGCTAAAGATTTTCGTGCGGTTTTTATTTTTAAAACCCAGGAATCTTTAGAGGCTTTTATTAATAATGGTTGGGAGTTTGGTGGGCACGTGGATGCCGCAGCCAAGGCCGGCGACAAAGGCGGTGCAGTGGGCAGCGAGGCCATGCTTAACGGCGTTACTATTTACCAAATAACCGAGAGTGGTTTGGCTTTGCAGGCAACATTTAAAGGTAGTAAATTTTGGAAAGATAACGAATTAAATTAGAATTATAACGAGTTAAATCAGAAGTACAACGAGTTAAATCAGAAGTACAACGAGTTAAATCAGAAGTACAATGAGTTAAATCAGAAGGATGATGAATTGAATTAGATGGATGATGAATTGATTTAAAAGTATAACAAGTTAAATTAAACTTTTATGATGCAAAAAGGGCAATCATTTGATTGCCCTTTTTTTAAATCGGCCAACTCGCTAATTCAGTTGAATTTTCATCTGCAATAATCGCCCAGCCTTTATCATGCCAATCCCCCAACACAATGCGTTCAGCGTTTTTATCATCAAGCGTCAATGAGTGACGCGCAGGACGATGGGTATGGCCATGAATTAAACGATTAACATTTGCTGCTTTCATAACGCGAATAACTTCTGGTTGCGAAACATCCATAATGTCTTCGGCCTTTAAGCTATTCATTGCCTGGCTTTTTTCGCGCAGTTGCGCAGCTAAAGCACGACGTGCAGCGAGTGGTTGCGCAAGGATTTGTTGTTGCCATTGCGGTGAACGAACTTGTTTGCGAAACGCAATATAATCTACATCGTCAACACACAAATCATCGCCGTGCAATAAAAGAGTCGGGGTATTGTATAAATTTATAACTGTTCCTTCAGAAATTAATTGCGCTCCGGCTTGCTGCGCAAATCTTTCGCCGAGTAAAAAATCTCTATTGCCATGCATTAAAAAAATCTGTGTGCCTGAATCGCTTAATTGTTTTAATTCGTGTGCGACGTCGGTATTTAATGCGTTGTCATCATCGTCACCAATCCAGGCATCAAAAAAATCGCCCAGAATGTAGAGTTTTTCTGCGCCTGCTGCTTGTGTGTGCAGAAAATGAAAAAACGCCCGCGTAATCTGCGGGCGTGTTTCGTGAAGATGTAAATCTGAAATAAACAGCGTGCGCATTTTATTCTGCAGCTGCATCATTCTGAGTAGGGGTGTTCTGAATAGTTACGTTTTGAATAATGACGGCTTCTTGCGGAACATCCTGGTGATGACCTTTGCTGCCGGTTTTTACACCTTTGATTTTGTTAACAACATCCATACCACCGGTAACTTTACCAAATACTGCGTAGCCCCAGCCTTGGTTGTTTTTGCCGCTGTGATTTAAAAAACCGTTGTCTTTAACGTTAATAAAAAATTGTGCGGTAGCGCTGTGTGGGTCGCCGGTGCGAGCCATTGCCAAACTTCCTTCCACATTTTTCAAACCGTTGTCAGCTTCGTTTTGAATGGGCGCGTATTTTTCTTTTTTCTCGCTCATGTCTTCAATCATGCCGCCGCCTTGAATCATAAAGCCATCAATTACGCGGTGAAAAATGGTGCCGTTATAAAAACCTTCTTCAGCGTATTTTTGAAAGTTGGCCGCAGTGTTGGGCGCTTTATCAAAATCCAATTCGATAACTATGTCGCCGTAATTGGTGTGTAACGTAATCATGTGAAGCTCCTAAAGCATGTATGACAGAAAGGGTATGGCAAAAAGTCGGTAAGTCTAAAAAGCGGGTATGATACGCGCTCAATGAAGGCAAAGGAACTTCAAATAGCGTTACTTTTAATTGAGTAACATTCAAATTGAGTAATTTTCAAATAGCGTAAATATATAATTCAAACAAATTAAACAGTAAAAAAGCGAGAAAGATTCATGCTGCCTGGTAAATTTATCACTATTGAGGGAACGGAAGGTGTTGGAAAAAGCACCAATCTAGCCTTTGTACGCGATTGGTTGAACGCTAAAAATATAGAAGTCGTAGTGACCCGCGAGCCCGGCGGAACTCCGCTCGCAGAGGAAATTCGCGCGTTGCTGTTGGCTAAACGTGATGAAGCTGTTGATGAAACCGCCGAACTGCTCTTGGTGTTTGCCGCGCGCGCGCAGCACATAGCACAGGTTATCAAGCCCGCCTTAGCCCGTGGCGCCTGGGTGTTGAGCGACCGTTTTACTGACGCTACCTATGCTTACCAAGGCGGTGGTCGCGGATTAAGCAAGCAAACTATCGCTCAGTTAGAAGTATTGGTACAGGGCGAATTGCGCCCCGATTTAACCTTAATTTTGGATATTGAGGTCGAACTCGGCCTTAATCGTGCTCGCCAACGCGGTGAGTTGGATCGCTTTGAAAGTGAAACTCTGGTGTTCTTCGAGCGCGTACGCAGTGCCTACCGGACAAGAGCTTCCGAGTCTCCCAATCGTTACGCCTTGGTTGATGCCGGCCAAGAGCTGGCGGCTGTACAAGCTGATCTTCAGATTATCCTAAGCCATTTACTTATCTCGTAATACCCTATAAAAACTGCTTATTTGATTATCATTCAATCTAGAACTAGAGTTATTAATAACCGGCTATATCGATACTGTTGTTTGAGGTAGCTTTGCAATAATTTCAACAGAGAAGAGAAGGTGATGACAATGAATAAACAACAATCGGGTTTTACGTTGATCGAGCTAATCGCAGTCATTGTGATTTTAGGTATTCTTGCTGCGACCGCTATCCCCAAGTTTGTTGATTTAACTAGAGATGCCCGAATGGCAAAGGTTAATGCCGCCTTAGGGTCATTGAAGTCCACAGCGGGAATGACACACGGTAAGTATCTTGTGAACCCGGTAAGTCCACAAACCTTTGATGGTGTTGCAGTTACTTTTGTGAATGGTTATCCAGATGCGGCATCCATTGCTCCCGTTTCTGGGCTTGTTGCACCGGATTACACGATTACAACGGCTGGTACAACCATGACAGCAACCGTAGTTGCTAACTGTACTGCAACTTATACTCAAGCCGCTTCCGCAATTTTGCCGCCAACCTTTGCAACTGTTACTACAGGGTGTTAATACCAGCTCTTCTTATTATTGATTGACATTAAAAGCGCAGCGTCGAAAGATTCTGCGCTTTTTTATGTTTCATTATTTAAGTGGCTGTAATTAAAATTCCGCTAAACATTCCACTTCAATTTTGTGCCGCAGAATAGGATGCGTAAGTTCTATATGTTGTGCATGCAATAACAAGCGCGGTGCCTGGGCTTGAATTTCCGGCGGGGAATAGAGTTGATCGCCAAGCATGGGATGACCAATGCTAAGCATATGAACACGCAGTTGATGAGTGCGTCCGCTCACAGGTTCCAGCAAAACGCGCGTGCAATTGCGTTCGATATCGCGCTCCAAAACTTGATAGCGAGTATGTGCCGGTTTACCACTTTCAAAACATACTTTTTGCAGGGGACGATTTGGCCAGTCGCAAATTAATGGCAGTTTTACTTCGCCTTGATCCTGCTCAACTAAACCCGCCACAACTGCTATATAACGCTTGTGTATCCCGCGCGCCTCAAATTGTTTCGTGAGGATTTTCAGGCTCATATAATTGAGCGGAAACATAACAATACCTGATGTCCCTTGATCTAAACGATGGACAACGCGCGCATTGGGATTGAATTTCAGTGCACGGTTAATCAAACAATCCTGTTTTTCCGGGCCTTTGCCGGGTACCGTCAATAAGCCAGCCGGTTTATTGCAAATCATCAAATCGTCATCGAGATGTAAAATATCGAGATTGTTTGTGTCTAGTGGATTGGATACGGCAAAGTCGTTCATGCTGGCGCTACTGAATAGAAGGGCGGCGATTATCGCAAATCTGCAGCCAAATTGCGAAAGCGCTTGCCGGGTATTGGGTTTGCTAAGCAGGCCTGCCGATTGGTAAGCTTGCGGCCTCTGTTTGGTCGAGCACCTTTATGTCTGATTTTCCATCTCATCCTTATCCGTGGCAGCTGCAAGAATGGCAGCTGCTTATCCAGCAAATAGCCGCTAAAAAATTGCCTCACGCCTTGATGTTTGCCGGCGCTAAAGGCATAGGTAAGCGTCATCTCGCAGAAGCCTTGGCGCAATTGCTTCTGTGTTTATCGCCAATTGAAGGAACGCCTTGTGGCAAATGTCGCGGCTGCATGCTCAATAAAGTTCAGAATCACCCGGATTTGATTGTGATATCGCCAGAAGAAGGCGCGAAAGGTATTAAAGTCGATCAAGTACGCGCGCTTATTGATGATTTAGGTAAAACTGCGCAACAAGGCGGCTATAAAGTTGTGGTGCTAGAACCTGCCGAAGCTATGAACGCCAATGCGGCCAACGCCTTATTGAAGTCTTTGGAAGAACCAGCAGCCAATACCTTGTTGATGCTCGTCTGCCATAGCCCAAGTGCCGTGTTGCCGACGATTCGTAGTCGTTGCCAGATGCGGTTGCTGGCCACACCCAATAGCGAGCAAGTGCTGCATTGGCTTAAACCCTTAATGGCGGGTAGCAATATTCCTATTGAGAAATTGATAGAAGCCGCTGGCGGCGCACCTTTAACCGCCTTGGCTTATTTGGAAGGCGATGCTTTGGAGCGTCGCGATGCGTGGCTGCTCAATCTTATCCGTTTGAGTACCAACCAAATCTCCGCAATCGAAGTCGCTGCGCAATGGCAAAAAGATGATGTGATCGCTTTGGTGGAGTGGTTTTTGGTCTGGTTGCATTCATTGATGCGCTGGCAGGTTGGGGTAGAGCAAGTGCTTATCAATCAATTGCCACAAGATTTGCGAGATCGTCTAGCAAAAGTTTCCCCTGCGTTACTGCATCGCTATGTAGAAAAAATCCTTGTCTCCAAGCGTCAACTGCTCGGCACTTCTAACCCTAACAAGCAGTTACTATTGGAAGAAGTTCTCCTCGATTGGGGTGCACTTTTAAGAGCTGCCAAATAACAATATGGTGCTAAATAAACATCTGCCAGAAAATAGTGACACACTGGTGGCTAGACAGGTCTAGACTAATACATTATGTTTCAGTCCATTGAATTCAGACGGATTACCTTATGCAAGCGATAGGCGGCGGTGCCAGAAACGGCATACTCTCTCTCACCATTAAAGACAAAGCGGTGCTCTACGCCGCCTATATGCCCTTCGTAAAAAATGGCGGCATGTTTATCCCTACCGGCAAAAGCTACAAATTAGGCGATGAAGTTTTTATGTTGCTGAGCCTGATGGACGAAGTTGAAAAAATCCCCGTTGCCGGTAAAGTCATATGGATCACCCCGCGCGGCGCCCAAGGCAACCGTGCGGCGGGAATCGGCGTGCAATTTACCGATCAGGACAATACCGCAGTCACTAAAATTGAAACCTATCTCGCTGGTTCAATTAATTCAGATAAGCCTACGCATACGATGTAACTGAGCACAGTCTCTCTAAACAACCAGCATTAAGCTGGTTTTTTTATTTATGTTCAGGATGAACGGACAGAAAACTGCTTCTGCGTTTTCTGCACTTCCGCCATCCATGGTGGTCGTATGCCGCAAGTGCTCATCATGTATAATCACCCCACATTTATTATTGACCTGCATATCTATGTTAATCGACTCCCATTGCCATTTAGATCGCATCAACCTTGACCGTTACGACGGCAAATTAGCCAATGCTATAGCCGCGGCCAATGAACGTGGCATCCAACAAATGCTTTGTATTAGCGTTACGTTGGATAATATCCAAACCGTTATCGATATTGCGCAAGCGCATCCCAGCGTAGTTGCTTCTGTGGGTGTTCATCCATGTGATGTTAAAGAAGGCACTGCAACTACCGAGCAACTTATCAAATGGGCAGCACAAGAAAAAGTTGTAGCTATCGGTGAAACAGGTTTGGACTATCATTACGAAACTGAAAGTAAAGAATTACATCATGAAAGTTTTGCGTTGCATTTAAGTGTAGGAAAAAAAATTGGTTTGCCCGTTGTTGTGCACACACGTGAAGCAAAAGCCGATACGCTTGCATTAATTAAAGAGCACGGCAGTTTGGAGCACAGCGGTGTGTTGCATTGTTTTACCGAAGATTGGGAAATGGCAAAAGCTGCGTTGGATTTAAATTATTACGTATCAATTTCCGGTATAGTGACATTTAAAAATGCCGAGCAAATTCGCGATGTAGTGCGCAATATGCCGATTGACCGTTTATTAATTGAAACCGATTCGCCTTACCTCGCACCAATTCCTTATCGCGGAAAACCTAACGAACCAAAATACGTACGCGAAGTTGCGCAGTTCGTTGCAGATTTAAAAGGCATGAGTATCGAAAAATTGGGTGAGCATACCAGCGAAAATTTTTATCGTTTATTTAGTAAAGCAAAACAATATTTACCCGCATAAATTCCATTTTTAGAAATAGAGAAATTGTATGAATCCACAACAAATAAAAATTATGCTCGAATTACAAGACAGCATGAACACTAAAGTGAATGCAAACTGGCAACAACAAGGTTTTGAATTTTACCGCGCGATATGGGTCGAATGCGCTGAATTGTTGGATCACTATGGTTGGAAGTGGTGGAAAAAACAATCACCAGACACCGAACAAGTTGCGCTTGAGCTAATCGACATTTGGCATTTCGGTTTAAGTATTTTGCTGCAAAGCGGAACTAAGCCTGAGCTCATTATCGCGCAAATCCAAAATCAGTTAGTGATTAAAACGGACGAAAAGGATTTTCGTTTGGATTTAGAAAAATTTGTTGCCGCTACCTTAACTGATCGTCAATTTCATATAGGTTTATTTGGCCGTTTAATGGCGGGTATTGATATGAGTTTTGAGCAACTCTATCGCGGTTATGTTGGTAAAAACGTATTAAATTTCTTCCGTCAGGATAACGGCTATAAAGATGGCAGCTACCGCAAGCACTGGCATGATGGCCGCGAAGACAACGAACATTTAGTGGAGGCAGTGCAAAGTTTGGATGCCACTAAATTAGAATTTAAAGATGAGTTATACGCAGCCTTGAAAGCACGTTACACGGTTTAAATTTTTGTCGCATCAATTGTATAAAGGCTAAGTCTTAGGTCTGGTTTGAACTTTGTCTCAACCAGGCCTTAATAACATTAAACAAGGTGAAATTTCTCTCCAATTCACTATAATGCCCACCCGTCTTAACAGTAAACCCTGGCACACAATGCCGAACTTTCGTTTCTTATCCAATATCACCCGAATAAATGGAGTCCTACCGTGAAAGCACCCGTAAGAGTTACCGTCACTGGCGCCGCAGGCCAAATTAGCTATTCCTTATTGTTCCGCATCGCCGCTGGCGATATGTTGGGCAAAGATCAACCAGTAATTCTGCAATTGTTGGAAATCACTCCAGCCCTTAAAGCCTTGCAAGGCGTGGCTATGGA
>FSSS01000049.1_pt1 | contig 12565 bp, 10 predicted proteins | sample 1637081 | NCBI WGS metagenome assembly FSSS01 (sample SAMEA3914818, study PRJEB12502) | metagenome | biome: forest; material: soil | place: Canada | collected 2010-06-26 | depth 0.1 m
GATTACATCGAAATCGCCCGTCAGTTGATCCAATGTCATACCTACTGGCGCTTGAAAGGCTTGAAAGTAGACTTGGTGATTTGGAACGAAGACCACGTAGGCTATCGCCAAAACTTGCACGACCAGATAATTGGTTTGATTGCGAGTGGGGCAGAGGCTCAGTCAATTGACCGGCCGGGTGGTATTTTCGTGCGCTCTGCTGAGCAAATCTCCCATGAAGATCGCATCCTGCTGCAAACCGTCGCACGGGTAGTGATTCTGGACAGCGAAGGCAATCTTGCCGAGCAATTGAAACGTCGCATGCCGCCCGACAACAAAGTGGCGAAGCTTGTGCCTACTCGTATCAGCCGGCCCGATGCAGCCCAAGGCCCTGCCAATGTGCAACCCGGATTATTGCTTGCCAATAACCTGGGTGGTTTTAGCAGCGACGGCCGCGAATACATCATTAATACCAGCAACAAAACCATGACGCCCGTGCCTTGGGTTAATGTGCTCGCCAACCCCAATTTTGGTACTGTCGTAACCGAAAGCGGGCTCTCCTATACTTGGAGCGAGAATGCCCATGAGTTCCGTTTAACTCCATGGAGTGATGACCCAGTGGGTGCCACTGGGGGTGAAGCTATTTACCTGCGCGACGAAGAAAGCGGCCATTTCTGGACGCCAACACCCTTGCCCAAACTGGTTGACGCCACGCAAACCGCTAATTACACCACTCGCCACGGCTTTGGCTATAGTGTGTTCGAGCATACTGAAGGTGGTGTTCACACCGAGTTGTGGATCTATGTCGATCTGCACGAAACCGTTAAATATTCCGTACTAAAAGTGCGTAACCAATCGGGCCGCATGCGGCGGTTGTCAGCGACTGGTTATGTTGAATGGGTATTGGGCGACTTACGCTCCAAATCCGCCATGCATATGGTCACCGAAATCGATGCCCGGAGCGGAGCGCTGTTTGCGCGCAATGCTTACAACACCGAGTTTGCCGGCCGCATTGCTTTCTTTGATGTGGACGATTCATCGCGTACCTTAACTGGCGACCGCACTGAATTCCTTGGCCGCAATGGATCTATAAGTAGCCCGGATGCCATGCAGCGCGCCCGTCTCTCCGGTCGTTTGGGGGCAGGCTTTGATCCTTGTGGAGCCATTCAAGTACCGTTCAAATTGGCCGACGGCGAAGAGCGCGAAATTATTTTCCGTCTTGGGGCTGGGCATGATTTAGAACAGGCGCGCAACCTTGCGCAACGCTTGCGTACCATGGGCACGGCCCGCGCCGCACTCGAAAAAGTTCGTGAATACTGGCAAGACACTTTGAGCAAGGTGCAAGTGCACACGCCAGACCCGGCGCTGGATTTACTCGCCAACGGCTGGTTGCTTTATCAAACCTTAGCCTGCCGAATTTGGGGCCGTAGCGGCTTCTACCAATCCGGCGGCGCCTACGGTTTCCGCGATCAACTGCAAGATTCTATGGCGCTACTGCATACCCAGCCGCAACTAGTGCGCGAGCATTTAGTTCGTTGCGCACAGCGCCAATATCCACAGGGCGATGTGCAGCATTGGTGGCATCCGCCAGTAGGCCGTGGTGTGCGCACGCGCTGTTCAGACGATTACCTCTGGTTGCCACTGGTCACCTGCAGATACATTGAAAGCACGGGCGATAGCAGTGTATTGGACGAAGTATTACCTTTCCTCCATGGCCGCGATCTAGCCCCGGATGAAGAGTCTTACTACGACTTGCCCGGCCCAAGTTCCGAAACCGCCAGTTTGTATAATCACTGCGTACGCGCCATCGAACACGGCCTGCGCTTTGGTGAACATGGCATCCCGCTCATGGGTTCAGGTGACTGGAACGACGGCATGAATCTGGTTGGCATTCACGGCAAAGGCGAAAGCGTCTGGCTTGGGTTCTTCTTGTACGACGTGCTTACTTCCTTTGCCAAAGTAGCGCAGCAACAAAACGACACGGCCTTTGTTGATAAATGCCAAGCACAGGCGGAAACCCTGCGCCAAAACATCGAAGCTCACGCTTGGGATGGTGGTTGGTATAGACGCGCCTACTTCGACGACGGCACGCCCTTAGGTTCAGCCAGCAATACTGAATGCGCGATAGATTCCATTTCACAAAGCTGGTCAGTGCTTTCCGGTGCAGGCAGTTCCGAGCGCACGCATTTAGCCATGAGCGCACTGAATCAACATTTGGTAAGACGCGATAGCGGCATCATCCAATTGCTCGATCCGCCATTTGATAAAGCGCCCATGAACCCCGGCTACATCAAAGGTTACGTACCTGGCGTACGCGAAAACGGCGGTCAATATACCCACGCTGCCGTATGGGCCGCCATGGCATTTGCTGCCTTGGGCGATAACCGCCGCGCATGGGATTTAATGGCCTTGATCAATCCACTCAACCACACGCGTTCAGATTCAGAAATTGACGTTTACAAAGCCGAACCCTACGTAGTCGCAGCTGATGTTTACGCAATTCCACCCCACACCGGGCGCGGCGGTTGGAGCTGGTACACAGGTTCAGCTGGTTTAACCTATCGATTAATTATGGAATCACTTCTCGGACTAAAACGCGAAGGTACGCGCCTAAGTGTAATTCCGTGTATGCCCGGCGAATGGGAAAGCTATTCGATTAATTATCGTTTTGGAAAAGCAATTTATCGCATCAAAGTAATGCAAATTCCCATTCCAAAATTAAACAGCGTAAATCTGGATGGAACCGTAAATGTAAGTCACGTTGCCCTCGATGGCGTTATTCAATCCGAACAATACATCGCACTAAATGATGACGGACGAGAACACTGGGTAGAGGTTTGTGTGAATGCAAAATCTTAATTAACACTACTAGTTGTTGATAACGAAAAAAACCATGCTTTGATAGCATGGTTTTTTTATGCCGATAAAACTTTCCTATAATAAAAAATTATTGCTCTTCGCAAAAATTGCTTAAAGTTGTAAGTGATGTAACGCGTAACCTCGAATGACCCCTAGGTTGGAAAAGCCGCAGGCGCCTTCCGACAAATTCTTATAATCCTTGTGCAATGCCAGGTGATGTTCTGTCGAAAAGCGCTTCGCTTTTTTCAACTTACTAGCTTTATCTGAATGAAAACGTTTTCAGAAAAATTAAGATCATTTTTTCTTATAATTTTTTAAAAAATGGGTGGCAGGTGAGTTGTGCAACAAGAACCAACACGTTAGAGTCTGCTCCTGCAAGCCATGCAGCTGATATTTATATACTAGCTTACGAGTAAAAAATCATTGTATGGTTTTTCAATTATAAAATAAAAGTATGCAATTCCTGATAGTTGTGTAGTGGTGGTAAAACAGTAAGCCTAAATATAATTATTCACTATATAAAAGTTAACGATTAAATTTTTCTACATTTGAATAATTTCCGGTAATTTCTATCAACCAAGAATAAATACTATGAAAAAAATTAATCAACTTATAGCGGGAATTACGTTCGTATTGGGTTTGGCTAGTGTTGGCGTAGATGCCGCTTATAACCCTGTACCTGTTGCAAAAAGTGTTGGCAATAAAGTGTATGTTCACTTGATGCCTTGGTTCGAGTCAAAAGATTTTTCTGGCTATTGGGGCAGCCATTGGACAATGGCCAACCAAAATCCGGATGTGGTTGATGGATCGGGTCGTCGACAAATTGCCAGCTACTATTATCCACTCATCGGCCCCTATGCTTCAGCAGATCCAGATGTTATTGAATATCAATTATTGATGATGAAACTCTCTGGTGTTGACGGTGTATTAATTGATTGGCCGGGCACAACGAATGCATTCGATTATGTGAGGAATCGCCAAAATTCAGATGTAATTGCGAGCAAAGTTGCGAAGGTGGGTTTGGAGTTTGCAGTTGTTTATGAAGATAATAACCTTACGTTAGCCAATGTCGGCGATAAAATTGGCCAAGCCAAAAATGATATGGCCTACTTGCGCGATAATTATTTTAATAAAGCAGAATACATTAAAATTAATAATCAACCCTTGCTGTTGGATTTTGGCCCGCAAACGATACAAAACGCAAATGACTGGACAAATGTGTTTTCTGTTTTACCTACCAAGCCGTATTTTTTAACCTTGTGGTACGAGCATGGTGATGCTGGTGCAAATTCACAAGGTGAGTTTGCATGGGTCTATCAAGATGGTACGCCTTATTTAACGCATCTCACCAATTTCTACCAAAGCGCTACTAATTATGGTTTAAAAATGGGAGCCGCAGCGCCTGGATTTAATGCGTTTTATGCCGCAGGTGGTTGGGGTAGTAACCCGTTTGTGATTGATCATGCAGGTTTAAATACATTTAAGGCAACATTGGATTTGGCCATTAATAATGGCGTATCGCGTATTCAAGTTGCCACCTGGAATGATTATGGTGAAGGAACAGATATTGAACCTACACGCGAATTTGGCTATGGCTATCTCACTTATATGCAACAACGTTTAGGTGTGAGCAATTTGTCGCAGTCTGATTTGGAATTGGTCAATGAATTATTCAGCCAACGCAAAAAATTCAAAGGCAATGCAACAGAACAGACACGTTTGGATAACGTCTTTTATTACATAGTGTCTTTACAAATGAGTGCGGCTAAAAGTTTGTTGACAGGTTCTTCTACGCCTCCAACGAATTCATGGTCTACCCAAATTGAGGCGGAAAGTTTTGTCAGTATGAACGGCGTGCAAACTGAAGCCTGTTCTGAAGGTGGCTCGAATGTCGGTTGGATTGATGTGGGTGACTGGATGGTGTGGAATATTAATTTACCATCAACGGGCTCCTACAAAGTCGAGTATCGCATTGCAGGTTTGTATGGTGGCCAAATTCGCCTTGAAAAAGCAGGCGGCAATCCTATTTATGGCTACATCAGCGTGCCTGCAACCGGTGGCTGGCAAAATTGGCAGACGATTTCGCATACCGTTAATTTAACTGCAGGCCAACAACAAGTTGCTATTTATACTCCGTCGAGTGGTTATAACATTAATTGGATAAAATTCACAAAATTATAATTGTGATTAAACGTAAATAAAAAGCCTGAATGTTTTTACATTCAAGTCAAGCCCCTGATAACCCCACCCAAAAGGCGGGGTTTTTTTATTTCAGAATCTCTAAAAACTCATAGGGGTCAGATTCACTGCTGTCCCACTAAATTATAAAACGCGTGAAGGATCACATCACTAAATTGATGCAAGCGATTTTGCTTTATCCTTCAAAACTAGATTTGATTCGCAACGGCATTTAACGATTTTTTTGTTAAAACAACAAATTCCTCCAACGCCAAACACACAGAATATTTGGGTTTTTATTTCCAAATTTTTGCCGATTTAAGGTTAACAAACGTACGGTAATTAGTTGTTGTGGCGCGTATATTACCAATATGCCCTCACTAACTTTGCAGGTAAACAATATGAGCACTTATCGCCATCACGTTTCAGGTTTTTTTATTAATCGCGCTTATGCTGAAAAAGTTGTGTTACAACTTATTGAACAGGGAATATCTGTTGATCGCATTTATATTTACGATAAGGATTCGGCTTTACCAAGTCATGTAGCTAAAAACAGTGATGATAAAGTACTGAAAGATGTGCTTGTGGATGGTGCAATTGGCGCCGCTGTAGGTACCGGCGTAGGTGCGTTGGTGGAAGTTGCGTTAATTGCGGCGAATGTAACTTTGTTCGTGGCGAGTCCTTTAATTGCGCCTTTGGTGTTGCTCGGTTGGGGTGCGAGTTTGGGTGGGTTAATAGGTGCTACCGCTGGCGCTGCTGAAAATATTAAACCGCTTTCGGAATTAGTTCACGATGCAATATTGAACGGACAATGTGTGGTTGTAGTAGAAACTCGCAACGAGGAAGAAACAATTTTAGCCGGAAGAGTTCTAAAAGAAGCTATTGGTGATAGTACAGATACTACAGATGCAGCCTGATAATTATCAGGCTGCTTTTAAGTTGGAAGAATTAATTTCAGGGGAAAATATCTAAGCAAAAATAAAATTGATCTAGTTATATTTAAGGCCAGGGAGCAGGATTGTCGTTAATATATTGCGCGCCACCATCAGCAGGCTCTGGTTCCTGTTTTAACAGAGTGCCGCCACCTTTTGCTATAGTAAAGAAAGTGTCGCGCGGCGCATTAAAATCCGATTTGGAAAGTTTGGTGACAGTATGTGGCTGGTTTGCAATTGCCCAGTCGATAAGCTCATCGATTCGCAATTCAAGTTCCTGAGCGTAGCTCAGGTTATCCATTGATGTTGGCATGATAAAATCCTTAAACTAATCGATGATACCGCTGGGTGTTCAATGTTTGGCGACAGCTTCGGGTGAGGTTTCCAAGGTAATAACCCAAGCGCGCAACTCTTCAATCAATTGGTGAATTTCCGAAATTTCTTTCGAAAGAATGTCACGGCCAACTAAAGATCGATATTTTTCTTCAGCAAGTTGCTGTGCAGTTTTCATATCGTTCAACGCTTTCTTAAGGCCAAAACGAGCGGAGTATTCCTGATGTTGAGTTAAATAAATCATGTTGTTATCCTCAAGAGCTAGTTCAATGTGTGTTTAATGTAAAATCCATGTAATCGTAAGCGCAAAAGGTACTGACTGAATTTTTAGCTCCGCGCCATCTTTAATGGTTGATAGCTAAGGCTTTCATCTAAGGCTTCGTACCAGCCTTCCCACCATTGGACAAAATAATCTTTTTTGCCCTCTGCATGAATTTTTGCCAACCACTTCGAGAAAAAGTCATCGAGGGTAGGGGCATTAATGCCATTTTTTTTGGCGTTTTTTCCAAATTCTTTAGCTTGGTTCATGATTGGATTCTCGCGTTGGATTTAACTACTACCATCCTTGGTATAAGCATGTTTCCTTACCGTTAAAGATTTGAATTACTTATATTGCGCTAGTAATTCGGCTTTACGTTCCGACAATTGTGCCCCTAACTCTACTAAATCTAATTTAGATTCTTTAGCTTTAGGAAACATTTCGGTCTGCTCTTCCTTAACGTGGTGCTTCACATATTCAGATAGCACTTTGATTTTTGCATCAAACATTTCACCATCTGGTTCAACACCTTTCACCTGAGCAATCAAATCCTTTAAGGTTGCATGCTCAACGGTTGCTTCCGGCACCAGTTCCTTATCTTTTAACGCTTCTTTTACCGCAGGATAAAAAATCTCTTCCTCAATTTGTGCATGAACGGTGAGCTCTTTACAAATTTGGGTAACGATTTGTTTTTTACGAATATTAGAACGAGATTTTTCATACTCGCTAAATAGATCGTTAACGACCTTGTGATCAGCACGCAATAACGCTGTGGCTTCTTTTGCTTTTGGAGCTGCGTCAATTGCTTGTTTTTTAATTGCAGTTGCCATAATGTTTGCCTCTAATGATTTAGTGGTTTCGACTAATTTAGGTCACTATAATTAGCGCACGAAAAGTGCAATAAGAATAATGATTGGAATTGGAATGCCGAGAAAATATAAAAGTATTGATCGCATAATATTTCTCCTACTGTAGAGCGGTTAAGTTTTGAGGTTTTACGAAATTACAAGTCACGCTGACGTCCGCCATAAATCGCGGTAAAGCTAGCAACAAAAGCGCCTGCCAGTAGTGATATAAAAAGCCATAGTGAACCGTAAGCGGTTGCTTTCCGTGCGGCATCGGCGGCATTGCGCGCTGCGGTTTCTGCATTGCGTAATTTTGTTTGGACTAAATTAAACGTATCGGTGATTCGATTTTCTGCATCTTGCTGGCTAATCCCGATTTGTTGCGATAAAAGTTGGCCGGCATACTTCACGTCTTCTGCTGGTAATTTTCCATTAGCAATCGCGTTCACGTAAATGCGAGCAACTTCAGCTTTGGCGTTAGCGTTATTGGCCGGTGGATTAGCTGCAACGGGTGCAGCTTCGCCAGTTGCAGGAGCCGCGTTTTGACGAAATAAAAAGTCGAGAAAATAGGGCAGGGATTTATCGGTTTCTGCTTTCACAGTATCAACATTTGCAGCAGCGGTAGCGGCAGCAGTTGTTGTCGCTGCAGCTGCAGCACCGCTCGCAACCGTTGCGCCAGCTTGCGTCGCTCCGCTAATTACGGAAGCGATAACTGATGTTAATAAGGTGGCGGTAGCGAGTGTTGAAATGGCCCAGGCTAAAAAACCATGTGCTGTGTCGCGGAAATAGACTTCATCCGAATGCGTGGCAGCCCAGCGTGCGCGTAAACGGCCCGCGATATAACCACCAATCCCGGATGCCGCAAGTGAGGTAAGGGTGATCCATAAAATTGTGCTTAAACCAAATGTAGTTGCGGCAATTCCATCGTGTGACCAAGGCGATACTGCGGAAAGGCCCAGACCGGTTCCTAACAACAATAAAATGAGCGATAAAGCTGCGGCAGCAGATGCGCCAGCGAAAATCGCGCCCCAAGAAACAGCACTTAAATGTGAGGGTGATATAGATGAGTCTCGGGTGTAGTCTGGCGTTATATTTTGTGCACTACGAATTTCCATAAAAACCTCCAGTCGAAAGTGAGCTGTGCAAAAGCGCACAGGTGTTGATTTAACAATTGCAGAATAAAAAGTTAATGAATCATGCTCAGTTCGTTAGCGCACGCTTATTAAATTGTTTAATAATATTTGCCGTTAAAATAAAAACCCCGCATAAGCGGGGCGTTTTTGGCTTTCATGCAGCCTAATCATTACTGTTGTGGCTTAACTATTGCGGCTTAGTACCGTAATAAGCATGAATATCATTTACTAAAGTAGGATCGGCCAAATTTGGCCAATCATCTTTATCAAAACCTGGTGCAGTTTTAAGGCGCTCCTTACTTACGTTTAGTAAAAAGCGTTTATTTTCTGTATCCAGTTTTAATGCACTCCAAGGTACTGCGAAAAGTTTTTCGCCAAGGCCCAGGAACGAACCAAAAGATAAAACGGCATAAGTAATTTCGCCGCTGGCTACATCAAGCATAATTTCCTTAATGTCCCCCAGATCTTCATCGTCAAGATTATAAACATCGTTGCCGAGTAAGGTATCTGCACCCATTAACTGTGGGCCGGGGCCGTTGTGATAATTGGTTTTGTAAATGCCGTAAGTATCGCGAGTTTCATAGCTCATGGTGAATCTCCTACTATTGCAATTGAATTAAAAAGTTTAACAATCGAATTGGAAGAGCACTGGCTGGTTGCCTTTACGCTTTCGGGATGAATAATATTTATTAAACTATTACGCCTCTGTACGACAACCCACACTCTTGTAGTTTAAAAACATATTTTTCTATAAGGTTTTTAAAATAATTATTACTTGTCAGCTAAATAATTATTTTTACAATAAAAACAGTTTTTATGTAAAGTTGACGTATAAATAGTGATAAATGCTCGACGTTTTTTTGAAATTATATGACAGTTAAATTTAATTCAACTAGGCTCTGTACGTGGTCTCTGCAAAATAGACTCTATAAATAATTTGATATTGTCTATTTAAGAGTCACCTGACGCTCGTTCGTATTTATAGATATAACTGTGCAAAATATTGATGCACAAATGCGAGTCAGTAGGGAGCATTGGATGTTAAAAATAGAATGCTAAAAATAAAGTGCGAGCAGACGTTAATCTGATCATTGGCATCAAAATTGTCATATGTGTACGTCAACGCACTGATTGTAATAGATGAAGCTACTAGTCTTCTTAGCGTAAAGCTGTGGTTGGTACCTGGAGGTGGTGTACTTTTTAACAACAAAGTTCACCCAAAAGCCGTAAATTAGTTATGGCAATTTAATGCGCGCAAGTGTGTATGTAGTCTTGTTTGCGTAGAACATAGGAAGCCTGATGCAAAGTCAAAATCAGATTCACATTTTGCTGATTGAAAGCAATTTGACCGATGCACAGCGGGTGCAGTCGGCCTTGGCAGGTGCCGCAGGTAATCCCTATTCGGTAGTGTGGGTTAATAGCCTTGCGGCTGGGCTTAGTTATTTACGCAATCCAGGATTGGAAAGTTTTGTCGATATGATTATGTTCGGTGTGGATGCAAAGTCTGATACGAATAACAATTCGTCAGCGATTCATTTTGATCAATTATTTTTAGCTGCGCCCAACGCGATAATCTTGGCGCTAGATGCCGATGAAAATGGGGCCGCAAATGCATTAGCGCAAGGTGCGCACGAGTATTTGGCAAAGTCGCACATTCATCCTTATTGGTTGCCGCGCGCATTGCGTTACATGATGGAATCCAAGCAACAAGAGTTAGTCGTCAACGCTGCAGAAAAAGCGCTCTACGATGAAAAAATGCGTGCGCAAATTGCGCTCAACTCTATCGGCGATGCGATTGTCACAACCGATTTAATGAGCGATGTTATTTATATTAATCGCGCCGCAGAAATTCTTATGGGGTGCTCACTTGAATCTGCACTGGGTAAGCCGCTCACCGAAATATTTAAGGTTATTAATACCAATACCCGCATGATAGCCCCCAATCCGGCGTTACAGGTTATTGAAAAAAATAGCCCGATTCAGCTCGATTCTAATTTGGTTTTATTAAGATCCGACGGGTCGGAACTTGCGATAGAAAATTCTGCCACACCAGTGTATGACGCTGCTGGCAACGTCAGTGGCGCCGTAATTATATTTCACGATGTGAGTGCATCGCGCACTATGGCGTTAAAGATGACGCACCTCGCGCAGCATGATTTTTTAACCGGCTTGCCCAATCGTATGCTATTAACTGAGCGCTTATCGCAAGCGATTGGTATGGCACAGCGCAATTCTACGCAAGTTGCATTGCTGTTTATTGATTTGGATTTTTTTAAACATATTAACGATTCTCTCGGTCACGCGGTAGGTGATGAACTCTTAAAAGCGGTGGCCGAACGTATGGTGAATTGCGTACGCGCAACCGATACTGTGTGCCGCCAAGGTGGCGATGAGTTTGTGATATTGCTATCTGAAATTGAACGGCCGCAAGATGCTGCGCTTGCGGTGGATAAATTATTCGCGACCTTTTCTGAGCCCGTTCATATCGGCGTGCACGAATTACATGTATCGCTCAGTATTGGTATTAGTATTTATCCCGGCGATGGCGAAAATGCAGAATCATTAATGCAAAATGCAGACGCTGCCATGTATCACGCTAAAGCACTTGGGCGTAATAATTGCCAATTTTTTAAAATGGAAATGAATACGCGCGCGGTGCAGCGAGCATTTATTGAAGCCAGCTTACGGCGTGCTATTAAGAGGCATGAATTTGTATTGCATTATCAACCTAAGGTCGATATTGCGTCGGGTACTATTATTGGTGCTGAAGCACTTATTCGCTGGAATGATCCGCAGCGTGGCCTTATATACCCCGCAGATTTTTTAGCAATAGCCGAAGAATGCGGTTTGATTGTTCCCATTGGTGGTTGGATTTTACGCGAAATATGTAATCAGCAACGCGCGTGGTTGAAAGCGGGCCTACATATTATTCCGGTATCCATAAATGTGTCGACTGCTGAGTTAAAGCATAAGTACTTTTTGGAAGGTGTTCGCCAGGTTTTAACTGAGACGGGTCTGCCTCCTTATTATCTTGAGTTTGAATTTACTGAAACAATCTTGATGCGCGATGCAGAATTTTCTATAAAAATTCTTGAAACTTTGAAGGTTATTGGTGTGCAACTCGCTATTGATGATTTTGGTACGGGTTATTCAAGCCTCAGTTATTTAAAACGTTTTCCGGTTGATACCTTAAAAATTGATAAATCATTTATGCGCGATTTAAATAATGATTCAGACAATGCCACTATTGTTAGCGCCATTATTGCGATGGGGCGAAATTTAAAGCAGCGCGTATTAGCTGAAGGTGTAGAAACATCTTCGCAATTAACTTTTTTACGCACGCATAGATGTACTGAAGCACAAGGTTTTCATTTGAGCCCGCCGTTAACTGCAGAAGATTTTTCGCGAGTTTTATCCGCAAGCGATCTCCCCGCCCTTAGTGTTCGCCAACGAACTGATAGTTTTTAAATATAAGCTTATCGTGACCCCAAGCTGCTTATCAGAGCAGCTTTTATGCAGGGCAAAGCTTTGCTATCACATTTATTAGGAGATTCAAGATGAAGAATTTAACTAAATATTTTTCTGTATTGTTCATGGTTGTTGCACTTTTTTCAGTTGTTGCATGTTCTTCAACATCAAAAAAAGAAAGCACTGGGGAATATGTGGATGACACAGTTATTACTACCAGAGTAAAAGCGGCAATTGTAAAAGAAGACACTTTGAAAGTTAGCGAAATTAACGTTGAAACTTTTAAAGGTGTAGTGCAATTGAGCGGTTTCGTTCACTCTCAGGCCGACATTAACACGGCGGTGCGCGTTGCGGGCAATGTTGGTGGCGTGAAATCTGTTAAAAACGATATTCTCTTGAAGTAATATTCAAGAGCAATAAAAAAGCCCGGGAGGATTATTTCTTCCGGGCTTTTTTTATGGTTTGTAATTAATGGTTAGGGCTTAAAAGTAGAGACTTGATAGTACAGAATTAATTTTGATTTAATGATTGCGGATTAAATTTTTTAGATTGAAGGAATTTGAATTGTGGGCATTTGAA
>FSSS01000045.1_pt1 | contig 12006 bp, 10 predicted proteins | sample 1637081 | NCBI WGS metagenome assembly FSSS01 (sample SAMEA3914818, study PRJEB12502) | metagenome | biome: forest; material: soil | place: Canada | collected 2010-06-26 | depth 0.1 m
CCGTAGGGAAAGGTTAGCGATAAGCCTTTTTTTGCCGACACTATGGGGCGCAAAATTGTGCCCGCAGCGTCGCTAATTTCAATATCAGACAAGGTATCGCTCGACATACCCAACTGCACCACCGGCAATTCCGACGCCGAATAGCGACGCACTCTACCCGCTTGGGTTCCCTGCGGCATTCCCCGCGCGGCAGCATTGGCGCTCATGGTGGTTTGCGCCATAGCCGAGTTGATATCGGTACCCGGCTGAAAAAACACTTTTACAATCCCAAGCCCAGCCACCGACATAGCCTCGGTATGCTCAATGTTATCCACCGCCTGCCCCAGCTCGCGCTCCGCTTGCGAGGTAACACGTTCAGACATCTCCTTCGCGGTAAGCCCCTTGTACTCCCACAACTCGGCAATAACGGGAATTTCAATGGTGGGGAAAATATCCGTCGCCATTTTGCTCAGCACATAAGGCATGGCTAACAGAATTAGCAGCGCGGCCACGAGAAACGTGTGCGGGCGGCGTAAAGCAATATTGACGATCCACATAACTGACTGGTAACGCTCGCTCTGTTCAGGAATTGAACGGTAATTGATAGAACCGATTCGTAAGACTAAAAGAAAGGCTCTAAGCAATAAACGCACCAGCTATTTATAGGCGGAAAAGCAGGGATTTAAAGCGTGGGAAGGGATAAAAACTGGTGAAAACTCATCACCCAAGATCAGAAAAAGTTGGCTTAACAACAATTGTCGTTGATGTGGCATCAACGAATTGGGATTTTTTCCCAACCCAGCGCAAGCAAGCTAAACCCATGAGCAGAATAACGGCATCGCGCAAACGCATAAGCGCGATCAACCCGATTGCGGCGCTGGGCGGTAAGTTCAAGCTTTGAAATGACCATAATACCGAGGCTTCAAGCGTTCCAACGCCGCCCGGTATAGGCAAGAGTAATGCTAGACGCATGGCGACTAGAATCAACACCAAACCGGCAGGATCGAAACTTACGTTAACGAACTTCAGCAAGAGCACAAGCTCCGCAATTAAAGCGACCCAACCTATTAGCGATAGCAGCGTCGACCTTATAAGCACAGACTTTTGGGTTTGAAGCGCGAGGTGAAAATCGCTCATTAAAGATTGCCACGCGAGTTTGATTTTTTGTAATCGCGGATGCCCAGCCCAGCGCGCGGCTAATCGTTTAAGTCGGCCGGATAACCAGTCAGGTTGACGTATTAGCAGCCAGGTAGTTCCTGCCAAGAGCACGAGCACTAAGGTCACACCAAGAAGGATATGGTAAGCACCGGTAAGCGGAGTGTTGGGTAGAATTATCAATAACACGACGCCCAACAACAGCATTGAAAAATTAATCCCGAGTTCGTATAACCGATCCAACCCGAGCGATAGCAAAGCTTTTTCTAACGGCAATCCGCGTTGACGCAACCATAAAATCTGCAATGGCTCACCGCCAAATTGCGGCCCCGGCGTAATAAAACTAACTGCCTGCCCCGCTTGGCGAATGCACATCAAACCCACAAAATTTATCTTTGCCTTAAGCATGACGATCAGCCCATACCAGCGCTGGGTGCCCAAACCGATAATCACCGCATTAATCCCTAACCACGCGAACCACTGTGGCCAGCCAAGCGCTGAAATACTTTCGGTGATGCTGGCGACAGGCAGCTGGGATAGCGTCCATCCAGTCAACCCAAGCGCTAGCGACCAGAGCAAATACCGCAAAAACCTAGCTTTCAGCACTAGCACCATCCTGCCGGTTGACCCAAACATCATCCCACTGCCACAAACTAAATCGTCCAGTGCCAAACAGTAGTAAACCTATGGCACAACACAACACAGCAATATCCAACCCATTCATTGCCATGGGATAAGCGCTTAGCAAGAGCAAAATAATCAATGCGCCAATACGCCCAGCCCAACCTAATAACACCAAACTAATACCGAATACCAAACCCGAAATAAGCGAAAACGTGGCCCGTGACGATAAGAGCGATAAATCCATTTCACGTGCAATATAAAGCAGGCCGACAGCAAGTAACACGCGCAGTGCGGGCTGAAAAGTTCCCGCGCCAAAGTCCGCCAAGCCAGCAAAAAAACGTTTTGTAGCAAGCGCTTGCGCATTGATTCGCCCAGTTACCACCAACCAATCCACAGCAAAACCGAGTAAGACCGGAATCATAAACACAATGCTACACAGCAGAGTTTGCGGCGCTTGAAAGCAAGGAAAGAGCACCAAGGCAATAAAACCCATTTGAAACCCGGCTAAAGCGCGGCGCAGTTGGCTTGGCATTAGTGAGTAAATCGCAAGCCCACGCTGGCGCCGCAGGCTAAGCCCCCACTGAAAAAGATAGAACGCGAAACTTAACAGTAAATAGCTCCAATGAACCTTGCCCAAACCTATTGCCAGTAGAGGTACAACTAGCAATCCGAACGCATCGAAAGCGGTATCCAGTTCGGCACCCAGGAGCGTTGTCTGTTTACTTTTGCGTGCGACAAAACCATCGAGGCGATCCAACATTGCAGCAGCTCCATAGAGCAACCCCGGTACCCAACTGGTAAACCCTTCCGCCTGCGGTTGAAATAAAAATCCCCCGGTCAGCGCAATTAAATAGCCGCGCAATAAGGTCAGGCGATTAGCCCAACCCATGCTTGTTAATAAAGGAGCAGCAGCACTTACACGATTAAGATCACTGAGCTGCAAGGTCGCACGCCATACCCAAGACCATAACAGGCTCGCTAGCACCAACCATTGCAAGGCGATTCGCCAAGGCTCAGCAAAGCTTAGCGCGAAAAAAATAACCAATAGCCCGCTTACACCCAACAAGCCCGCCACTTTCAATTCAACTTTCATAAGGAAAAATTCTTAGCCTCTAGCTCACTCGAAACACGTACATTAATGCCCGTCATACTAATGCAAAATTATATCGATAAAAACCAATGCTCAGTTAAAATCTAGAACAAAATAAAATTGGACTGGTGTTATCCAGATTTCTATAGTCGCTTTGATGTTTACAGCCGCTCTGATTTTCACAGTCGTCCTGATTTTTTAAACAAACATTACCGATTATTTTTCCCAACAAACAACCCACACCATCAAATATTCAACCCACAATATTAATAAGGAATTACCTATGTCTGACAACTGAAAATTTGAAACAAGTTCCGTTCATGTTGGTTTTAGCTTCAGAAACAAGATTTTTAGTTGTTTGCGTTTGTGCATGCGTAATTGGCAACAGCAAACTCAGCGAAAATAAGATTGATGCAAGCCCAATTTCACGTCGACGTTTATTAAGCGATTTTATTTGCTTACGAAAAAATTATTGCCAATCGATTTTATTATCTCCAATAAAAAGCCCGATTCAAGATCGGGCTTTTTATTTTTAAACTAAAAATATTTTACAAAAAATAAATTATAACTTAGTGAATTTACATCTTATAAATCAAAGCTTAGTAAATTTAATCCAATTAATATTCCACCCACCTGTTGAAGCATAAATACCAAAGGTATAAGTACCGGCATTAATGGTTACGGTTTGCGAAATGGTTTGCCAATTTTGCCATCCACCAGTTGCGGCCACCGCGACTGCGGGAAAAGTTATTTGATTAGTATTTAAATTCGACGCAAGGGTTCCGCCGCCAATACTCGCAATACGATAATCAATGCGATAAGTCCCTGAGGCTGGAATATTGACATTGGTGTACGACACCCAATCAGCAGTATCGATATAACCTACATTGCTTCCGCCTTCACTGCAGGCTTCAGTTTGAACGCCGCTTTGATTGGAAAAATTTTCTGCTTCAATGGTGACAATGGTGCTGCCGGATGCTGTAATTTGGTAATAGCATGATTTAGCTACGCCTGAAATAGGATCACCAAAAGTAGCGTTGTTACACACAATAGAATTAGTTGCAGTGCGATAATTAAATGCACCGTTTGCGCCGTAAGCAATTGAAGCTGAACCGCTAAACGAACAGGTTTGATTTTCGCTTGCACAGCGTGTGTATCCAGCTGGGCCTCCTTGTGGTGGAGTTGTGCCACCCATTTGCGTGCGAATGGTTGACAACAAACTGTTCGCACCAGAAGCATCTTGCGATAATTCCCAAATCATTACGCCTGAGCCTTGTTGAGTCGCCAAGGTAGTTTTGTTGCGAATGGTTGGAATGCCGTTGTAAGTGATGTACGCGCAACCGGCACAACGATTTCCAATGACATCGTTCTGCGCTACAGCCGCGCCATATTGCCCAACAATATCATTGAAGGTAATTGAACTTGGCATACCGGCAAAACCGTAGCCATAAAAAGGAACACCTAAAACTAATTTTGATTTTGGCAAACCGCGATTGAGCCAGGTATTAATATCAGTTTGTGCTTGCGCATAAGATGAATGCTCTGAGCCTGCAACGCCCCAGCTTGGGCCAATCGCGTCGTATGACATGATATTTACGAAATCAAAATATTGAATGGATGATGTTGGAATCATTCCGCCGCTGTAAGACGCTGTTGCTGCGGTCACCAACTTCCCCGGCAAAGCATTACGCAGTGCTTGAATAAATGGCGTGTAATTTCCGGCGTTATCAATTGCCGTTAATAATTCGCCTTCGATATCTATATCAACACCATCGAGATTCGAAGAATTTACAAACGACACTATATTATTCACTAACCCAGTGCGGCTATCGCGCAACAATATTTTCCAATCGCCCGCACATGCAGGAAGCCCGCCGCCTGCCATAGAGACTAGAACTTTCACACCAGCGGCGTGGGCCTTATTCACAACGTAAGCGATATCGCCTTTGAAAACGTTGGCACCCGATGGCGCCGCCATACACATTGGCCCAACATCATTGCTAATCGCACCGTTAGCCGTCGGGTTTATAAAAGCGAGATTGATATGGGTTAACTTGCTGAGATCAGTGCGGTCTGCAACGGCAATCATATTTGAATAAGATGGTATGTAACCGATCAATCGGTTTTGCGCCAACGACACTTGGGAAAAAATTCCTAACGCCAACGCACTTAGCGTGTTGATGACAATTGATTTTCGAGCGAACTTCATTATTTTATTAACCAACATATTCATTAATCCCCATTAGCACTGTTAAAAAAAGCAGCAAGTAAAAAAGCATCTAGATATTTTTTACAACCTGTTGCTGCAAACTCACAGCGATATTTTTCAGATCGTCTCATCTGAATTAAATACCACTGCGGCATTGCAAACAGCTCGACGCTAACATTCGCAAAAAATGTCTACAAGCATGGTCGTAAAAGAGTACCTAAATGCCCTAAAGTCGTACCCGGGCGCAAAAAAGTGGAACACTGGGACAGATGAATTGGAGGATTATAAAACGCGGATATTTTTGCAGAGGGTGAGTAAGGCTCGATAAATAATGAAAGCGAGTCACGCAAATAATTGCTCAATAAAAATACTCTAATCAGTTAACTGCAATTACTTTTATATATTGGACTGGCGCTTAAGTGTGTTATCGCACAGAAGGTTCGTAAACCTAAAGTCATATTGCAACATGTTTAAGGAAATCTTGATCGTTGCATTTGCAATACTTGTTTACGTGAGGTTTCCGCAGGTTAGCGCAATCTAATAATTATGGACATATAGCTTCCGTATAACATTTATTGAGGAATTTACGGTGCCGTTACAAAACAATTTGACGACCTCTTTTTTAAGCAGCGGTATCCCTGCATTGGATGAAATATTAAGAGGCGGCTTTACCAAGGATCGACTTTATCTTATCGAAGGTTCCCCGGGTTCTGGCAAAACCACCTTGGCGTTACAATTTTTAATTGAAGGCACAAAGCACGGCGAATCGTGCTTATACATCACGCTTTCTGAAACCGCTGTGGAATTACGAGCGGTCGCTTCTGCTCACGGCTGGGATCTTGCTGGTGTACATATCCATGAAGTTTTGCCCTCTGAAAGCGTTTTAAATCCTGATGAGCAATACAGCATTTTTCATCCGAGCGATGTAGAAATGGGTTCAACCACCAAAGGTATTCTCGATATTCTTGAGAAGATTAAACCTGTGCGGCTTGTATTAGATTCGCTCTCAGAACTGCAGCTGTTGGCATCAAACCCGCTCATGTACCGCAGACAAGTGCTTGCGTTTAAGCAATTTATTACTAATCGATCCTGCACTACTTTATTTTTGGACGATAGGACGTCAAGTGATGGGGATTTACAGGTGCGTAGCATCGCCCATGGCGTTATCTCGCTTAAAAGAATGGCGACTGATTACGGCGGCATTCGACGTCGGCTAGAAGTTATTAAATATCGCGGCGTTGCATTTCGCGAAGGCTTGCACGATTACAAAATCGAATACGGCGGCATTGTGGTGTACCCCCGTTTAATTGCGGCTGAGTCGCGTGAAATGCTGCCGCAAGTTCAATTTGCAAGTGGCTTGCCTGAACTTGACCTACTTCTCGGCGGTGGCATTGAAGAAGGCAGTAGCACACTTATTTCTGGTCCACCAGGCACGGGCAAATCTACCTTGGCTGCGCAATTTGTTTCTTCGACACTCAAGAAAAATAATCGTGCAGCTATGTTTTTATTTGAAGAATCTATTTCCAATTTATTAAATCGCTCAGACAGCTTGGGAATCAATTTACGATCTCACCTGCATTCACGCCAACTATCGTTACATCAGGTTGATCCCGCCCAGCTAACACCCGGCGAATTTATGCACACTGTGTGCAAAGCGGCCGATGACGGTGCGAAGGTTGTGGTTATCGATAGCCTGAACGGATTCCTGCAAGCAATGCCGAGCGAAAAACTGTTATCAACCCATATGCATGAACTGCTGACCTATTTAGGGCAACGCGGTGTGATTACCTTTTTGGTTGGCGTTCAACAGGGAATGCTGGGCGGAAATATGAGTTCAACTGTGGATGCAAGTTACCTTGCGGACAATGTTATTTTGCTGCGCTATTTCGAAGCCGCTGGTGAAGTGAAACAAGCTATCTCCATTTTCAAGAAACGCGGAAGCCAACACGAACGCACCATTCGCCAAATGTCGATAACATCAGACGGGATTCATATTGGCCCCGTGTTGCGACAATTTCAGGGCATTTTGACCGGCGTACCAAAACTAATGAGCGCGCAGCGCAATGAGATAGACAGACCTAATGGATCCTAATATCGAACGACGTGTTTTGGTATACGCACCCTTAGGGAAAGATGCTGCACTCGCATTCGAAGTACTTGAAAAAGCAAATTTGGTCTGCCATGTGTGTCCCGCTGTCAACCATTTGATCGCTGAGCTAAACGTCGGAGCAGGTGCTGTTTTGACCGTCGAAGAAGCCTTACCCGAGAGTGTTGCCCTAGCGCTCAGTAAATATCTTTCAGCACAACCCACCTGGTCTGACTTGCCCATTCTGGTGTTAACTAAATCGGGCGGAAATTCTCCGTGGATTCACGGTGCGTATGAGCGATTTGGAAATTTAACCTTACTGGAGCGGCCAATACGGGCACCTACTTTGGTCAGCGCCGTGCGCTCAGCCATACGTGCACGATTAAGGCAATATGAAATTCGCACATCAGATGAACGCAAGGATGAATTTTTGGCCATGCTCGCCCATGAATTGCGAAATCCCTTAGCGCCTATTAGTGCGGCGGCGAAATTGTTGGAATTATTTTCATCCGACCCCAACACAGTAAAAGGCGCAAGTTTAGTGATTGCACGACAAGTTGGGCATATGACCAATCTGGTGGATGACCTATTGGACGTAGCGCGAGTAACACGCGGCCTAATTACGTTAAGCAAAGCGCCTGTTGATGTGCGCGATATTTTGACGCAAGCAATCGAACAAGTTAATCCACAAATTGTAGCCAAGCGTCAGCATTTATCCGTGCATTTGCCCACCGCGTCAACACCGGTAATTGGCGACCGAAAAAGGCTCATTCAAGTTGTGGCAAATATTTTAAATAACGCTTCAAAATATACGCCTGACACTGGGCATATTGTTGCGACCTTGCGCGACGAACTGGACGATATTGTGCTGGATATTTCTGATGACGGAATAGGCATCGCGCCGGATATGGTAAACCGCGTATTCGATTTATTTGCACAAGCACAACGTACGTCAGACAGATCTCAAGGCGGCCTGGGTTTAGGTTTGGCCTTGGTAAAAAGTTTAATTACATCACACGGTGGCAGCGTAAATGCCGTGAGTCACGGAGCGGGATACGGAGCTACATTCACCATTCGATTACCACGGCAGACGATAATTAATAATATGACTACCGAACATAAACCTGTAATCGCTGATAATAATTTTGTAAAAACTGCATCATTAAATTTATTAATTGTTGACGACAATGTGGATGCCGCTGATTCGCTTTCCATGTTGTTAAGCGCCTCGGGGCATAACGCAACCGTTGCCTACGGCGCTAGAAAAGCCATTGAACAAGCGCGTGTGTTGCGCCCACAAATTTGTATTCTCGATGTCGGCTTACCTGAAATGAATGGCAATCAATTAGCATCCATATTGCGCGAGATGCCTGAAACTTCAGATGCAACCCTTATTGCATTAACAGGCTATAGCCAGGAAGAAGACCGCCAAAAATCGCTTGCATCCGGCTTCGATTATCATTTTGTAAAACCTATTAATATTGAAAAGTTAATGACGTTATTTGAAAAAATAAATACAACCATTCACAGTAATCATTAACGGATAAAAATTTCAACGATTCATTTTTCCATGACATTATTTATTGCACTAACAGGATATGGCCAACTGCATGATGGAGCTTTATCAAATGCTGCTGGCTTGATCATCATTTTGCAAACCAGTAAATAGCGATGAATCAGTTAATTTGCTAGCGGCTGAAACGTACAAGCAATACCTGAATACGTTTTAATAACGAGCACTTTTTACATAAAGATAAAAAAATACTTGTAATCAACATCAACAAAAACCTTGTTAGATTATAGCTCTGGTTTAATTGACGTTATCCAAATCTTGTTTCTGGTTGGCGTAAGTCACGCCATGCTTATCTAAATACTCACGAATCAATTGCCTCACCACTTGCGATGGTGTTACATCTTTTGAACTACACAGTTGTTCAAACGCTTCTTTCTTGGTTGGATCAATTAATACAGTTAAACGCGCTGTTTTTTGTTCCATGGATTTCTCTCAATCGGTTTGATGGCTGCCTTTCATCTTATCTACAGATAAGCATCAAGGAGAATATTATCACTATATGATAATAAAATTATAACAGTGTTATAATAAATTTCTGCTGTAGTTCCACACCGAGGCTACGACTTTGCCACATAGAGCTTATCTATTTTCGCTGCATATTGGTCATGCCCTACGGGAAAGCTGCCTGCAGGAACGCTATACAAGTGTCCGTTTTCGCAAGGATACTTTAGCGGGTTTGACGGTTGGTATTATTGCTATCCCCTTGGCTATGGCACTGGCTATTGCCAGCGGCGCGCCACCACAATACGGGCTTTACACTGCTGCAATTGCAGGTTTCATCATCGCCTTAACTGGCGGCTCTCGCTTTAGCGTATCCGGGCCAACGGCTGCATTTGTGGTAATTCTTTACCCCATCACCCAAAAATATGGCTTAAGCGGTTTGCTTATGGCGAGCGTGATAGCGGGCTTGATGTTGGTTCTGCTGGCACTTTTTCGTCTTGGTCGATTGATTGAATACATTCCGGAACCCGTAACCCTGGGCTTTACCGGTGGCATTGGGGTGGTGATAGCAACACTTCAAGTCAAAGACTTTTTGGGCTTGCCAATCAAAGCCATGCCCGAACATTATCTCGATAAACTCAGCCTGTTAGCCCAGAACATCAGCCACACCCACTGGCCAAGCTTGCTAGTAGCCACCCTAACGTTGGGAACCATGTTGTTATGGCCACGCCTGAAAACACCCGTGCCAGCTCATTTACCCGCCGTTGTCATAGGTAGCCTTCTCGCGCTGGCGCTGAATCACGTGGGGTTTGGGGTAGATACTATTTATTCACGCTTTAGCTATATCGCTGCCGACGGAACAGTAGGGCATGGCATACCGCCTATTTTGCCCAGCTTTGCGTGGCCATGGGCGCAGGCCAATGCTGATGGCCAAACAATGGCCTTTAGCTGGAGCATGCTTGGAGATTTGTTGCCTGCCGCCTTTGCGATTGCCATGTTAGGTGCGATTGAATCACTGCTTTGTGCAGTGGTATTGGATGGTATGACCGGCAAACGCCACAGCGCTAATAGCGAGTTACTCGGTCAGGGTATTGGTAATATCATCACGCCATTTTTTGGCGGCATAACCGCAACAGCCGCTATTGCACGTTCAGCAGCCAATTTTAAAGCCGGTGCAGAATCGCCTGTGGCAGCCATGATCCATGCATTAGTTGTGTTGCTGGGGCTGGTTGTTTTTGCAAGGCTACTCGGCTATTTGCCCATGCCCGCAATGGCTGCCCTGCTGATGGTAGTTGCCTGGAATATGAGCGAAGCCCATAAAAGTGTTCACTTGATTAAAACATCACAAGCGAATGATCGTTGGGTTTTCTTGTGCTGTTTCTCACTCACTATTTTATTTGACATGGTGATTGCAATTATCGCAGGCATCATTTTAGCTGCAATATTGTTTATGAAAGAAATAGCCGATATGACCCGCGCTATTGAGGTTACCCAGGATCGCCATGTGGTTCCCGAAGTACTGCCTGAAAAATGGCGTGTATTTAAAATTACCGGGCCTTTATTTTTTGCCGCTGCCGATAAAATTTTTGCAGGGTTAACGTATTACTGCGAAAAAGATAAAGGCATTATTTTATATTTGGATAGCGTTAGCGTTCTGGACTCAGGCGGAGTTTCTGCCCTCAACAAATTAATTTCACATTGTGAAAAAATCCAATCGCAACTTATTCTAACTAATCTACAGCCCCGCCCCTTAAACGCGTTAACAAAAGCGCATACCGAAGAAATTAACGGAGTTTTCCGCTTATTTTCCAGCATTGAAAATGCATGTCAATACATTAACCAACCAGAACTCAATAACTGATTTATAGGAAGAAAATTATCCGTATGAAAATATCCGAAGTAAAAAAGCGACTACTTGCCGAAGAAGAATTAACCGTTGAGGTTATGCGCAATCCAGGCGAATTATCAGAATGGTTATTATGGATTCGTGAATCGTCGGGAAAGAGTTTTATGCTTTCAAGTGATGATGGAGTCTTGATTAAATCAACTGACACGACTCAATTTTTTTATATGTTGAAATCATATGGATTTAGACAAGCTACTGTTATTTTTTAATGGGATTGCAAAACACAAAGATACCAGACACTATCTTTTGCAGGCGAAAGTGTTTTACCCTACTCCCGTTATCAACTTAAGAGTTTTAATGTGAAAAAACTGTTTCATCGCAAAACATTTGTTTATGCAGCGCTGCTGTTCTGGCTTTTTGCCAGCGCAAGCGGTATGCATGGGCATTATTGTTTTGATGGATTGGAACCACCGGTGTCAGTGCATTTTGATTTGATGAGCGATCACCATATTGATGACGAACATGTGACCCATAAAGATTTTGACAGCAAGCCACAGGTCAGCGTATTTAAACAGGTCAGCGTGTTTAAATTAACGAATCTCGACCTCCCCTTTTTAGCGACGCTCTTTCTACTTGTTATTATTTGGCCACTTATTCGCGGCCAGTTTTATACCCTCTCCAAAACACCATCCTCCTGGTTGACGGTAACGGGTTTACGTCCACCACTGCGAGCGCCTCCTGCACTAAACGCTTAATCCCTTGTTTTAGGATTTGCTGTTTGAGTGATAGCTCGCAGGTAATTAATTGTTTTTTTCTCGCAAGTTTCACTCACGGCTTCTGCCGCGCCTTCGTGTGTTTATTCATTTAAAAACGATTGTGCGGCCTGTTAAGAATTGCCTGAGGTTTCCATGATTTTTTCTCTACGCCCTAGCAGTCTGGTTACTGCTTTTGTACTTGCCTGTACATCCATATTTACTTCCGCTTTAGCTGAAGAACATCCACC
>FSSS01000051.1_pt1 | contig 11662 bp, 7 predicted proteins | sample 1637081 | NCBI WGS metagenome assembly FSSS01 (sample SAMEA3914818, study PRJEB12502) | metagenome | biome: forest; material: soil | place: Canada | collected 2010-06-26 | depth 0.1 m
AGTGCTTTAGGGCGCGAAATTGAATCGCCCAATCAACGCAAAATCGGCAATGTTATCCAAACCGATGCCGCCATTAACCCCGGCAATTCCGGCGGTCCACTACTAAACTCTCAAGGGCAATTAGTCGGCGTAAACACTATGATCTACAGCCCGAGCGGTGCCAGCGCCGGCATTGGGTTTGCGATTCCTGTGAATACAGTAAAAGATGTAGTGCCGCAATTAATTAAGAACGGGCGCATTATTCGCCCGGTAATAGGCTTTGAATCTGCCCCCGAACAATGGGCGCAGCAAAGCGGTATCGAAGGCTTGCCAATTTTGCGCGTATTCAACAACTCGCCCGCCCAACAAGCAGGTTTGCAAGGTGTGTCGCGCAATAACTGGGGGCAATTGGTATTGGGTGATGTGGTAGTCGCCATCGACGGCAAACTCACGCCCAATAACGACGCCTACATGAGTGTTTTAGAAACCCATAAACCGGGCGATACGGTAGAAATTCAACTGGTGCGCGCCGGTCAGGTTATTAAACGCTCACTCACCTTGGCCGCACCGCCGAAGTAAAACGATTCACAAGGATCAGCATGCTGCCCACTCATGTGCAAACCAAGGATATACCCGACAATGGCAGCAAAGGTTTTGAATGCAACGGCGAAAAATATTTTGCTGTCAAAAAGCAAAACAAAATTTACGTTTATAAAAACGCCTGTCCACATATAGGTATTGCACTTGAGTGGGTTGAAGACCAATTTTTAGATAGCAGCCACACCATGATTCAGTGCGCCAACCATGGCGCACTTTTTGTGATTGAAAGCGGCGCTTGTGTTGCAGGGCCGTGTACCGGGCGAAAACTTAGCGCTGTAAAGTTTGAAGTAGTTGATGGTGTTATTTGTTTGTTAATAAAGGATTGAAGCGTAGGTTGGGCCGGGCCACGCTTGGCTGAAGAATGAAGCCCAACATGAACATCTCCAATGTAAACCATAAAATCAAATGTGTGAGCTTTCTTACAATTAATCTTTCGCCAAGCAAGAGTACGAATGTTGGGCTTCGTTCCTCAGCCTAACGTGGCCCGGCACAACCTACGAAAATCGCACCAACATTTTATTACAACGACAAAAATAGCCACAAAAATGGCAGCCATAGACTGTAGGTATCTTCAGCCACTTGGTAAACATCCGTAAATAAACTCACCTAAAGCACGCAGTTCATTTAGATTCTGCACTTTACTCGACTATAGGATTGCATCATGAACAACTTCAGCTTTCACAACCCGACCAAAATTATTTTCGGCGAAGGCCAAATAAGTGCCCTCGCCGATTTGCTCCCCGCCAACGCACGCATTTTATTAACTTACGGCGGCGGTTCCATAAAAAAGAACGGCGTTTACGATCAAGTCATCAAAGCGCTAGCAGGTAAAACGTTTTTTGAATTTTCTGGTATAGAACCCAATCCACATTATGAAACCTGTCAAAAAGCCATCGCACTTATCAAAGAAAAAAATATCGATTATTTATTGGCAGTTGGTGGCGGCAGCGTTGTTGACGCAACAAAATTAATTGCGGCCGGCGTAAATTTTAACGGCGAGACGCCTGATGCAGAGCCATGGGATATTTTAGAAAAGCACGCAACGTTCACTAGTGCTTTGCCGATTGGTTGCGTTTTAACACTGCCCGCTACCGGCACCGAAAGTAACGGCAACTCTGTAATCACCAAAGCCGCAACGCAAGAAAAACTCGCGTTTGGTAGTCCATTGGTATATCCACAATTTGCCATTCTTGATCCCACCACAACATATTCTTTGCCAACACGCCAAATTTCAAACGGTGTAGTGGATGCATTTGTTCATATCATGGAACAGTATTTAACTTATCCCGTGAATGCAAAAGTGCAAGATCGTTTTGCAGAAGGTTTATTGCTGACCTTGATTGAAGAAGGCCCAAAAGTTTTAGCGCAACCAAACGATTACGCCATTCGCGCAAACGTTATGTGGGCAGCGACTATGGCGCTGAATGGTTTAATCGGTGTTGGCGTTCCGCAAGATTGGGCAACCCACTGCATTGGCCACGAACTCACCGCTATGCATGGACTTGATCACGCACAAACATTAGCAGTTGTATTGCCCGCATTAATGAATCAACAACGCGAACAAAAACGCGGAAAATTAATTCAATACGGTAAACGCGTGTGGAATTTATCCAACGCAAATGAAGATGAATTAATTGATGCTGCGATTGCAGCTACTAAAAATTTCTTCGAGCAAATGGGCGTTCCCACAACCTTTAAAGGTTACGGATTAGATGGCAGTTCGATTCCAGCATTGGTAGAAAATGTGATTCGTCATAATCCAAATCCGCTAGGAGAGAAAGGCGATATTACGGCGGAGATTACGAAGAAAATTTTGTTGGCTGCGGCGTAATTTTTTAAAAACACCTTCCTTTACGGAAAGGCAATTAATTGGCAATGAGTAGGTTGGGCTGAGTTTACGAAGCCCAACATTCGTACTCGCACCCAGGAAAAGATAATTCAAGAAAAGTCGAACTTCTCATTGTACGACTTGAGCTGAAAAATGGTCATGTTGGGCTTCGTAAACTCAGCCCAACCTACGCATTAAATTTTTACCGCTAATTTTTTATTTAAAAAAATCCGACTCAACTCGGGTTTTATCTGCGCCCCATACGCAAGCACCTCAACACCAGCAGCAATCGCTTCACGCAAGGTTCTTCCATAAAGCGGATCTATTGCATCAGCAGGTTCAACCCATTCAATTCCGGTGTGTTGCACGCAATACAATAAAACAGCGCGATGCCCATCGCGCACCATTTGCATCAATTCGCGTAAATGTTTAGTGCCGCGTTCACTAACAGCATCGGGAAATAAGCCTTGGCCTTTGGCTTCCATTAGCGTGACATTTTTGACTTCGACAAAACATTTTACCTCACCGCGCTCCAACACAAAATCTACACGGGATTTTTCATTGCCGTATACAACTTCACGGCGGATATTATCGTACCCCTGTAGCTCAGTAATCACACCAGAGCAAATTGCATCTGCAACCAAACCGTTTGAGCGGGAGGTATTTATCCCCGCGAGATCGTCACTCGGCGTAGTGACAATTTCAAGCGTATTGGGATATTTGCGCGCCGCACTCAATGAAGTGGAATACCAACAAATCCCCATGGGTTGGATGCAGTTTTTCATTGAACCCGTATTGGGGCAGTGGACGGTAACAGTCTCACCACCGGGCAAAATAACATCGGCCAAAAAACGTTTATAACGTTGCACCAAATGTGCGGGGAACAACTGAAGGGTTACCGGTTTATTGGGCATACTATTACTAGGCATTTTATGGCTGTCACAGAAAGAAGAATAAAAGGTGAGCGTAAGTGTAACAATTGCGCAGGATTGAACCATATTTCGGGCGTTTTTGGGCTATCTTTACCGCTTATAAAGCACGAGGCGAAAAATTGCTGGCACCCCGTTTTATTATCTGGTAGCTTGCCTCCCCTTCAAATTCTCTGTGGTTGCATGATGCTTCCGCACACCGCGACTAGCGCCGCTAGCCGGTTTTTCCAGAACGAGATAACTAGCTCTACGAGGCGCTAAAGATATGGCGAAAAAAACTCCTTCAACTGAAACCTTGGCACTACGCCCTTTTGTTCCCTATGTGGAGAAAAAAGGCGAAGAATACATGAACGACGACCAGAAACTGCATTTTCGCGGTTTGCTGTTGAACTGGCGTTCTGAGTTGATGGAAGAGGTAGATCGCACCGTGACTCATATGAAAGATGAGGCAGCGAACTTTCCCGATCCAGCCGACCGAGCCAGCCAGGAAGAAGAATTCAGCCTGGAACTGCGTACTCGCGACCGCGAACGTAAACTCATCAAGAAAATCGACAGTACGCTTGAGTTGATTGAAAACGATGATTACGGCTATTGCAATGCCTGCGGTGTTGAGATTGGGATTCGTCGCCTTGAAGCGCGCCCAACCGCAACCCTCTGCGTTGACTGCAAAACCCTTGCAGAAATCAAAGAAAAACAAATCGGCGGTTAAGCCCGCCGGTTTCAGCAACACAAAAGGCGGCGAGGGAAACCTCGCCGTTTTTGTATGCCTTTAATGAATATCCCCGCGCACAAAGACTCTGGCTATATTGGCCGCTTCGCACCGTCGCCCACCGGACCTTTGCACTTCGGCTCGCTTGTCAGCGCCCTCGCCAGTTATTTGGATGCCCATTTCAATAATGGGAAATGGCTGGTGCGCATGGAAGATCTCGACCCCCCACGCGAACACGCTGGTGCTGCCGATGCGATTTTGCGTTGTCTGGACGATTATGGATTGGAGTGGAATGACTCAGTAATCTACCAAAGCCAACGCGGTGATGTTTACGAAGACTACCTAAGCCGCTTGCGCCAACAAGATTTGCTCTACGCTTGCGATTGCACTCGTCAGGATTTGCAGACGATGGGTGGAATCTACAACGGCCGTTGTCGTGCGCGCCATGTGGATACCACACTACCCCATGCAAAGCGCCTGAAACTTTACGACTTGCCTGCAAGGTTTTCCTTTCCCGATGAACTGCGCTTTATCGATTTAATTCAGGGCGAGCAAATTCAAAATTTACGCACACAAGCTGGCGATCAAATCCTAAAACGCAAAGACGGCCTTTACGCGTACCAACTTGCGGTTGTAGTGGACGATATCGAACAAGGCATCACCCATATCGTTCGCGGCAGCGATTTACTCGATGTGACTGCGCGCCAAATTTTCTTATTTCAACTTTTGGATGCAGCCGTTCCAGCATTCAGCCACGTCACTCTAGCCAGCCAACCCAATGGACAAAAGCTCAGCAAACAAAATCTCGCACCGCCACTAGAATTGAAAGACGCGAACATTAACCTTTGGCGAGCGTTAGCATTTTTAAGGCAAAATCCACCACAGGAAATTTTAGGCGCCAAGCCTGCCGAACTGCTCGCATGGGCAAAAATACACTGGCAGCGCGCGGCTATTCATGGCTTGAGTGCAATCTACTCACCCAGCTCGCCCAACCAGAAATAACGACCCATAAACCCTAAAAGCGTTATAGTGACGTTATAAACGGTTACACCATAAACGCCAAACAACGAATTCATCATGAACCATCAACGTCTTATTATTCTGCTTTTGCTTATCGCCTATTTATTTTCGCCGTCCTTGTTTACCTGGATCATTAGCCCCAATGGGGTTTGGTATCGCCCTTATATTTTTTGGATGGGCTTGGTTTTAGTCACCTTTATTTTTCAATGGCGCCGTAAAAAACCCCAAAATCTCGATTAATTCCAAAAACAAAAACACGAAATAAACCTATGACTTTTGACTTTAGCCAAGTCGCCATTATTGGCATCAGCTACCTTTTGTTACTGTTCGGCATCGCCTACATCACTGAGCGCGGCTGGATTCCCGAGCGTATTACCACCCATCCCGTTACCTATATTTTTTCATTGGGAATCTTTGCCAGCGCCTGGGCGTTCTATGGCGTAGTCGATCTCGCCTTCCAATTTGGTTACGGCGCACTTGCCTATTACCTTGGAACCGGTGCGCTGTTTTTGTTTGCGCCTGTTGCACTTGCCCCGCTCGCTGAATTGGCACGCCGGCATCAAGTGCATTCGCTGGCGGATTTGCTGGTATTTCGCTACCACAGCAATATGGTGGGTGCGCTGACGACACTTTGTATGCTCCTGGGTATTCTCCCACTAATGGCCTTACAGATTCAGGCGATTGCGGACACCATGCACATTCTGGTCGTCAGCGGCAGTGGCAATCCGTCACTAACAGTTGCGGATAATGGGCTGACGTTTAAGGATGTGATGGCATTGTGCTACTGCGCAATCCTCGCGCTCTTTACGATTTTGTTTGGCTCTAATCGCGATCAACATCGCGGCTTGATTACTGCTATGGCCTTTGAAAGCCTGCTTAAAGTCTGCGCCATGTTCGCAGTTGGAATGGTGTCAGTATTCGGCGTATTCCATGGGATTGATGGTCTCAATGAATGGCTGGCGGATCATCCCGAAAACCTCGCCCTTTTGCATACTCCAATTCAAGACGGCTCATCGCATACACTGCTGCTGGTGTTCGTCGCCACTGCGGTAACCATGCCGCACATCTTCCATTTGGGCTTGGCGGAAAACCCACTGATGCGCAACTCACGCACTGTGACCTGGGCATTTCCGCTATTTCTGTTATTTATGGCATTGCCCATATTTCCAATTTTGTGGGCCGGTTCGGAGCTGGCGGTACCGCTTGATCCGCAGTACTTCACACTCGGTGTGCCCATTTTGTTTAACTCGCCAGCACTGACTATCTTCGCGTTTATCGGTGGTTTGTCGGCGGCCACAGGGGCGATGATTATCATCACCCTCGCCTTGGCCACGATGGTAATGAACCACTGGCTGCTACCGAGCTTGCGATTAACCGCGCGCAACGATCTCTATCGTCAACTGCTCTGGCTACGCCGGATTTTGATTGCCGCGATTTTCTTCGGCGGCTACGTGTTTTATTGGGTACTCAACAACCGCTACAGCCTAACCGATTTGGCCTTCACAGCATTTATCGAAACGCTGCAGTTTTTGCCCGGCACCTTTGCGATTGTGTTTTGGAGCCCCGGCAATCGCCGTGGCATGATTGCCGGCCTCTCGGTGGGAACGACAATTTGGTTCTTCGGATTATTATTGCCGGTCATCACCGGCATGAAAGTATTGCACATTCCTTTTGCAGAGCTTTATATCCCGGTTGGCAACGAGTATTGGAATAGCATTACGCTCTTTTCGCTTGGTTTGAATACGGCGATTTTCATTGCCATATCACTAATCACCGAACAATCTGAAGAAGAACAATACAGCGCCGACCTCTGCGCTGCGGATGAGCTTAGCCATCCAGTACGCCAAGCACTGGATGTCCATTCCGCCGCTGAATTCAAAGATCGCCTCGCCAAACCCCTCGGCAAAGTTACCGCCAGCCGTGAAGTTGACCATGCGTTGAAGCAGCTGGATTTAAGCATTACCGAGCGCCGGCCCTATGCTTTGCGCCGCTTGCGCGATCAATTGGAAGGCAACCTGTCGGCGTTGATGGGCATCCACGTTGCCAGTGAAATTATGGATAATCATTTGCCATTTAAAGTGGCGGATGTGCGCGAAACTCTTGATATAAACTTGATTGAAAACCGTTTGGCCCAATATCAAAACCACCTGACGGGTATGGCGGCCGAGTTAAATAATTTGCGTTTATATCATCGTAAAACTCTGCAAGAATTGCCCATGGCTGTATGTTCGCTTGGGCCAGATACTGAAATTTTGATGTGGAACCGCGCGATGGCCGGTCTGACCCACACACCAAGCGATGAAGTGACAGGTTCCTACCTGGAAGATATCGCCGAGCCTTGGCGCAGCTTGCTAACCGATTTCAGCAAAAGCCGCGATATGCATTACTACCGTCGAGAGATTGAACTTGAAGGCCATCCGCACTGGATCAGTTTGCACAAAGCTACTATTGAAGGCCCTATCACCGAGGGCGTTTACGACCAGGTAATGATGCTCGAAGACGTGACCGAAACCCAATTACTGGAGCAGGAGCTGGTACACAGTGAGCGCCTCGCGTCGGTTGGACGTCTGGCGGCAGGCGTCGCCCATGAGATTGGCAATCCGATTACCGGCATCGCTTGCCTTGCACAAAATTTGCGCTACGATTCTGATAATCCCGAGGTCCTGGAAACCGCTGAACAAATCCTCAGCCAAACGGATCGCGTGACGCGTATTGTGCAATCGCTGGTCGGTTTTTCCCATACCGGCCATACCGCAAAAAGCGAATTCCAAGCCGTAATTCTGCGCGACTGCGCCAATGAAGCGATTAACCTGCTTTCTCTGCAAAAAGATAAGCAACAAGTCATTTTTATTAACGAAATTGCAAAAAATGCCATTGTGGCTGGCGATACTCAGCGTATGATTCAGGTGTTCATTAACCTGCTCTCCAACGCGCGCGACGCCAGTCCCGAAAACGCTCGCGTGCTACTCGCCAGCAACGAAGATGAATACTCGATAGACATCACCGTCACCGATGAAGGCAGCGGAATTCCGCCCGACATCCAAGACCGCATTCTGGAACCCTTTTTTACGACCAAGGAACCCGGCGAAGGTACAGGCTTAGGCTTGGCAATGGTTTATAGCATTGTGGAAGATCACGGCGGACTTTTAGACATCGTCAGCCCGGTCGATACAGTGCGAAATCGCGGAGCACAATTCATTGTGAAATTGCCGCGCCATGTTGATTCTTTAGTCGATATTTAAGGTAGGATATCCATCCTGGTTTTTAGGCTAATAGAATAGCCTTCCAAGTTTTTAGGCCAACTGACGCTTTAACAAGCACCTCCAGTCGACCTGAGTGTACTGATAACCGTTTAGACAAGTCGATCGCTATGAGTAAGATTCTGATTGTTGAAGATGAAACCATCATTCGCAATGCGTTGCGCAAACTGTTAGAGCGCAATCAGTATGAAGTAAGCGAAGCTCCCTCAGTGAAGGAAGCCACATCCAAATTTAATCTCAAGGATTTCGACCTCATTATCAGTGACTTGCGCCTGCCTGGCGCACCCGGCACTGACTTGATTAAACTTGCCGGTGAAACCACACCGGTGCTGATCATGACCAGTTATGCAAGCCTGCGCTCAGCAGTCGATTCCATGCGTATGGGCGCGGTCGATTATGTCGCCAAACCTTTTGACCACGACGAAATGGTTAACGCTGTTAAGCGTGTTATCGGTAAAGCCAAAGCGGCCAACAAAGCCATACCGCAGCAGGGTCTCACGGCCAGTAAAGCGATTGCCGGCATGATCGGCAGTAGCGATGTTATGCAAGACCTCTACAATCGCATCCATAAAGTTGCCCCTACCGCCGCCACCGTTTTAATCCATGGTGAGACAGGCACCGGTAAAGAATTAGTCGCCCGCGCCCTCCACGAAGAGAGCCAACGCAACAACCATTTAATGATCTCGGTAAACTGCGCCGCCATCCCTGAAACCCTCATTGAATCCGAATTGTTCGGCCATGAAAAAGGGGCTTTTACTGGCGCCGCCAGCAACCGTGAAGGCTTGATCGCTGCTGCGGATGGCGGAACTTTATTTCTGGATGAAATCGGCGAATTGCCACTGGAAGCCCAAGCGCGCCTGTTACGCGTATTGCAAGAGGGTGAAGTGCGCCCGCTCGGTTCAGTTGAATCCCGTAAAGTGGATGTACGCCTGGTTGCGGCAACCCACCGCGACCTGCGCAAGCTTGCCAAAGAAGGCAAATTCCGCGAAGACCTATACTTCCGTATTAACGTTGTTCAGCTCACCTTGCCGCCACTGCGTGAGCGTGGGCGCGATATTATCAATATCGCTGAGTCGCTACTGCAACGTTACTGCACTCAGTTTGGCAAATCCCAGCTAAAACTCTCTACCGATGCCGTTGACGCCATCATGGCTTACTCTTGGCCGGGCAACGTACGCGAATTGGAAAATGCCATGCAACGCGCGGTAATCCTATGCGAAGACAGTAATGAAATTAGCTCGGTATTACTTTCGATAGATGCCGATTCGCCATCGCAAAATACCTTGGAAACTGGCGATATGATATTTGGCCAAGTCAGAACCCTGGGTGGCAACATCAACCCGCGCCCAATAAAAGAAGTTTCGGAGGACCTCTCTTTAGAAGACTATTTCCAAAGATTTGTGATCGAACACCAAGACTCCATGAGCGAAACTGAACTCGCGCGCAAGCTCGGCGTAAGTCGTAAATGCTTATGGGAACGTCGGCAACGTTTAGGCATTCCACGCACTAAAAATAGCGCAGCCAGCCTCGCCAAATAAGTCTATTGCAAACCCGAAGCTCACAATTTTCACCTGCCGAGCTTCGGTTAATATCTATTTCAGCCCACTCGTTCCTTCAATTGTAACTGTCACTAAATGTGTGCCCGTTACCCTTTTGCTTGTTTTTTGATCTAAAAGTTGATTTCCCCGCCACTGCGTTACCCCCAGTCACGAAACTGTTACCGCACATAAAAGTGTTACCGGTGCGAATGTTTAGTAACAAACTTCCAGAATTTTGTAACCCTTAGAAATAACAAAAAGTTATAAAAACACCTCGAAAAACATCAACCAATTGATTTAAAAGGTTATTTTTTTATTGGCACAGGAAGTGCTCTATGTCGAGCACTAAAAACAATAAATAATAACAAAAAAACTTAATCAAAATAACAACAAGAAATAATAAGAAACTGAAATTTACTAATAACAACAAGAAACAATAAAAAAATAGAAATATTAAAATAACAACAAAAAACAATAATAAGCAGAAATATAAAAATAACGATGTGTGGATTGAGCAAGACCAGCGCTAGAAGACAAGAGCAATAAGATACTAAAATAAAGCGGATACAATTAGGCAGAGGATGGGATAGCAAGCGAGTTTGACATGGGCACGGAAGCAACCCATTTAATTGCCTTAATGAGCACCTCAGTTGTGCTACCCTCCCGACGGGAAAGCCAAAAGCTTTCCCGTTTTGCTTTATTCCAAACCTCAAACTTAAACTCTCAATCCAATCGCCAATTTAAAGTCCAAGCACTTCATTAAAGATCACACTTCTAAACTTAAGTTAAGCTACTAGCACTTCGGTTTCCTCTGTCTGAGCGCTTCTGCTACACTCGCGCCCTACTGATTTAGCGCTATACCCAATTTTCATTCACACCGCCATTCACTCTGCGCAATAGACACTATGCTGAAACGTTTGATCAATTTTATTTCGTCCCGCCAAACTGCACCTAAATCCGGTGGGCCATTGGTTATACCGCGCGATCAACACAATATCTCCCGCAAAAACATTAGCCCTGCGGCCATCAAGATTATCAAACAGCTTGAAGATGCTGGTTTCAGTGCCTACCTCGTAGGCGGTGGCGTGCGCGATTTATTGCTCGGCGGTCATCCCAAAGATTTTGATATTGCGACTGATGCAAAACCTGAAGAAATAAAACGTGTATTCCGCAGCGCGCGCATTATTGGCCGTCGTTTTCAAATCGTTCATGTGCGCATTGGGCGCGAAATGTTTGAGGTGACCACTTTTCGTGGCCACCATGAAGATGTCGCCCATGCAAAATCTAAAACCGATGAAGGTATGCTGCTGCGCGACAACGTTTACGGCACTATTGAAACCGACGCTGCTCGCCGCGACTTCACGGTAAACGCGCTCTACTACACCACCCGAGACTTTTCAGTACACGACTACTGCAATGGCCTTGAAGACATCAAAAATCGCACCCTACGCATTATTGGTGACCCTGCAACGCGCTATAAAGAAGACCCGGTGCGGATGCTGCGCGCGGTGCGTTTTGCGGCAAAGCTCGGCTTTAAAATCGAGCCTAATACCGCTAAGCCAATTCGCGAATTAAGTAGCCTGCTCGGCAATATTTCTGAAGCCCGTTTGTTTGAAGAAGTACTTAAATTATTTTTAGGTGGATCTGCGACAGCGACGTTTCATCTCTTACGCGAGTACGATTTATTACAGCAACTATTCCCAGGCGCTGACGCAGCGATAAAATCTGGTGATGAACTAGGTGCAGCGCTCATCGAACGTTCTATGATCAATACCGATAAACGTATTCGCGCACAAAAA
>FSSS01000030.1_pt1 | contig 11636 bp, 10 predicted proteins | sample 1637081 | NCBI WGS metagenome assembly FSSS01 (sample SAMEA3914818, study PRJEB12502) | metagenome | biome: forest; material: soil | place: Canada | collected 2010-06-26 | depth 0.1 m
GCTATAGGTGAATGCGGTTTAGATGCTTTTATCGAAACCCCTATGGATTTACAGCAACAAGTGTTGCGTGTTCATTTACAATTAGCACAAGAAACAGAGCGCCCAGTCATTATTCACTGCCGAAAAGCCCACAACGAATTATTCGCACTACTGCAAAAATATCATTTACCGGGTGGGGGTGTAATTCATGCGTTTAGTGGCAGCTACGAATTGGCAGCACGCTATTGGGCGATGGGTTTTCGTTTAGGGATTGGCGGCACGATTACCTATGAACGTGCACAAAAAACGCGCGCTGCTGTAAAAAAATTACCCATAGAAGCCATCTTGTTGGAAACCGATGCACCCGACATGCCGCTCAGCGGCAAACAAGGCGAACGCAATAGCCCGGAAAATATTATTGCAATAGCACAAACACTGGCGGACTTGCGCGGTGAAAATATTGCAACCATTGCGGTGCAAACTACGCACAATGCCCAAACACTTTTTAAGATTACGCCTTAATGTTTTATACCGACGATTTATCTTCCGTTTCAATTACAGAACTAATAGCCAGCAATAATTGGCAAACGCAATATCGCTTAATTACCCAATGGGGAAAATTAATTCATCCAAAATTAGATATGCGTACGGCAGAAAATGTAATTAAAGGTTGTGAGGTATCTGCGTGGTTGGCGCATGCAGACGAAAACGGTGTGCATAATTTTGCGTTTGATAGCGACAGCCGTGTAATAAATGGTTTGGCCGTTTTGTTGTTGGTACAGGTGAATGGAAAAACGACTGAAGAAATTAGAGCGATTGATTTTACGCAATTATTAAAAGATATTGGTTTGGAAAAGCATTTAACACCATCGCGCAATAATGGATTGCGGGCATTTATTGTGCGGGTAAGTGAAATGGTGCGTGCTTAAAATTTGTATCAAGCAAAGATTAATTTATCTGGGAGTCGTCATCCCCTGTGGGGATGACGACTTCCTGCTATATTCAGCTTCTCGATTGCTGCTCGTTCAGGGTGATTAACGGGAGAGAGTGATGCGCAAGACGTTAGTCTGTTAATGTCTTTTCCAAATACCGCTCAATCGCCTTAGTCGCCGCCACAAATCCAAATGTTCCGGTCACCATCACACTCGAACCAAAGCCACCGGCGCAATCCAGTTTCACGCCTGCTGCTAGAAATTGTTTATCCATGCATACACTGCCGTCGGGTTTTGGGTAGACCATCTGTTCGGTGGAGTAGACCGCATCCACGCGGAACTTGCGATTTTTGTCGCGCGAAAAATTAAAATGACGATAAAGTTGGGTGCGAATTTTTACTAACATGGGGTCGCTTTCAGTGCGGCCTAAATCGGCAACTTTTACTTGTTGTGGGTCGCGTTTTCCGCCAGAGGAGCCCACGGTAATTAATCTCACTTTTATTGCCAAACAGTAAGCGACCAAACGCGCTTTTATGTGTGCTGCATCCATTGCATCAATTACGACATGATGCTGTTTGCCGATAAACGAATTCATATTGTCTTGATCGATAAAATCTTCAATTGAATGAATAATAATGTCCGGGTTGATATCTTTTAAGCGCGCGCTGATCACTTTATTTTTTGAATGTCCGATATTGGATTTGAGCGCGTGTGATTGGCGATTAGTGTTAGTTACACACACATCATCTAATTCAATGAGTGTGAGTTCACCAACGCCGGAACGCGCTAGTGCTTCAGCTACCCAGGTACCTACGCCGCCTAAACCTATTACGGCGAAATGCGCTTTGTGCAATGCGATTAATGCATCTTGCCCATACAAGCGGGCGATGCCGCCGAAGCGTTGTAAATAGTCTTGCGATAATTCGCTAGTCTTGTGTTCGTCAGTCATCGCGCAATTTTCATAAAATAGTGAGGGTGGGCATTATGAGTAATTTTAATCAAGTCGCAATAGTTTCAATCAAGAATAATTTCAACCAAGAACAGCTTCAATCAAGAACAGTTTCGATAAACTTTACACAATAAAAAAACCGGCTCCAAAAAAATCGGACCGGTCAATTTTATATGAATTAAGCGTTCTGCTATCGTCAGTTACAGCGTTTAGCGTGGAAGTATCAACGTAAAAGTTGAGCCTGTACCCAAAGTACTTTCAACCACAAGTGTGCCTTTGTGAGCCTCAGCGAGTTGGCGTGCGATATATAAACCCATACCTAAACCTTCGCTGGCTTTTTTGGTGTTGCCGCGCTCAAATTTTTCGAAGATGCGCACTTGTTCTGTAGATGGAATTCCTAAGCCTTGATCGCGAACTTTGAGTTCGGCCGTTGCAGCATTGGCACTCAGTGTTACGGTAATAGTTTTTGAGTCGCCATAACGCAGCGCATTGGTGAGCAGATTAATGATGATTTGCTCAATACGGAATTCGTCCCACATGCCGGTTACATCGGCTTGTGCATCCAGCTCAAATCTACTACCTGCGGCTTCAGCCTGTTGGGTTAAATCAGCCACTATGCCGTGCAGCAAGCGGGACAAATTAGTGGTGTCAGGTTGTATAGAAAGTTTATCGTTTTGAATACGCGATACATCGTTCATATCGTTAATCAGACGAATCATACTTTTAATTTGGCGGCTGTCGCGCGCTACCATTACGCGCAGGTTTTCTTCGCTAAAGGCACTCATCTCGCCCCTGTCCAAACGCAACTGACGGATTTGGCTTTCCACATGCAAGGTGTTGAGTGGCGTGCGCAACTCGTGGCCTACAAGTGACATAAAATCATCGCGCATGGTGAGCGCACGCTCTAATTCAACCTGGGTTGCACGCAATTCCTGACGGCTTTTTTCCAAGGCTTCCACTTGTTGTTTTACGATATTGCGTTGCTGGTAGAGCGAGACAAAGACGCTTACTTTGCTTTTTACTGCCGCTATATCCAAGGGTTTATGTAAAAAATCCACCGCACCGCTTTCATAACCACGAAAGGCATAGTTCAACTCTTTGCCGCTGGCGCTTACAAATACAATAGGAATATGGCGCGTTTTTTCGGTGCCGCGCATAAGTTCGGCGAGTTCGAAGCCGTTCATGGTTGGCATCATTACATCGAGAATCGCTAAGGCAAATTCGTGCTCTAACAATAATTCCAGCGCCGCGTCGCCAGATGCAGCTTTAAAAATTATACGATCATCGCGCTCAATGACTTTTTCCAGCGCTTGCAGGTTTTCTGGTAAATCGTCGACGATTAACAGTTTGGTTTTATATTCAATCGTCATTTACGCTCTCCAAATCCACCAGTAGCGTGTGTATATCGTGCAAAGAAAGAATCATATCGGGTTCACAGCAATTGATTGCAGCTTGAGGCATAACGGCTATTTCCGCTTCATTAGGGTCTTGAACTACAGTTAGGCCGCCTGCTTCTTTAATGCAGGCCATGCCTTTGGCGCCATCGTGATTTGCTCCTGTTAATAAAAAACCTGCCAGCCTTGGGCCATAAGCGTCTGCTGCCGATTGCATCAACACATCAATGGCCGGACGGGCGTAGCTTACTGGTTCTTCGCAACTTAACGAAAAGCTGCGGTCGCGCTCTATGGATAAATGATACCCGGTGCCGGCAAAATACAGTGTGCCGGCTTTTATCTGTTCTTTATCTTGCGCTTCGCGTACGGGCAATGCGCAGTGGTACTGAAAAACATCAAGCAATTTGCTCTCGCGATCATGGGGCAGATGTAAGACTACAACAATGGGCAACCGATAGGTGACTGGCAGCGGAGATAATATTTTTAGTAAGGCTCTAATGCCGCCAGCGGATGCCCCGATTACGATGGCGCTAATTTTATGATTGTGTTGTTTAAGCAAGGTCATGGGCAATCTCGCTTACAATTTGCGATAGAGCCGTTGCGGCTTTACCAGTGCTTCAAAATGATTGGCATAGCTAGAGAAATCGATACTTTCTTTGCTGCCCAAACCTAGAAAGCCGCGATGACATAATGACTCGTGAAATAATCCCAATGCTCGTTCTTGTAACGCTTGATTGAAATAAATCATCACGTTGCGGCAACACACTAAATGGGTTTCTGCAAAAACACTGTCCGTCGCCAGGCTGTGATCTGCAAAGCTTACATTTTCGCACAGTGAGCGATCAAACAAGGCACCGTCGTAAGCTGCTGCATAATAATCTGAAAAGGAACCTTTGCCTCCAGCATTTTGATAATTAGCCGTGTAAGCGCGCACTTTTTCCAGCGAAAAAATGCCTTTGCGGGCTTTTTCCAGTGACTGTGGGTTAATGTCAGTGGCGTAAATAATACTGCGCTCAAGCAGGCCTTCTTCACGCAACATAATGGCCATTGAATAAAGTTCTTCGCCGGTGCTGCAGCCTGCGATCCATATTTTTAACGATGGATAGGTTTTAAGAAAAGGAAAGACTTGTTCGCGCAGGGCTAAAAAGTACAGTGGGTCGCGAAACATTTCGGTGGTGGGCACCGTTAAATATTGCAGTAGCGCGGTAAAAAAATTTGCATCATGCAGCACACGCGATTGCAGTTCGGAGATTGAGCTACAGCCTAATTGCCGCAACGCATGCAGGACGCGACGTTTTACTGAAGCGCCTGCATAGTTGCGAAAATCGTAGCTGTATTTGATGTAGATGGCTTGAATCAATAACTGCAATTCAATATCGACACCAGTTTGATCGACACTGTGTTGATCGTCGCTTTGACCACTACTTTTCTCAATCATTAAAGCGTTCCATTGTTGGCATCCATACGCGCAAGAGTGAATAGAGCCGGTCGATATCAATCGGTTTTGCGAGATAATCAGAGGCGCCCGCTTTGAGGCATTGCTCTTGGTCGTCTTTCATGGCCTTGGCAGTAATGGAGATGATTGGCAACTTTTGGAAACGGGCATCGGCGCGAATGCGGCGGGTTGCTTCCAGGCCGTCCATCACTGGCATCATTACGTCCATCAATACCAAGTCGATTTCGGGGATTTCGTCCAATTTATTAATGGCTTCTACGCCGTTGCGCGCAATTTCGACCACTGCACCTTTTTGTTCAAGTGCACCTGTCAGCGCGAAAATATTACGCATATCGTCATCGACCAATAAAATGCGGCGGCCTTCGAGCGCGCGGTCGCGGCTGCGAACGGTTTTGAGCATGGTCTGCCGTTCGCTGGATAATGTGGATTCAACTTTGTGTAAAAACAGAGTTACTTCATCCAACAAGCGTTCGGGTGAGCGCGCGCCTTTGATGATGATGGAGCGTGAGTATTTGAGTAAATCGCTTTCTTCATCACGCGTTAAATTGCGGCCGGTATACACGATTACTGGTGGGAAGCTACAGATCTCCTCGCTCGACATACGTTGCAAGAGTTCATGGCCCTGCATATCCGGTAACTTGAGGTCGATGATCATGCAATCGAAAATTGTGTTGTGCAGAAGTTTGATGGCTTCTTCACCGGATTCCACCGCCGTGATTTCGATATCGTTATCGCCAATCAACTGCACCACACTTTCGCGTTGGCGGGCGTCATCCTCCACCAGCAATACGCGCTTCACTTTTTGGGTGAGCTTGCTTTCCAGTTTTTCAAAGACTTGCTTCAGGCGTTCATAGGTCGTGGGTTTAATCGCATAACCTATGGCACCCAACTGTAAGGCGGCTTCACTGCGATCGTCGGCAGAGACTATATGAACCGGGATATGTCGGGTAAAGGGATTGGATTTCAGTTTTTGCAGCACTGCCATGCCCGTCGTATCCGGCAGGCCAAGATCCAGCAAAATGGCATCGGGGATAAAGTCATTGGCAAGCTCCACACCTTCGGCGGCGGTTTGGGCAACCAGGCAGCGATATTTCAGCTCGTGCGCAAGATTGTAGAGAATGCTCGCGAACTCAGGTTCATCTTCAATGACGAGCACCGAACGCATTTTGTTGGAGCTTTCGGTTTTGCGATCATCTGCAAACGGCAGTTTGCTCACTGGCTGCACGGGTGGATGAGCCGGTTGTGTTTTTGGCTGTACTGCTACAGGAGGCGCAACCACGGCAGCTTGAGGCGATGGAATTTCCAAGGGTATAAGCAAGGTAAATGTGCTGCCGACATCGGGTGCGCTTTTCACACTGATAGATCCACCGAGTAATGCGGCAAGATCGCGTGAAATAGATAGCCCGAGCCCGGTGCCGCCAAAACGACGGCTAATACTGCCATCGGCTTGTTGGAAGGCTTCAAAAATAATCGCTTGTTGATCTGACGCTATTCCGATTCCCGAATCAATTACCGAGAAGGCGATAGTGCCTGCGCTGCCGTTGGTAATGGACAAATGAATATGGCCGGCGTCGGTAAACTTAAGCGCATTAGACATCAAGTTTTTCAAAATTTGTTCTAAGCGTTGGTGATCCGTGAAGATAGTGTTCGGTACATCGGGCGCTATCTTGGTGGTGAACTCCAACTGCTTATTTTCTGCCAGCGGCTCAAAGGTCATGCGCAACGAGGTAATGATGCGTTGCAGTGGGATTTGCTCGGGTGCGAGATCCAGCTTGCCTGCTTCTACTTTGGCAATATCCAAAATATCGTTAATAAGATCGAGTAAATCGTTGCCTGCTGAGTAAATACTTTGCGCAAATTGGATTTGCTCATCGTTCAAATTACCTTTTGAGTTTTCAGCCAAGAGCTTGGCCAAAATCATGGAGCTATTGAGCGGAGTGCGCAACTCATGAGACATATTGGCGAGAAATTCAGATTTGTATTTGCTTGCGCGTTGGAGTTCTTGTGCACGTTCTTCCAAATTCGCTTGCGCGGTATTTAAGGCGATATTTTTTTGATCCAGCATCATGGCTTGATCAATCAGCTTTTCATTGGTTTGTTCCAGCTCGGCTTTTTGGTTTTCCAATAACGCTTGGGATTCTTCCAGCACGCGTGATTGTTCTTCCAGCTCTTCATTGGATGAGCGCAATTCTTCTTGTTGTACTTGCAACTCTTCGTTGAGTTGTTGCGTTTCTTCCAATGCATCCTGCAAGCGCATGCGATAAAGCGCAGCTTCTAAATTGTCGCCAATATTGAATGACACCAAGGTGAGAAATTCGATATCGCGTTCCGAGGGCGCGTGTAAAAAACCAATTTCGATCACACCATTGACACTGCCATTATTGATTGTCGGTAAAATTACCAGATTTGTGGGATTGCCATAGCCCAGGCCGGAATTTATTTTTATGTAATTCTCAGGGACATTGTCTAGTTGAATTATCCGGTTTGAAAATGCCGCTTGACCGATCAGACTTTCAGAGCCCTCCATGGATTGCTCTATCGCATCGTTCTCTCTACTGCCGCCATAGGTGGCAATGCGCTTCAATACGCCATTTTTTTCGCGCACATAAATAACGGCGACGGCGGCATTGAGATAGTTGGCCAAGAAATCTAATACGGTGCGCCCGAGCAACGGCAGAGCAGTTTGTTCGATACTTTTTTCAGCAAGTTGTGCTTGGCCAGCGCGTACCCAAGCTTGTTGCTCCAGCAGCGCAGCATGTTTTTGCCGTTCAGCCAAGCTGTTGCTGTAAGTGGTTGAAAGCTTAATCAGTTCTCTACGGCCCATAATGCTTAAAAGGGCTGTAAAGAAAACAGTAACGACTAAATAGATGGTGACCGCAATAAAGGTCGTTATCTTGGCAGTGTCATTTCGGTCGTGCAGCAAGCTTTTTTCAAGCTCTTGAAAATTATCCAGCTCCGTGCGAATTTCATTAAATTCCGTCATGCCGCGGTCGCGCACGACTTGTTCGTAATCTTCATTTTTCTGGCGCATGGTAATAACAGTGCGTGCGTAAATATCCCAATCTGCCATCATGGATTGCACACGTTGCAGACGCTCTACTTGAGGCGGGTTATCACTTACCGTGTGCTTGAGGGTGATTATTTCCGCCGCAAGTTTTGGTTTCGCAAGCCGGTAGGGTGTAAGGAACTCATCTTTACCGGTAATTAAATACCCGCGCAGGCCAGTTTGCATATCAACTGTTAGCTTGCCAATTTCGTTGGATTTGCCAATAACGGTTTCGGTGTGTTCAACCCATTTAAGGGCTGACAAAAGATAGACGATGAGCACTATAAAAAGTATCGCGCTGGCAATGCCAACCGCGAGTGGGAGAGTGATATTTTTACTCAGGATTCGCCGAAATTCTTTTTCATCGACCGCAGATACGTTAGGCATTGCAATTCCTTTATTAGATAGAAAGATGATTGAAAGCTTAGGATATTTTGGGAAAGTATGGTGAAGCAAGCGGCCAATGATTGCAGCTTATTTCTTTTCACTGAGGCATTTAGTGTATAAATTGGCGCAATAATTATTATTAAGGCTGATTTAAAAATATTAACGCTAAAAACCTCAGCTATTTTACGTTGAGGTTAAGCGTAAATATTAATGCTCAGATGAATTAAATGCCAAGCTCGCGCAAAATATCTTCTTTCAATGTTTGCGCTTCCAGGGTAGATAATTTGCGTGGATGCGCAAAAGGCACTTCAAAGATTTTTTGGATAGTGGCTGGGCGGGGCGATAATACAACGATGCGATCTGCAAGGTGAATGGCTTCTTCCACATCGTGCGTAATCAACAATACTGTGTGGCGTTCTTCTTCCAAAATGCGCAATAGCTCCGTGCGCATCTTTAAATTCATAAGGGCATCGAGCGCTGAGAAAGGCTCATCCATAAATAAAATTTCAGGTTTAACCACCAAAGCGCGGGCAATTTCTACGCGCTTTAACATGCCGCCCGAAAGTTCGTGGGGATAATTTTTCTCAAAGCCTTTTAATCCGACCATGGCGGCGTAATGGTCTGCAAGCGCAGCTTTATCGCCATGTTCGTTACCATTCAAGCCGAACATCAAGTTCTGTTGCACGTTGAGCCAGGGAAACACTGAACCGTGTTGTGAAATCACAATACCATTGGCGTTTGGGCCTTTGCGTTCTACGCCATCTACCTCAATATTGCCGGCGTCGGGCTGTTCAAAGCCGGCGATAATTTTCATAAGCGTAGATTTGCCGCAACCGGATGGCCCAACTACAGCGACGAATTCCCCATCGCGCACAGTGAGGCTAATGCCACCCACCACCAAGCGCGTTTCTTTGCCGGAAACATAGCTCTTTTGAATATTATTGATAACAACCTTATCGACCATAACGCCACCTCACAGATTTAAGTCCTTCGAGGAGTCGCATTAAGCCGTCCAGCAATAGACCAATAATACCGATAATAATCATACCGGCGATAACCAAATCGTAGCGGTTACCCGCATTGCGCGAATCCATAATCATGTAACCCAAACCAGAGCGCAGGGCGATCATTTCCGCGGCAACCACCACCAACCATGCAACGCCGAGGGAGATACGCATGCCCACGATCATTTCCGGCAGCACCGCAGGAATAATCACTTGGGTAAATAATTTGTAGCGCGATACGCCGAAGTTTTCTGCCGCGCGCAGGTAACGTTTTTCAATGGTATGTACGCCTGCAGCGGTCGTTACTATCAATGGAAACACCGAAGCGATGAAAATCAAAAAGATCGGCGATGCGTTACCTACGCCAAACCAGAGAATCGCCAGCGGAATCCAGGCGATAGGTGAAATGGGACGCATGATTTGAAAGATTGGATTGAGCGTGGTGTAGACAAATTCTACGCGGCCCATCCACAAGCCGAGCGGAATAGCGATCACCACGGCCAATAAAAAGCCAGCACCAACGCGCATAAGCGATGAGCCAATGTGATCCCATAAAGTACCGTCGGCAGCCAGCTCCAGCGTTCCGGTCACTACTTGTAAGGGCGTTGGGAAAATTGCACTTTGAGTTTTTACGACAACTATCCACCAGACCGCAATTAGCAGCCCGAGCACTATCAGTGGTGGTATTACTTTGCTTGGTTTTATCACAGCTGAGCCCTTTTTAATATCAAACGGTAAATCGTTATAGTTTTGCTTTCACTTGCCGCACCAGCTTGGTTGCGCGCCATTGTAAGCGCTGCCAACCGAGCGTAGGTTCTGGGTCCACAACAACTTTCATTTGGCCGCTGAGGTGTGCGGTGCAAGCGAATTCATAATCCGAAGCCAGCTCAAACGGCAAACTAAAACTTTGGTTGGGCATGATCAAAGTTGGCCCAAACATTTGCGGCACAGTATCAAGGTTGCGCAACACTAATACATCCCTAACGCCCAGCGCGAGATACACTGCTTGCGGCAGGATTTCTATTTTTTCACCCGCCATGCGGCGCGCCCAGGTTCCGGTGGGAATCTCAAACACTTCTTCTTTAGAGGTGAATTGCACGGGGAGGAACGCGGCCAGAGCAACGGCATCAAACACCAAGCTCAACAATACTGCCGCTAACCAATGACGACGAATAAAACTCACAGGAATCGATCCGCCTTCTTATGGTTTAGGGCTTTGCAGCAGGATTTTAATGTCGTGAACTATATCTTCAGGCTTTTTACCGAAGGGGACTAATGCGCGCAAATAGCCGGCGCGATCAATCAAGTAAATATAAGACGAGTGATGCACCTGAGCTTCGCCTTTTTTGCCCCTAGCCTTGGCCGCTACGATTCCATATTCGGCTTGGACTTTGGCGAGTTGGGTATCGCTACCTGTTGCACCTATGAAGCTCGGGTCAAATACTGAAAGGTATTCTTTTAAGCGGGCGGGGCTGTCATTTTCCGGGTCAACAGTGATATAGAGGACTTGTACATCATCGGCCAATGCTCCCAACTGTTTGCGCACTACCGCCAAGTTGGATAGTGTAATTGGGCAAACTTCTGTGCAATGCGTAAACCCAAAACCCAGTACCACTAGCTTTCCGCGCGTTTGGGTAAGTTTGAGTTCACCGCCATTTGAGCTTTGCAACGTGAAGTCGGGTGCGAGACGTGGGGGATTAAACACTCCGGATTTGAGCGCCTCAGTCTCCGCTTGCACAGCGGAGCCTAAGAGCAGCAGGGGAATTAACAGCAGGATTAGTCGTGACACGTCGATTCTCTCTGGCATTACACCGGCTAGGTTAAAGCGTAATGGTGGTAGGTTTCGCGCCCTTGGCGAAACGTTCATCCATATAGCTTTCATAAGCAACCGGCTTTTTGAGCGTACCGGCTTCCATGGAAAGCTGCATTAAGTCTTCGAATTCAGATCGAATCATCCGCAAGTCGCCGTAGGTTACGCGGTCTGTGGGCGTTTCCATTACAAATTTGAGGATATTGGGGTCTTGGTTAAAAAAGGTTTTTTGCGCAGCAATCGCCACCGCTTTATCGCGGTTGATTTGTTGCTGATCCAACCAGGCACCAGCGCCCATTACATGGTTTACCAAGTCTTGAACCATATCCGGGCTGTCATGAATTAATTCTTCACGCACGGTGAGTACGCAGCAAATATAGTTACGCCACTCATCGCGCGTCATGCGCAAAGGGCGGGCATAACCGGCGCGTTGCGCTGCAGCACCAAAAGGTTCGCCGGTACAATAGGCATCTACCGCGTTGGCGTAAAGTGCAGCGGGCATATCTGGCGGCGGCATTTCCACAATTTCAATATCTTTGGGTGTCATGTTTTCGCGTGCGAGCATTTTGCGTAAGAATAAAAAATCCACCGCAAAACGGCTGGGAATCGCAATGCGCTTGCCTTTTAGCTGATCAAAACGTTGGTAGGCAGAATCTGTGCGTACCATAATCACCGCGCC
>FSSS01000028.1_pt1 | contig 11615 bp, 12 predicted proteins | sample 1637081 | NCBI WGS metagenome assembly FSSS01 (sample SAMEA3914818, study PRJEB12502) | metagenome | biome: forest; material: soil | place: Canada | collected 2010-06-26 | depth 0.1 m
ACCCTGAGCAGCATCCACTAAAAATGCATAATATGGAAATGTATTTGCCGGTAAAGCCGTTGTAAGTTAAATAAAAAAAGCGGATATTGTTCTAGCTGATAATTTTCTTTTTTTTTGCTCGCCTCTAAACTATTGCTTTAGAGGTGAGACGAGCATTTTCGCTGTACATGTCTAATTTTTTGTCGTTTCTTGATGTTTTTCGTTCAAAAGTGACGCCATAACACTGAACGTAAAATCATCGTTTGGTTTGTTTCTGGTTACCTATTCAAAGAGGTTTTAATGAATACATCACTTGCTCCGATGCTTTCTGTTCGTCGTGGTGCAGAGGCAATCAAATTCTATATTGCAGCTTTTGGTGCAGAAGTTTTGTTCCGTATTGATGACGATTCGGGTGCCGTTGTTGCTCAGCTTTCTATTCAGGGCGCGGAATTCTGGCTTGCTGACGAATCACCGATTAACGCTAATTATAGTCCCGAATCATTAGGTGGCTCTACAACGCGAATGATACTTGTGGTGGCAGACCCAGACTCAATATTCTCGCATGCAATTGCTGCCGGTGCATCGAGTGTTTGTTCGGTACAGGAGCAAAATGGTTGGTATATTGGCCGAGTATTAGATCCTTATGGGCACCATTGGGAAATTGGCAAACTGCTATAGTTCACAAAAAATAGTTCAGAAAAATGATTCAGGAGATTTTTATGAAGTCTTATGTGATTGTTACCGGTTTGGCTTTCGCGCTTTTAGCGCCTGCACATGTGGCAAGAATTTTTCTTGAAGGTTGGCATGTAGCGACTAGCCCCATGTTTATTATTACTACACTTGCTTCGGTTGCTATAAGCATCTGGGCTGCTTGTGTTTATAGGCGCTGCTAAGTTTCCGCAAAAAAATATATGGCATCGTTATTTTCTATGAAGGACAATTAATTACTGTAGCTCTCTACAGTAATTGATGCACAACCAACAGTTGTACTATTATCAACATCATTATTTTTTAATCGAGCGATTAGTTTATTAACAACACTTATCTGCTTTTTTCTGCATCAACACCTACAGCACAGCCTTTGTTTTAAACAAGTCTAACGTAAACCAACACTTGGTACTGTGGCATATATTTCGCTCAACGCAAAATTAAATCCAACCATTTATTTTTTAGACTCGTTTTTTTTGATTGAGTGATTTGAAATATCAAATTAATAAAAAACTAAACTACTAACCCGTCGCTAACAAGCGATCATATTTACGGCTAAGCATATCGTAAAACTGCTCGCGCACTTGGTTTACACCCATTTTCAAGGTCGTGATTTGCTCATGGCTAATATCTTTGCGACACACATAAACTTGTTTACGGAACACGGCAATTTTTGCACCGTACAAACGTAGGCTACGTTCCAGGTTTTTCTCGCCCAGCATCAATAATTTGGCTTCAGCATCGGCGAGCTTGCGAAATTCGTTTACCAGCTCGGTATTCACTACGTCCAACTCTTGACGGCGGGCTGTTGGCCAACGCTCGCCGAATTGAATCGACTCCACTACTAATGACGAATATTTGGCGAAGATATGGGTGACTGTGCCCACTTGTGCGGATACGTCTTCGAGTATCTGCAAGCGGCGATTTTCACGCGGAGCACTGTTCAGGCTGGCGCTGCGCCAAAGGATAAACCACGCAATAGCCGCCGCAATCAACGCTCCCAACCCAATCTTGAGTGAAGTGTCAGTTAATTGAATAAAGGTTTGTGAATCCATGGAATAGGCCTCTCTGTCAGAAAATCGTCGATCAACGTCATTTGAGAGAGATTGAGCAAGAAGCAGGCCAGTGGCTGGCGTGTTTTTAAGCCGCCGATTTCAGCGGCTTAAAATGTGGGTGATAGGGTTAATGTTTTGCGTATTCGACCTTGGGTAACAGGACGGTAAATATCGCCAGCAATGGCAAAACGAGCAGCATTTAAGACAAAAATAATATCCGTTGCATCCGCTAAAGCACCAAGAGCTGCTGCTGCGATTCCACTAAAGCCGAACATCAAAGTTTAAGCGCACTTTTGGTGTTACGCCGAATCAGTATTTTCAGATTAAGCATGAAAATTAATCGCGATTCCGTAACGGCTTCAACAATCCTTCCAACCCATTCACCTTAATTTCGTAGAGCAATTGCAGCTGCTCACCAAGCCTGCCTTTCGGCATGGCATTATTCGCGAGCCACACCACATAGGGTTCGGGTAGGTCGACTAAAACGCGGCCCGCATATTTACCGAATGGCATTTTGGTGTTGGCGAGTTCGATTAAAATTGTGGGATCGGGCTGGGTATTTTCCATAATTATCCGCCTGCCAATTTCACGGTATAACCGCGCTTTTCCAAATCGGCTTTTATTTTTTCGCGCTGGTCGCCCTGAATTTCTATCACACCATCTTTTACTGAACCGCCTACACCGCAAGTTTGCTTAAGCGCTTTGGCGATATTTTTTAATTCGGTTTCATCCACAGGAATGCCAGTAATAGTCGTCACGCCTTTGCCATTACGGCCTGCGGTTTCGCGGCGAATTCGTACTATGCCGTCGCCGGTTGGAACTGCCTGCGCGGCTTTTTCTTCTTTGATGCGTCCGCTATCGGTGGAATAAACCAAGCGGGAGTTTTTGTCATTGCTCATGGGAGAATCCTCTTTCAAGGAGGCGATCTTAGGCATGGCATCGCTAAAGCTCAATCGTTTTTGGTAAAAACCTCCGAGCGCTTAGCTGGTAGAATGCCTGCCATCACGAGAATTCAGAGTGTATCCCATGAAAATTGAAGGCCTAGCTATTAAAGGCAGGTGGACGCCAGAATGGCAGCCGGTTATTGACGCATTTGCAGCCAATTTTAATGAAGGCGAGCAGGGCGCTGGTGTTGCGCTTTATCATCGCGGTGAATTGGTGGTGAATATTTGGGCGGGCGAGCACAGTAATCGTTTGGCTAGCATCGCCAATCAACCGTGGGCTGAAAATACCATCGTCAATATTTTTTCTGCGGGTAAAGGCTTGGTTGCGCTGTGTGTGTTGCAGCTAGTTGCGCAGGGAAAATTAAATCTGGACTCTCCCATCGCAAACTATTGGCCTGAGTTCGCGCAGGGCGATAAAGCGAAAATTAGCGTACGTGATGTGCTCTGTCATCGCAGTGGTTTATCAGCATTTCACCAGCATATTTCCGACGACCAAATTTTTAATTGGGATGCGATGACCGCCGCTATCGCAAGCGAAACTCCTTGGTGGGCACCCAACGAATGCCAAGGTTATTCGCCTTTTATGTTCGGTTGGATGTTGGGTGAGTTGGTTCGCCGTGCAAGTGGTTACGCGAGTTTTAATGACTATTTTCAAGCGCAAGTTGCATCGCCTTTGGGCGTGACCTGTTATTTCGGCGTGCCGGATTCGGCGTTGAAGTTAATTGCAGATACTGGTCCGTTAAAACGAAATGCACCAGCAGTGAGTAATGGTGCAGATAGCGTTGCGCTCGGTAAATTAATGAAGGCCGACCCGCGCGGAGTTACTAATCGTGCATTTTGTAATCCCATCAGTTTAATGACGGCGACTAATACACAAGCGTGGCGGCAGGCGCAAATTCCTGCGGCTAACGCTCACGCTAATGCACAGGCTATCGCAAGTATTTACGGCGCCTTGGCAAGTGCGAAATTGTTATCGGCTGAAATGGTATCGCTCTGTTCGCAGGAGCAAACATTCAGTCATGATCAAGTGTTAGGTTTGCCATTGCGTTTTAGTTACGGCTTTATGTTATCGCAAGCAGATCGGCCGGATTGTCGTTACGGGCGCGGTGCGCGTGCATTTGGGCATCCCGGTGCGGGTGGTTGTGTTGGTTTTGCTGATGCTGATTATGAGTTGGGTTTTGGTTATGTTACATCGCGCATGGGGCAAAATATTTTAATCGATGAGCGCGCGGTGCACTTAATCGACGCGGTTTATAAAGTAATCGACGCGGCTTAAAAAGTAATCGACGCAGCTTAAAGTCTTAGGGGAATAATGTGAACGATATCAGTGATGAATTAATTGAATTGCAAACGCGTGTGGCCTATCAGGAAGATACAATTACGCAATTAAATAATGTAGTGACCAAGCAGGATGCCGATATTATCCAGCTGCAACAACAAATGCGGCTATTGGCCAAGCGCCTGGATGAGTTGTCATTTGCGCAAGACGCTGGCGCTGAAGAAATTTCGAATGAGCGCCCGCCACATTATTAATAGTGGGTAGTGTTAGTTAATGAACACTGTTAATTAATGAGTATTAGAGCTTTGTGCAACTGTTCGTGAAAGTGTTATTTTCGATGATTCCCATAGCAACAAATTCTTACAGCTAAATCGGTTTTCTTGGCTAGACTCAGGGTTGGTATATTTTATTTTCTGAGTTTAATTGGCGCCTATGAGTCATCTCCAACCCCATTCGGCTATTTCTGAGCAGCTTAACCCACTCAGTTTAGAATACGCATTACTCGCACCGAATGTGGCTGCCTGGTGTCTCAATGTTGATTCAGGCGCCTTGTCGTTTTCTAAAGAGTTTCCTTTGGTGTTTCCGGGCAATGAAAGCCCGTTCCAACATTTATCTGCGCTCATGGATGTATTGGCCTCGCCGGATAAATATATCTTTCTACAAACTTTTAATTCAGACCCGCAGGACCAAGACGCGAGCGTGCGCGCCTGCGAAGTTAAATACACGAATGATCTCGGTGAATACCGCGTGCGGTTTATTGGCCGACTTAGTGTTTCGCCGCAAAATAGCCGTCAATATGAAGGCGTTGCTGTCCCTAGTACGCATTGGTTGGCTAATCCAGGTTCCGAAACGAATCACAGTTTATTGCGTACATTATTTGCAGAGAATCCTATCGCCAGTTTAATGACCGATGCGAAAGGCGTGCTCTTGCAAGCGAATAATGCGTTTGAAAAATTATTTGAAGTTAACTCGCGGAAAATCAGTGCGGCAATTGGTCGATACAATATTTTTCACGATAAAGAATTACAATCTATTGCTGATGCGGCTGCGCTTTTTGCAAAAGTCTATCGCTCCGCTGAAAGTGTAAGTGTAGATTTAATTTATCCATTACTTGCGTTCGACAAAAAATCCCAACAGAAAAAAATAAGCTTGCGTGCAAGTCTATTGCCTATTCGAAATCGTCATGGTGTTTTGGAGCGTGTGCTGATTCAATTGCAAGATATGTCGCGCGAGCAAAATGCGCTGCAAATTTTATTAAAACAACAGCGCGCACTACAGGAAAGTGAAGCCAGTTATAAAGCGTTTATTGCCAACAGTAGTGAAGCGATTTGGTGTTATGACATGGTGCCGGTTATTTCGTTGGATCATCCTACCGAAATGCAAGTTGACCTTATGGCCGAGCGTGCCTGTTTGTCGCAAGGCAATAAAATGCTTGTCTCTATGCTTGGTGCCAAATCATTGCAAGATCTTATTGGTCAAGGGTTGCGTGAAAGTGGTTCAACACGTTACGTATTTGATTTGCAGTTTTTTATAAAAAATAAATATCAAATGGTGGACCACGATATTATTCGTGAGGATAGTAAAGGTCGTCGGTTTTATTTTCAGATTTCCTGCGTGGGAGTGATTGAAAATAATTGTTTGACGCGGGTGTGGGGCACTACCAAAGATGTCACCGTGCGCAAGCGCTATGAACATCGCCTTGAACATATTTCATTACATGATTCCCTAACCGGGTTGCCTAACCGCGCTAGCATTTATCAGGAAATCGAACGTTTTTACGCACAGGATGGCGAAAAACTGGGGGCGTTATTGTTTATCGATTTAGATCGCTTTAAAGAAATTAATGACACGCTCGGCCATCAAGTCGGCGACCGTTTGTTGCAATTAATTGGGCCGCGTATCGCCTCGGAAATGAGCGACATAAAAGGCACAGTTGCGCGCATGGGCGGTGACGAGTTTGCGATATTTTTACCGAGTATTCGCAACCAACAACACGCCGTTGTATTTGCGCATTGCATTTTAGATGCATTGCGTTTGGAATTTGACCTCGAAGTTTTTTGTGCAGAAATTAGCGCAAGTATTGGAATTGTGTTGGCGCCCACGCAAGCATCGGATGTCAATGAATTAATGCGGTTTGCTGACGTGGCAATGTATTACGCGAAAGAGCAAATGTCGGGCATCGCCGTTTATAAGCCAGAAATTGATCCGCATTCACCGAAACGTTTGGCGATGATGAGTGAGTTAGGTCGTGCAATTCGCGAAGATCAATTGTGTTTATATTATCAACCTAAAGTTAGATTGGATTCGAAATCGTTTTACGGCTTTGAAGCGCTGCTGCGCTGGAATCATCCCGAGTTGGGATTTGTGCCGCCCAATGATTTTATTCCCATCGCTGAAATGACGAGTTTAATTCATCCACTAACAGCATGGGTGTTGGAAAAAAGTATCGCACAGTGTTGCTTGTGGCACTCACAAGGTTTGATTGTGAGTGTTGCGGTGAATTTGTCAGCGCGAAATTTACTCGATGAAAATATGCCGAAGTTGATACGAACTTTGTTGCAAAAATATAATTTGCCTGCGAGTTCATTGGAGTTGGAAATTACTGAAAGCTCAATCATGAGCGACCCGGGCCGTGCAATGCGCGTGCTGCAACAATTGCATGAATTGGGTACGCAATTATCAATTGATGATTTTGGTACGGGTTATTCATCGCTCGCGTATTTGAAAAAACTCCCGGTACAAACGCTCAAAATTGATTACTCATTTATCCGCAATATGTTGGAGGATAAACAGGATGAATTGATTGTTGAGTCCACCATTCACCTCGCTCACAGCTTGAGCCTTAAGGTGGTGGCGGAAGGTGTTGAGAACGCGGCTTTGATTGATCGCCTCACCCATATGGGTTGCGATGAAGCGCAGGGTTATCACATCGGCCGACCCATGGCGTTAGCGCAAATCGATGAATGGATGGCGGAATCTACCTGGACTGATGTGAATTAAGTGCATTGTGGGTTGTGCACTTAATAACCTGCATTGCGAGTGCCATTTAGGAATAGGGTGACACTTTTTACTTCTGCGTAAAAGTTCCCTTTTTAATATGAAAAAGTGCGTAAAAAGAAGCCGACTTACGGGCAAATTTCCCTTATACTGCCGCACTTTACCAGCCATAGTTGCTAATTCAGATTAATAAGGCCACATCTTCATGTTCATCAAATCCTTGCGTGGAGTTTTCTCTAACGATCTTTCCATTGACCTTGGTACCGCCAACACCCTGATCTACGTGCGTGGCCGCGGTATCGTACTTAACGAACCTTCAGTAGTTGCTATTCGTCACCACGATGGTCGTAAGACCGTTGAAGCGGTAGGCATTGAAGCCAAGCGTATGCTCGGGCGTACACCGGGCAATATCACCGCCATTCGCCCACTTAAAGACGGCGTAATTGCAGATTTCCAAGTGACTGAAAAAATGCTTCAGCACTTCATCAAAAAAGTCCACGAAAACAGCTGGTTCAATCCAAGCCCCCGCGTTCTTATCAGCGTTCCCTGCCTCTCTACTGAAGTTGAAAAGCGTGCAATTCGCGAATCGGCAATCGGTGCTGGCGCACGTGAAGTACGCTTAATAGAGGAACCTATGGCTGCCGCGATTGGCGCGGGTTTGAAAGTCGCAGAAGCTAACGGTTCAATGGTGGTGGATATCGGTGGTGGCACTACCGAAATCGCTGTTATTTCCTTGAACGGCGTGGTTTATTCAGATTCTGTTCGTATCGGCGGCGACCGTTTCGATGAATCCATCGTTAACTATGTTCGCCGCAATTATGGCAGCGTAATTGGCGACGCAACGGCAGAACGTATCAAGCAAGAAATTGGTTGTGCCTTTGCTGGTAGCGAGATTCGTGAGATCGATGTGCGCGGCCGCAACCTTGCTGAAGGTGTACCGCGTAGTTTTACATTAAGCTCCGATGAAATCCTCGAAGCACTGCAAGAGCCATTGGCTGGTATCGTTCAGGCAGTGAAAAGCGCGCTGGAACAATCTCCACCAGAATTGGCGTCAGACATTGCTGAAAGTGGTGTTGTATTAACGGGCGGCGGCGCTTTGTTACGCGATATCGACCGCTTGCTGTCACACGAAACTGGCTTGCCCTTTATTATCGCGGAAGATCCATTGACCTGCGTTGCCCGTGGTGGTGGCATGGCAATGGAAATGAACGACAAACGCATTGATCTGCTGTCGTCATAAGATCCTGATTCAGCATAAGACGGTGGCCTTGGCCGCCGTTTTACCTTTACGGGAGGCCGCGCTATCAAACCTTTATTTACCAATAGTACCTCGCTTACCATGCGTGTCCTGGTGCTTATTATCGCCATGATGGCGCTGATTTTGATCGGGCTCTATACGCCCTGGCTTAAACAGGTCCGCCAAAAACTTAACTTTCTCGCCGTTCCCTTCTATCAAGTTACCGACATCCCGCGCCGTATTGGCGAATGGGGCAGCGGCGCTATGGCATCTGAAAAAGATATACGCGCCGAGAATGAACGCCTAAAAATCGAAGTGCTTATCTACCAACGCAAACAACAGCAAATGGCGGCCTTGGCGGCTGAAAATGTGCGTTTGCGTCAGTTGCTCAACGGCAAAGATATGCTGCAGGATCGAGTGTTAATTGCCGAGTTGATCGGTGTTTCGCCTAACCCGCTTAGCCATGTAGTCATGATTAATCGCGGCAGTAACGAAGGTGTCTATGAAGGCCAACCGGTGCTGGATGCCTTTGGTTTGATGGGACAGATCATCGACGTCGATGAAAGCACCAGTCGCGTTTTGCTTATTTCAGATTCGACTCACGCTATTCCGGTACAAGTTAATCGCAATGGCGTGCGCGCAATTGCAGAAGGCACGGGTGATTTAAACCGTTTGAGCCTGCGTCATGTCTCCATCAATGCGGATATCCGCGAAGGCGATATTTTGGTTAGCTCTGGCCTTGGCGAGCGCTTCCCAGTGGGTTACCCGGTTGCCGAAGTTGAGCAGGTAGTGCGCAATTCCGGTCAAGCCTTTGCCCGTGTGATCGCCCGCCCCATGGCGCGTTTGGATCGCAGTCGTCATGTATTATTGGTGTTTGATACACACACTCAAATAGCTGTTGATCATGCTACTTCGTCGGTATCAGCTTCTTCAGCGGCGGCGCGCTAATGATTCCCCAGCACTGGAACGGACATCTGGCAATACTGGTGAGTTTTATTTTCGCCTTTTTACTGGCGGTCTATCCTTTGCCGCTAGAGTGGCGTTGGTGGCGACCCGAGTTTGTACTTCTGGTCGCCATCTATTGGATTTCAGTTTTCCCGCTCACCATCAGCCTTTTCTTTTTATGTTTTCTCGGTTTATATCAAGATGTGCTGGAAGGCGTACCCCTTGGTCAGCACGCTTTATCTCTAATAATCGTCTCCTATATTTGCATCCTCTCCTACCAGCGCGTGCGTAATTTTGCAGTCTGGAAGGAAGCAGGCTGGGTATTTGTATTAGTGGGTTTGGCGCAACTGCCGGGCAATTGGGTGCAAAGTATGGCGGGTAGGCCATTATCGGGTCTGCTGTTTTTAGCACCCGCATTTTCCAGTGCGCTCTTATGGCCGCTGATACGTTTTATTATGGATAGAATTAGCCGTTACTACCGTATTACCTGACAAACATAAATCTATTACGCCTGAGAATATGGCAAGCATAAATAGATCAATAAAAACACATACGGAAAAAGCCGTTCAGTAGGAATTCACGAGTGAACTCACAAACTCTACCGTCACTCTACTTAGCCTCAAAATCGCCGCGCCGGCGTGAGCTTTTGCAGCAAATTGGCGTTGTACATGAAGTGATTGATGCGGACGTTATAGAAGTGCCACGCACCGAGGAATCCCCTAGTGCCTATGTCCAACGCTTGGCGCGCGAAAAAGCTGAAGCGGGTTACGCTAGCCTCAATCGTTTGCAGTTAGGTATCAAGCCAGTGTTGGGTGCTGACACAATAGTCGTCATCAATAACGAGATTTTGGAAAAGCCACGCGATGCCAACCACGCCGCAACGATGCTGCGTAAACTCGCCGGCACCACCCATCAAGTTATGACAGCGGTGGCAATGGTCAGTGAGGGCAAGAAGGCGATAAAACTTTCGGTAACAGATGTGGTCTTTCGTGCGCTCGATCAAAACGAAATAGCCGCTTACTGGCACACTGGTGAACCGCGCGATAAAGCGGGCGGCTATGGCATCCAGGGGTTAGGTGCAGTTTTCGTGCAACAAATTCGTGGTAGCTACACGGGTGTCGTCGGTCTGCCAATTGAGCAGACGCTCGAACTCTTACAAGAATTTTCTGTGCCCTGGTGGCAATAACAAGATCGCCAGTTAGGTATTTATCAGCTTTGGCTCAAGGTAGATGAACTCATATGAGTGAAGAAATCCTTATCAACGTCTCGCCCGTCGAGACCCGTGTTGCGCTGGTTGAAAACGGTGTGGTGCAAGAGCTTTATATCGAGCGCAGCCACGGCAAAGGCTATGTTGGGAATATCTACAAAGGTAAAGTTGTGCGTGTGTTACCTGGCATGCAAGCCGCGTTTGTGGATATCGGCCTTGAGCGCACCGGTTTTATTCATGCTGCCGATATGGTGCCCGAGGCACCAGCAGGCGAGCCGCGTGCTGCCGAAGTCCCGGATATTCGCAGTCTGGTGCGCGAAGGTCAGACGATTCTTGTGCAAGTTGCCAAAGATCCTATTAGTACCAAAGGCGCGCGCCTAACTACTCATCTCACGCTGTCATCCCGTTACCTGGTTTATATGCCGAACAGCAGTCATATAGGCGTATCGGTGCGGATTGAAGATGAGCAGGAGCGTGAGCGTTTGCGCCAGATCATGGACAGCGCTCCCGGCCTCTATGCTGTGACTGGCGGATTTATCGTACGTACAGTGGCAGAAGGCGCAACGGCCGACGCTATTTTGGCTGATATTCCCTTTCTTCAGAAACTTTGGGCCGATTTGAGTGACAAACTGACGAGCATTCCGGTGCCCGGTGTAGTTCATAAAGATATGCCACTCTATTTGCGTGCGCTGCGCGATTTGGCGCGCGCCCCCATCGATAAAATCCGTGTGGATTCGCGCCTGACTTTCCAGCAAATGCTGGATTTTGCGAGCAACTATTCGCCGCAATTGGTCGATTTGATTGAGTGCTATACCGGTGAGCGTCCACTGCTGGATTTGTATGGCGTTGAAGAAGAAATTCGCCGTGCGCTGGACACCCGCGTACCGCTTAAATCTAATGGTTACTTGATTATTGAACAGACGGAAGCCATGACCACGGTGGACGTTAATACGGGTGCTTTCGTCGGCCATCGCAATTTGGAAGAGACAATATTTAAAACCAACCTGGAAGCGGCAACTGCCATCGCGCGCCAACTGCGGTTGCGCAATCTGGGTGGGATTATCATCCTCGACTTTATTGATATGCAAGATCAGGAGCACCAGCGCCAAGTCTTGCGCACGCTTGAAAAAGCTTTGGAAAAAGACCACGCCAAAACCCGCATTACTGGCGTATCGGAATTAGGCCTGGTGGAAATGGCGCGTAAGCGCACACGTGAATCCCTTGGTCAAATGCTTTGCGAACCCTGTGCAGTTTGCGCCGGCCG
>FSSS01000021.1_pt1 | contig 11314 bp, 10 predicted proteins | sample 1637081 | NCBI WGS metagenome assembly FSSS01 (sample SAMEA3914818, study PRJEB12502) | metagenome | biome: forest; material: soil | place: Canada | collected 2010-06-26 | depth 0.1 m
CGGCATTGGCGCTCGCAGCGCTTATCTCACCTCATCAACCTTGGGTGGATTAAGCTGGCTCGCTCACGGCTCAACGCTTTCAGGTTTGTGGATCAACAGCCAGGAACGTTACGACAGCTTAATCATGAGTCAACGCCCTAGCCTCAATCGTCTTTTCAAAAATGCTGGCTGGCGTACCGCCGCCGTTGAACCGGCCATTACTTTGGCTTGGCCAGAGAGCAGCTATTTTGGTTACGACCAAATTTATACCGCAAATAATTTGGGCTACAAAGGCCTGCCTTTTAGTTGGGTGACAATGCCCGATCAGTACACACTTTCGGCGTTCCAAAAACTCGAACGCCAACCCGGCCACAGCCCAGTGATGACCGAGATGGCTTTGATTTCATCGCACGCGCCCTGGACGCCGCTGCCAACACTGGTGGATTGGAAAGACGTGGGCGATGGAAGTATTTTCAACGCACAAGCTAGCGCCGGCGATAGCCCGGATGTGGTGTGGATGGATAACGACCTGATCCGCATCCAGTTCCGCAAATCTATTGAATATGCGCTAGCCGATTTGGTGTCTTATGCGGTGGCCTATGGCGATGACAATCTTGTGATTTTAGCGCTCGGCGATCATCAACCCGCACCACTGGTAACGGGTGATAGCAATAATCGCGATGTTCCTGTTCACATAATCGCGCGCGACCCAAAGGTAATGGATGCCATAAAAAATTGGCAATGGACAGAAGGAATGTTACCGGCGGCAAACGCGCCAGTGTGGCGAATGGATGAACTTCGCCCGCGCTTGATCGAAACTTTTTCTAATGTGGACTAATTTAATTATTTTTTAATTGCCAAATGCTTGCGCAAAAAACGCGAGCATTTTCTCGCGATATTCATCCGGCACTTCATACCTGCCGCCGATATGCCAGGCTTTTTCGATAATCCATAATTCCTTTTTATCGTCTAGCAGCGGAATAAGTTTTTCGTTGGTGGAACGTTCGCTTTCATCCAAACCACTGGAAACCAACATTAACTTTGGCTGCGTAATGGTTGGAATAATTTGCGTAAATAAGGGCGATGGTGGCGCAATGGCATCATCGCTGTAAAAACGCGCAAGCCGACGCGTTTGCTGATCAAAAATACGTTTGAAATAATCACCGATATTAGTTACTGGAAGCTGCGCGCCGAAATTTTCAAAGCGCAAACCGTCCATCCACAAGCCAGCAAAACTGTTAAGAGTTTCAGGTGGCAAATTAAGTGTGGCAAATGCGCCAAGAGAAATACCCACCGCGCCAATTTGTTTAACCTCAGACTTTTGTTTGAGGTAATTAACAACTTGCAATAAATCGCCCGAGTAAACTTTCATGCGGTTAAAGCTATTAAGCGTACCGGTGGATTCGCCATGGTCGCGCAAATCATAAAGCAGCACGCCGTAGCCAGCGGCAATTAAAATTTTGGTTTGGAAATCGGTGCCACGGCGATCGTATCCGTAACCGTGAATTAAAATAATGATTTTGCCAGTTTGCGTCGTGGGCGCTACATACCAGCCTGAAATGTTGGCGCCATCATTCGTCGTTAACTCCACTTTGTCATAGCTGGCAGCGCCATATTCCAAGGGTGTTTCGCAACAAATGGAATGCAGGCTAGATGCCGGAGTAAAGCGCAATTGCAACCAAATAAACGGCCCAATCACAAAAAACCCAAGACCGATTTCCAGCAACAAAATTGCACTTAAAAATAGTTTTTTGCGTTGACGACTATTGATGAATGCAATATGGATTGTTAAAGCCTGAAGCGCAATTCCCAATAAAAACCCAAACGCAAAACCACCTGCACTCCAATAACTAACTCTTTCAGCATCACGATAAATTGAACCTGCAACCAACCAAAATATTGCAAGACCGGCAAAACCATTTACAAGCGGGAAAAGATATTTCGAAAATGTAGAGGAGGAACCAATAGTCACAATATCATCCAAAATTAAACAAAGTTTTAAGCTGAAATTTTTATAATGCAGCACAAATAAATATTTTTTTAAAACGGAATCGCCAAAAAATCAAGGTGCCCTACTTTGCAAGTACCTTGTTGAACATGAGCCAAACGAAATTCTTTCCACGCACTCAATGTGTTACCATCCAATCCATAATCATTCACCACTGCATTGGCAATACCGCAAATCAATTCACTCACCAATCCATAATCTTTTGTATCGAGTTGCCAAGGGCTGGCAGCAATAGAAATTTTATAACCTTCGGCTTCCAAAACTTGTTGCAGATAATGTGTTGCATCTGGCCCAAGCACATTGCCAAACCCTTTATCGCGGCGCTGATCCTGATTAAACGCATTAAGTACAGCATCATCCAGCGGATGTACAGGCGTCCACTCAGTGATTCCATCGTAATTAAGTGCAACATAGAGCGCAGCTTTTTGACGAGTGATGCGCTCTACCAAATTATCCACAAAGTCACGCGACACCAAATCAAATAACGCAGAAGCCGTGACCAAGTGAACGCCACCAAACGGAAGCTCATCAACGATATTAAGGTCGGCTTGGTAAGCTTCTATCAATGCGTGTTTGCTGTGACGCTTGAGCGCTTCATCCAGGAGTGCACCATCGTGATCGACCAAACGCCAAACAATATTACGTGCGCCCAAGCCTGACAAAGCACGCAAGGTAGAGCCGGTGCCAGTACCCAAATCCAACACAATATTATCAAAACCATCGTTACTACTTTCAAGCCAACCTAGCGCTTGAGTCGCGAGTGGTTTAGCGCGTGCTTTTACATCGGCGGGCTCGCGTAAATCCAACCACGACATTGAAAAACCAGTCATTGTTTACTCACTTGTTGAATTAAATCACCAACGATACGAGCGGTGTCTACCCACGTCGGTAAAGCCTGTGCAACTTGCTGTGCACCTGTCTGTAATTGTTGGCGCCGGGCAGAATCGGTCAGCAACTGGGTTAAGGCATTTGCAAGCGCGAGAGCATCGGCAGGTGGTACAAGAATCCCTGCACTTTCGGGCACGAGGTCAGGAACCGCACCTGTTCGTGCCGCTACAATCGGCAAGCCGAATGACAACGCCTCGGCAAATGCCATACCGTAACCTTCGAATAATGAAGGCAAGACGAACATATTTGCTTGCTCATATTCGCTTGTTAAATCAACAAGATTACCCACAAACTTTATGCGATGTGTGAGCGAATGGAACGCCACTTTTTCGTGTAAATAGTTTGCCCAATTCGAATCAAAATCCTCACCGCCAACAAAACGTGCGCTCCATGGCAAATGCGCAATCTGTGCGAGCGCGTCGATAAGAACATCATGCGCTTTGCGTTGGGTAAGCGTAGCCACCGTTAAAAGTATTGGGGGATTTCCTGTACAAGAAGCGAATATTTGTTTATCGGTACCCGGTAACGCTACAGCAATTTTAACTGTAGGAACCGCAAAACCTTGCTCCAGAATTCTGGCGGTATTTTCACTGGTCACCAACACTGCCTTCGCGGATGCAAGCGCACGCTGCTCAGCGGCATGTACCGTGTGCGCCAGCTCGGGAGCAAGACCGGTTTCTAACGCCAAGGGATGATGACAAAGCGCAATTAATTTAAGCCGTTTGCCATGATATTCGGCCATAGCATCCATCACTCCAAAAGCGAGGCCATCGACCAGCACGATTGCATTATCGGGCAATTGTGTAAACTGTATTTCTGTAGCTTGTAGCGCTTGCGCATCAGGTTGTGGAAATGAATCTGCCAATGGTAAATGCTCGACAGCGAAACCCAGCTTTTTCAGTTCGGCAATTAAACGTCGATCATAGCCATAGCCGCCGGTAAGCCTGTTAATATCGCCGGGGATGGCAAAATAAAGTGGAAAATTCACAATGCTCTCCAACATAAAAAATGCTTGCTAAATGATGGAGTCAGTTTGATGCCAACATGTTTAGGTTAAGTTTCTTTTTCACAGTGCTTTTCAATGTACTTTGCACTATACCGGCGACGCTAAATTGTCGCGTGTTCGTTGATTTTTTACCACTAATTTGGGTGTATAAATTTAAGCAAAAATGAGCAAAAACAATCATTTGCATGTGCGAATAGCAACAGATAAAGCGCGCTTTTGCAATTTCAAAAACTAAACCAAATTGAGCCTTGCCTAATACTTTTTTGCACCTTAAGATCGATGTAATTTCCATCATCATGAACTATTAAGCCGTAAGATTTTCACCTATGTCAAAACCCTCTGTTACCCGCATGACTGCTGCGCGAATCCCTACCAAGTATGGGGATTTCCAATTGACTTTTTATACCAATAGCATCGACCAAAAAGAGCATCTCGCCTTCTGCCGTGGCGACTTGGCACAAGCGCAAAATGTGTTGGTACGCGTTCACTCTGAATGTTTTACCGGCGATGTTATGGGCTCCTTGCGTTGCGACTGCGGCGAACAATTAGATCGCTCCTTATCGCTAGTGGCGCGCGAAGGGCTCGGGGTAGTCGTTTACCTTCGCCAGGAAGGACGCGGCATAGGTTTATTGGAAAAACTGCGCGCATACAATTTGCAAGATGAAGGCTATGACACTGTGGATGCGAACCTTATGCTCGGCCACGGCGCGGACGAGCGCGATTACTCGCTAGCCGCCTGTATTCTTGAGGATTTAGGTATTCAATCTGTGCGTTTGATGACCAATAATCCAGCTAAAATCAGCGCCTTAAAAGCCGAAGGCGTTAAGGTTGTTGACCGTGTTCCTATTGAAGTCGCTATTAATTCTGAGAGTGTCGGTTATCTCCTGACCAAAGCCAAGCGCATGGATCATGTGTTTTCGACCAAGCCGTTCGTACCTACCTTTAGCCGCTGCGCCAATGAATCCTAATCAGCAAATTGAACATTGGCTGGTCGCCAACAAAAAAACTTTTCACTTAAACGATAGACCTTTTGTCACCCTGTGTTATGCCCAAAGCCTGGATGGCAGTATTGCGATTCGTTCAGGTGAACCACTTGCGCTGAGCGGGCCTGAATCCCTCCAACTTACGCACCAATTGCGCAGTATTCACGATGGCATTTTGGTGGGCATAGGCACAGTGCTGAGTGATGACCCGCAGCTCAATGTACGTCACTGGACTGGAGTTGATCCTCAACCCATAGTACTGGATAGCAAATTGCGTATACCAGCGAATGCACGTTTGTGCCAATTATCCGATAAACGCTGCTGGGTGTTAACCACATTCGAAGGTGAAAGTCTCGCCAACGAAGGCGAAGGCGCATTGATCGACGGTCTTGAAATTACTGCACTCCAAAGCAATGCTGAAGGCCGCGTGTGCCTGGAGCGCGCTTTACGATTGCTGCGCTCCAAAGGCATCACCAGCCTAATGGTGGAAGGTGGTGCGAGCATTATTACCGCATTTCTAAAAGCGCAATTGGCCGATGCTGTAGTCGTTACCTTAGTTCCGCGCTTGGTTGGCGGTTACAAAGCCGTGAGCGATTTAGGTGTGCGCGAAAAACATCGACTACCTGAAATCGCTCCACTGCATACCGCGCAACTTGGGAAAGACGTAATCCTTTGGGGCAATTTGCAATATGGCGAAGCCGTCGCATGAGTCAGGTGACTGCCGAGCAACTTTGGTTTACCGATGCGTTTCGGGTGGAAATCCGCACGCAGAAATTGCGGGCGCTTAAACCCGGTGAGGTACTTGTCCAAACTGAACTTTCAGCAGTAAGCGCGGGTACAGAGTTACTGGTTTATCGCGGTCAAATTCCTGCTGATATGGCGCTGGATGCTAACCTTGAATCGCTGCAACAAACCCCTAATTATCCACTGCAATATGGCTACGCCACGGTTGGCCGCGTTACTCAAGTAACTGCTGAAGTAGATATCAATTGGTTAGGCAAACGCGTATTTGCCTTTCAACCGCATGCAAGCCATTTCATTGCAACTCCCGCAAACCTGATTCCCGTTCCCGATGATATTTGTGCGGCGGGCGCGGTGTTTTTGGCCAATATGGAAACCGCCGTAAATTTGGTACAGGACGGCAATCCTAGCCTTGGTGAGCAAGTTGTGGTGCTTGGCCAAGGTGTTGTGGGCTTACTTTTATCGAGCATTTTGGCGCAATATCCGCTAACGCAATTGCACGCAGCAGATGCTATTGTCACTCGTCGCCAACGCGCGCTGGTACTTGGTGCCACCAATACTTTTGATCCACTATCAGCAACCGATATCAAAAATATTAAACAGCAATTAGCGACCACGACAACGAAAGGCGCAGACCTTATTTATGAGGTCAGCGGCAAACCAGAAGCACTCAATCTGGCGATTGAATTAAGCGGCTTTGCCAGTCGTATTGTGATTGGCAGCTGGTATGGAAATAAATCAGCAGCCATTGAATTAGGTGGCGATGCGCATCGCAATCGACTTAAGATTATCACCAGCCAAGTAAGTAACATTGCACCGGAATTAACGGGCCGATGGGATAAAGCGCGGCGTTTCGATTTAACCTGGAAACTAATCCGCGAACGAAAACCCGAAAAATTGATTACCCATTGCGTAAAGCTTGCAGATGCTGCCGGCCTCTATCAAACATTAGACAAAGACCCCGGCGAAATACTGCAGGCAGTTCTTACTTATATCTAATCTCAACTATATAATTTCATTTCTCTAAAATTAATTATCTAACATCTCTTAATTAACTCTTTATTTCACCTTTTTATTTCAAGATAGGAATTCTCATGTACACAGTAGCGGTAACCCGTGAATTTATTGCCAGCCATTTTCTTGTTGGTGGCGATTGGGGCTCAGAAAATTTTCCACACTCACATCATTACGTGGCGGAAATTAGTATTCAAGGCAATCAGCTGGATCAGCATGGTTATTTGGTGGATATAGTTGATATAGAAGCCGCGCTGGATGCAACGGTGAGTTACTTTCGCGATAGCTTGCTTAACGATAAGGCAGAGTTTGCAGGTTTAAATCCGAGTATTGAACATTTTAGCAGAATTATTAACGAGCAAATTAGTTCGAAAATTCGGCCATTGGGAGATGCATCATTAACAGTAAAACTTTGGGAAAACGCCACCTGTTGGGCGGCGTTTCAGAAGAACTTTTCATAAAACCGAATAATATTTTTAAGAAAGTATTCGATATTTTGTAATCAATAAAGCCTTCTAGTGATTAGTATTTCCAAACATTACTAATCACTAGCTTGTTTCTACTGCTTCTGTTTCTGCTCTTTCTTATTTTCCTTCTTTAATTGCGGTGTAAAGCCAGCGCACAAAACGCTCAGTACTTTGTGGTGTTACGCCTTCTACTTTTGAATCAAATTCTGCGGTGGGTTTTGATTCCAACACGTCTTCAATGGTTTTGCCTTGTTTAACCAGCGGAGCAATTTTATCGCGCACTGCTAAAATTAAATCGCGCGCGGCAATCAAGCCATTGCGATCTGTAATAGTTCCATGGCCGGGAATAATTTTAGTTTTAGGGCCAGCACGACCAATGGTTGCAGCCAAACCTTCCAATATACCCTTAAGACTTCCACCATTAATTAAATCAACAACGGGGTAACCGGTAGTGCGGAAATAATCACCAACTGCCAAAGCATCATGATCCACAAATTGTACGAGTGTGTCGCCATCCGTGTGTGCTTGACGAATAGGAATTAAACGCACTTCTTCACCGTTAAGATGCAAGGTGACCGTATTATCGTAAGTCACAATTGGCAATGCTTTTTCTGGGGCTGGTTTACCGGGTGTACCGTCAGCAGCAGGTCTTGGGTGCTCTAAACGGTCGCGCAATTGTTCGCGGCTAAAAATAGTTGCTCCGAGCTTGGCAAAATTTTCATTGCCACCGGTGTGATCGCCATGAACGTGGGTATTTACCAAATAGCGTACGGGCTTATCTGAAATTTTCTTTAATGCCGCTACCAATTTATCGGTTAGCGGAGCAAATTGTGAATCCACTAAAAAAATTCCATCCGGTCCGGTGAGCGCACTGATAGTTCCACCAGCGCCTTCCAAGGTATAAAAATTCTCACCAATTTTAGTGGTTTTAATGTCTACTTTACTGTAATCAGTTGGTTGCTGTGCTTGTACAACACTTGTCATTACCAAGAGACTGGTAAACATAATAAAATTGGGCAGGCAAATAATTTTCATGCAATTTCCTTAAGAATAAAATGATTAAAGAGAGATACAGGGACTTTGAATTTAGCAATCGCTGTGCCAATAAAATAGGCTAATAAAAAACAGAGTTATTTATACTACCTTGCCATAAAATAATTCCAGCTATTTATTAATTAACAGACACGCAATTACACTGTTTATTTTTCAGTTTGAAATACGCCATCAATTAATTGCTTACATTAAGGTTGCGAACTTTATCAATGTAATCCAACTCGGCAATCGCTTTTTTATTATCGGGATCAAACTTTAGCGATTGATAAAGGGCAACCTCTGCATCGTCATACTTCGCTAGAGCCACTAGCGCTTCACCAAGCCCACGGTAAGCACGTGCGCGCTGGGGGTTGGGCAAACAAGCAGTCGTTTGTATAAGTTGATTGTATTCAGCTACGGCTAATTCTGGTTTCTTAATGCGATAGTGGAGATTGGCTTTTTCATAAAGCAATGTTGGTTGCTCTGGTTCGATCTTGAGGCCTTTATCTAAATTCATTAGGGCGTTTGCGTAAGGATTATTTCTGGATTCGAGCGCAATAAACGCTAATAAATAATAAGCTTTTGAGTAAGAAGCATCCAATACCGGCTCCATTTTTTTACCGTGCGCAGCAACAATTTCAAATAGACCGCATTCAGCTAACTGTTCCTTATCCCAAAAAAATACGCGTACTTGCTTTGAATCTGCCATTCTATGTGACCAATTGGCAGGCTGTGTATCGACATAATCTTCCAACACTTTTTTAGCGTCGGGGTAATTATTTTTTTCGATTAAATCCACTGCTTGCACAAGCGGATTAACTACCTCAACGGGTGCTTCTGCTTGCGCCCCTACGGTGACTTTTTTTGTGTTTGTGGTACATCCACTCACACTGAATACACATATTATTAGGAGTAGTTTTTTGATCATGGCTCCACTCTTCATGTCTTAATTTTTTAATGGTTAAATTTTCAAATTTTTAAATGATCTAATTTTAAACAATTAAATTTTACATCAGATGTTAATAATTATTTCTCGTCAGCTTTGGTTTTTCCATCGCTAGCTTTTTTTATCATTACCATTTTTATCATCATTCTTTTTGTTTTCATCACTTTTTTTATTTTCGTCACTCTTTTTCTGGCCACCTTTATCATCGGCCACGTTTTTCTTCGGTGAGTTTGTTCCTTCGACGGGTGCAGCTTGCCATGCCAGCGTTTTAACTTGCTCACCATCCACCAATTGATCTGATGGGCTGACCACTAGCGTGTCTTCTGCTGAAATTCCGTCAAGAATTTCTACATCGCGACCGAGATCGCGGCCGAGTTTTATAATTTGAAAGCGTACGTGATTATCTTTTTCAACTATAGCTACACGCTGTGTTTGGTCATTAATAATCAACACTGCCGCAGGTGCAACCAAGGTATTAATACCGCTGGTTAATTGAATACTCACTTCAGCGTAAGCGCCCGGTAAAAGTTTGTTGCCGGGGTTTTGCAAAATTAAATCAACTTGCCGCGCACGCGTAGTTGGATCTATACCACCAGCGATGCGCTCAATATTCGCTTTAAGTTTTGCACCCTGCTGCTCGCTGAGATTCACGCTTACTTGCGCACCTATTTTTAATTGATCGGCATAGGCTTGCGGCACCCAAATCGTGAGCCGCAATAAATCAGTTTGAGTAATGGCGAATAATTCTTTGCCGCCGCTGGCAATCAAATCCCCTACTTCAACGCTGCGACGAGTGATGATGCCGGTGAAAGGCGCGGTAATTCGGCGGAAACCCTCCAACTGTTCGAGACGCTTGACGTTGGCATCGGCGGCGGCCAGATCGGCTTTGCCTTGGCGAACCAAGCTGCGTTTTTCCGCTAAATCTTGTTGTGAGATTGCGCTTTGGCGCGCTTGCAATGCCTCCCAACGTACGAGGGTTTGTTCGGCTAACTCGGTACGTGCAGCAATTTGTTCGCGTTGCGCGCGCGCCTGTGCAAGCTCTTGAACTTGTTCGGGTGCATCTATAGTCGCCAGCAACTCACCTTTTTTAACTTGATCGCCAATGCCTTTATGCCACGCACTTAAATAACCAGCCGTGCGCGCGTAAATTACTGATTCAGTATTGCCACGTAAGCTGGTTGGCAGAGCCAAGGTACGCTGTAAATCCCCCGGTTTGGCTTTGGTAATTAAGACTGTGCGTTCCAAGGTTTTAGCGGTGTAATCCTGCAGGGCGCTTGCGTCATGCACATTTAGCAAGATGCGAATCCCCGCACCCGCAAACAACACCAGCAACACGCTAAGGCCCACGCGCTTGGTATTTGTGAAAGCGCGTTTGTCCTGAGTTGCGGGCAAATCCACTTCAGGGATAGTTAAATCGTTCATCAAAATTACTCAGCAAAAAGTGGAAAACCGATTGGCTTAAGCGGGCGTTGCACCAATTTGCGGTGCAAGCCGGCAAATACCACCGGTACAAACAATAGGGTCGAAACGGTTGCAAACAGCAGCCCACCGATAACGGCTTTACCCAGGGGAGCATTCTGTTCACCACCTTCACCGAGGCCAAGTGCCATGGGCAACATGCCTACAATCATCGCAAACGCGGTCATCAAAACCGGGCGCAACCGAGTTGATGCTGCGTCAAGCGCAGCCATCAACGGCGGAACACCTTCTTGCAAACGGGTGCGCGCAAAAGACACCAGCAAAATACTGTTAGCCGTAGCAACACCCATGGTCATAATTACGCCGGTTAAGGCGGGTACGCTGAGCGTAGTACCGCATAAAAAGAGCATCCATGCGATCCCGGCCAAGGCTGCCGGTAATGCGCTGATGATAATCAGCGGATCAAGCCAGGATTGGAAGTTCACCACCACCAACAAATACACCAAGGCAATCGCCACCAGCAGACCAACACCTAGTCCGATGTAAGCCGTTTTTAAGGTTTGGATTTGGCCGCGCATTTGTAAATCCACGCCACGTGGAAGATCTGCGCGCGCGCGTTCAAGGGCTCGCTCAATTTCTCTGCTCACTGAACCCAAATCGCGCCCTTGAATGCTGGCATGGATATTGATCATATTGACCGTGTTATAGCGGTTCACTACTGAAGTCTGGGCAGCGCGTTTATAAGTCACCACGTTACCGAGCAATTGTTGTTTGCCATCGCTACCTGTACCCACGGGGATATGCATAAGGTCGTCAAGGCTGGTGAGGTCA
>FSSS01000058.1_pt1 | contig 11162 bp, 7 predicted proteins | sample 1637081 | NCBI WGS metagenome assembly FSSS01 (sample SAMEA3914818, study PRJEB12502) | metagenome | biome: forest; material: soil | place: Canada | collected 2010-06-26 | depth 0.1 m
AATGGCTCACAAGAAAGCTGGCGGTAGTACCCGCAACGGTCGCGATTCAGAAGCGAAACGTCTTGGTGTTAAAGCCTTCGGTGGTCAATTGATCCCGGCAGGTAGCATTATTGTTCGTCAACGCGGCACCAAATTTCACGCTGGCGTGAATGTTGGTCTCGGCAAGGATCACACCTTGTTCGCCAAGGCAGATGGTCATGTTAAGTTCCAAATTAAAGGCGCTTTTGGCCGTCAATACGTAAGCATCGTTCCTGTTGCTTAATAACTGACGTTCGAGTTAGCCAAGCTTACTGCTTGCAGTGGGCACAAGAATAAGAAAAAGCCCTGTCCTTTAAACGATAGGGCTTTTTTATTTTTGATTAGATCGTCGTAAAATACGGCTTGATCGCTTTAACGTTTTCCGTAAAAAGGGAGTCGTCATCCTCGCCTAGCGGGGATGACGGCTCCCAAATAAAAGTAAATTTGCTAGAAATACTATTTCCCCGGAGATTATTGTGAAATTTGTTGATGAAGCCCCAATCCACGTTGAAGCTGGCAATGGCGGCAATGGCATGATGAGTTTCCGCCGGGAAAAATTTATCTCTAAAGGCGGCCCGGACGGCGGTGACGGCGGTGACGGCGGCTGCGTTTATCTGGTTGCCGACGAAAACCTGAATACCCTGATCGACTATCGCTTCCAGCCGAAATATCGCGCTGAAAACGGCGAGAAAGGCGCGAGTAAAGATCGTACCGGCGCTAAGGGCGATGATCTTTGCCTGCCAGTTCCAGTGGGCACCACCGTTATCGATACAGATACCGAAGAAGTATTTGGTGACCTCACCGAGCACGGGCAAAAATTAAAAGTTGCGCAAGGCGGTTTCCACGGTTTGGGCAATACTCGTTTTAAATCCAGTACCAACCGGACGCCACGCAAAACCTCTCCGGGTTCTGAAGGTGAAATGCGTAATCTCAAGCTTGAGCTTAAAGTGCTGGCGGATGTTGGAATGCTCGGCTTGCCGAATGCCGGTAAATCCAGCTTTATTCGCGCGGTCAGCTCGGCTAAACCAAAAGTAGCGGATTATCCTTTTACCACTTTGATTCCAAATCTCGGTGTAGTAAAAGTCCAGCAGTATCGCAGTTTCGTAATCGCGGACATTCCCGGCTTGATCGAAGGCGCTTCTGAAGGTGCCGGTTTAGGTGTGCGTTTCCTTAAGCATTTAACTCGCTGTCGTTTATTGTTACACGCAGTAGATATGCTTCCGCCAGATGGTTCAAATCCTGCCGAAAATGTGCGTGTTATCGCTAACGAATTGAAAAAATTCAGCCCAACTTTGGCGACGCGCGACCGTTGGTTGCTGTTGAATAAAGTTGATTTGTTAGATGAGGAAGAAGCCGAAGAGCGCTGCCAGGCAGTTATTAATGAGTTGCAATGGGAAGGCCCGGTATTCCGTATTTCCGCTTTGCATCGCGATGGTACTGCAGCACTTTCTGGTCGCATCATGGATCATCTCGAAGCTATTTGGGAGGACGAAAAAGAAAATCCAGAATCGCGTGAGCGTGAAACTGAATTGCAAAACCAAATGGCGCAAGAAGCGCGTGATCGTATTGAAGAGTTGCGCTTGGCTATGCGCGAAGCGCGTTTGGCCGCAGGTGAAGATGATGACTTCAACGATGACGATTATGATGTTGAAGTGGAATATGTTCGTTATTAAGCTCAACGCTGAATGAGTTAATAACAAGGCCATCATGAAAATGATGGCCTTTTGTTTATTAGCGCTTGTTTTCATCTCTGCAATTTTCTTTTTGTAACTAAATGGCGGCGATATGTAATAATTCGCGGCTAAAAGTTGAATACCATTACCTGCATCTGCAAATGTTTTGAGTAAGCAAAAAATTATGAGTAAACGAGAAATCATCCCCCAGGCAAAACGCTGGGTGGTCAAAATTGGCAGTGCCTTGTTAACTAACGATGGCCGCGGGCTGGATGCAAAAGCCATTGCCGGTTGGGTTGCGCAAATGGCTAAGTTGCGCCTGCAAGGTATAGAGCTGGTATTGGTATCTTCCGGTGCGGTTGCGGCGGGAATGCGGCGTTTGGGTTGGGCTACTCGCCCCACGGAAATTCATCAGCTTCAAGCGGCAGCGGCAGTTGGTCAAATGAGTTTGATTCAAACATATGAAGTGGAATTTCAACGCTTCGGTTTACTTACGGCCCAAGTGTTGCTGGATCACGATGATCTTTCGTCGCGCCAACGTTATCTCAATGCACGTTCAACGCTTAAAGCCTTGATCGGTTTGAATGTTGTTCCGGTGATTAATGAAAACGACACGGTGGTCACTGATGAAATCCGTTTTGGCGATAACGATACTCTCGGCGCACTTGTTGCGAATTTAATTGAAGCCGATTTGCTGGTGATTCTCACCGACCAAAAAGGTATGTACGACAGCGACCCACGTTCAAATCCCGATGCGCAATTGCTCAGTGAAATTGCTGCCGACGACACTCGCCTTGAACAAATGGCGGGCGGAACGGGTGGTGCTCTTGGTCGCGGTGGAATGATTACCAAAGTGCGCGCCGCGCGCGTTGCCGCGCGCTCAGGTGCAGACACTGTAATTGTTGGTGGTCGCATTGACGATGCATTATTAAAAGTCGCGGCTGGCGAAAACATCGGTACTTTTTTGTGGGCCGAACAGAAGCCACAAGCAGCGCGTAAACGTTGGTTGTCCGGCCAATTACAAACGCGCGGTACTTTGGTGTTGGATGATGGTGCTGTGCGTGTTGTGCGCGAGTTAGGGAAAAGTTTATTACCTGTTGGTGTAAAAGAAGTGCGCGGTGATTTCACCCGCGGCGATATGGTGATTTGTGCTGATGCAGACGGCCGTGAAATTGCACGCGGGCTGGTGAATTACCACGCGGATGAAGCGCGTAAAATTATCGGTAAACCGAGCAGCCAAATTGTAGGCATTTTAGGTTATCAAGACGATAACGAATTAATTCATCGCGATAATTTAGTTCTGAGTTGATGCATTTCCAACTTTTATTATTTTAAAAAATCCCGCACAAATGCGGGATTTTTTTGCAGCAAATAAGGTAATTAAACTTTACGATGAATGCATGATACACCCAGCGCCAATAAGCCAAGCCAATTAGGGCAATACTGCTTCGCTCCGGAGCATTAGCGTTCGCATTATTGACATTATCAATCTGTAAATTATTTCCATAGCACCGCTAAAGCAATTTACATTTCTAAATCAATAATATTTTAGTTGCGTCGCTTTGCCAGAAAATACTGAGTAGGAATAAATGGTGTAGCCGATGATAGTGGGCAATACAATAACCACGCCGTACAAAATAAATTTTAGCGATTCAGGTGCGCTTGCTGATTGCCAAATGTCCAGCGTGTTAGGAACAACAAATGGAAAAAAGCTGTAAGCGAGGCCGATAAAACATAATAAAAAAATCATTGCGATACAGACAATTGGAATCCATGAACCAAAATCTTTATCGTGCGGGAAATGCGCGAGATAGCGGTCCACAATAAAAAATAATACCGCGCACAATACTGGAATAAACAGCAATAAAATAACCATGGCGCTGCCAAACCATTTATCAAAAATCGTATGGCTAATTAATGGATTTACGATTGAAACCGCTGCAATTCCCAATGCCGTAAACCAACCACATTTTCGCGCCCAACGCGCTGCGCGTACTTGTAAATCACCCTCTGTTTTAAATACCAACCATGCGGCTCCAATAAAACTGTATCCCGCAGTTACGCAAATAGCACTCAACGCAGAAAATAAATAAGCCGCTAGGCTATGTTCAAAACTCATTACGTAACTGCCGAGCATGTAACCTTGCGACAGCGTTGCGATAATTGATCCGGCTTTAAAGGTATTATCCCAAACGGCTTTATGGTCTTCTGGTGCTTTTGCGCGAAAGTCAAAAGATACTCCACGTAAAATTAAGCCAATCAACATTGCCGCAATGGGTAAATATAAATTGTATAAAATCAAACTGTGGGCTTGTGGGAAGGCAATTAATAAAATTCCTGCGCCGAGTACCAACCAGGTTTCATTGGCATCCCAAAATGGGCCTATGGATGCAATCATCATATCGCGGTGCGCGTCAGAGTCTTTCGGCAATAAAATTCCTACGCCTAGATCATAACCATCCAAAATTGCGTAGAGAAAAAATGCCAAGCCCATAAGCCCGATAAAAATAACGGGTAGCCAATAAGCTTCACCGGTTAATAATGTTGTTGCTGTCATAACAAAATCCTCTGTGCGTTTTAGCCGCAAAATTTTCTATGTGCAATATCGTGGTTATACCGGAGCATCTTCCGCGTCATGAAGTTTTTCTTGCAAGCTTTTAACATCTTCCGGGCGATCTACCAGAATTGCTTTGCGAGCCATAACAAATAATGTGCGAATATAAGCGGTCAATAAAAATGCGTAGAGTAATAAATAGAGCGTTAAAGATGTACCTACATTGTGCGCTGGCAATTTTGTGACCGCATCTACCGTTTTTAAAATGCCGGTAACCAAATAAGGTTGGCGGCCTATTTCAGTAACGTACCAGCCAGATAGAGTTGCGATCCATCCTGAAAATGTCATTGCTAAAAAAACCTTTAACATAAAGGGCGATAACTCTTTTTTGCGAAAATATTGAAATGCGCCAGCCCATGAAACCAATAGCATCAACATGCCCATGCCGACCATAATTCTAAAACCATAAAAGAGTGGCTTCACAGGCGGATGTGCGTCGGGGAATTCATTCAGCCCTTTAATTTCTGCATTGATATCGTGGCGTAAAATCAAACTGGCAAAACGCGGTATTTCAATTGCGTATAAATTGCTTTTGGTTTTTTCATCAGGTACAGCGAATAACACCAATGGAGCACCGTGCTCGGTGTGCCACACGCTTTCCATTGCGGCGATTTTTGCAGGTTGATGATGTAGCGTATTTAAGCCGTGCATATCGCCCAATAAAACTTGCAACGGAACTAAAAAAGCAATTGCAAACACGGCGGCTTTGAGTGCGCGGCGCGGCGCAGGTTTATGGTCATCTTTTAAAATGCGGTACGCAGAGATCCCCGCAATTAAAAATCCTGCAGTGATGCCTGAGGCCGTTAGCATATGCGCTAAACGATAAGGCATGGATGGATTAAAAATAATCGCCAACCAATCTACCGGATGGGCAACACCATCACGCATTTCAAAGCCGGCTGGTGTTTGCATCCATGAATTTAACGCAATAATCCAAAATGCGGACATGCTGGTACCGAAGGCCACAAGAAAAGTCGCGAGTGTATGAATGCGATTTGAAACGCGATTAATACCGAACAACATAATCCCCAGAAACGTTGCTTCCAGAAAAAATGCGGTAAGCACTTCATAGCCAAGTAATGGCCCCGCAATATTTCCGACGGTTTTCATATAACCTGGCCAGTTGGTACCGAATTGAAAACTCATGGTAATGCCGCTAACAACACCAAGCGCAAATGTGAGCGCAAAGATTTTTACCCAGAAACGATAAATGCGCATCCAGACTTCATCGTTAGTGCGGTTGTATTGCACTTTAAAAAATAATAAGAACCAGCAGAGTGCGATAGTGATAGTAGGGAATAAAATATGAAATGAAATATTAGCTGCGAACTGTATGCGTGAAAGAATCAGGGTGTCGATCATAGGGATTACCTCGGTGATGCGGAGTCTTACTGCAAATGTTTAACGTGCTACATTAACGACCTAGCAGCTTATCTTTCATGTCCAGTACCTTACCTATATTGCTGCCGAGCTTCAGTAACTTACCTAACTTAGCTGAATCCAGCCGCTGGATTTCGCTCGTCCAAAGGGTGAGCATCTCAATCAACTCGTGCATTTCGCGCATGCGCTGCTGTGCATATTCTTCTTCGGTGTTAGCGGGGCTTTCAATCAACAGATTGCGCAGCGTGGAAAGGGTGGGGTCGATCTCGCGCTTACGGCGCTGCTCAATCAAGGTTTTGGCGATATCCCATACGTCACCCGGCGCCGAATAAAACTCGCGGCGCTCGCCCGGCAAATGTTGCAACCTAATTAATTCCCACGATAGTAACTCTTTAATCCCCATGCTCACATTAGAGCGAGAAAATCCTAGCGCTTCGGCAATATCATCTGCACATAAAGGCTCTTTGTTGAGCACGATAAGTGCGTACATCTGCCCAACGGTGCGATTGATTCCCCAACGGCTACCCATCTCACCAAAGTGCATTACGCAAGATTGGATCATCGGGGTGAGATTTTTGGTCATGTTTGAAATTCCTGTAATTTCAGTATTTACTGAAATTACAGGAATGATTGGTTTTGGTCAAGTGCAAAAGAATAGGGCAATCATTACTGAACTGTGCTGTGGGCGTTCGAGATCTAAAAAATATATAGTTGTTACTCGATCTGCGTTTGCGTTGTTTGTTGGATTTTGACGCCAAAAAAAGTTTTATCGGCCAAAGGATTAGTAGTTTGATTGTAACGAACTCCTTTTGACGACATAGTGCACAAAAATGGCAGTCGACTGCGTAAATTGCACTATTTCTGCCTGAATTTCCCACTTATGTCAGGGCTCCCACGTATGGTAGATGAGGAATAGTGGGAGGGTCATATAAATAAAGTATGCAATTATAAGTTCGCGCTGTTTTTTTTATTGGCGCAGGCTAAACCTGTTTTATCTAACAATAATAATTTGATTGCACTCGAAAAGTTATTTAGTTGAGAGTGCGAATCCTTAAACAACTAACCAAAGCTTCCAGTTTGATTTCATCACATAGCATTTCTCCCCGAGAAATAGGGGGTGATTGCACGCTTATAACTATTGATGGCTCAAATCTGCGCGGCGAATGGAGGTCATCCATGTTCAAAATTTACGCAATGCGTTGCTTTTATCTCATGTGCTCAGTGCTCCTGCTGGGCAGCAGTAATCTCTATGCTCAAACCGATCTCGCATTAAACAAAGTTGCTACTGCAAGTACTAACGCCCAGCCTGCTGCGAATGCGGTAGATGGCAATGCTGGAACACGTTGGGAGTCGGCAGTAGCCACAGACCCATCGTGGATCAGTGTCGATTTGGGTAATCAATATGCATTAACAGGTGTAACCATTGATTGGGAGGCTGCCAACGCTGCCACTTATCAAGTTCAGGGTTCTACCAATAATACTACCTGGGTAACTTTAGCGACCAAAACCGGTGGCGTCTTTGGTGATCGCACTGATGCGGTGCCAGTTACGGGTAACTATCGCTATGTTCGTATCTACGGTACGGCGCGTACCAGCCAATATGGCTATTCCATTTGGTCATTGAAAGTCTACGGCGGCGCAGTCGCTAGCAGTTCTGCTGCACCTGTTAGCAGTGTGGCGTCGAGCACTCCAGTAGCAGGCGGTAATTTGGCTTCTGGCAAAGTAACTGCAGCAAGTACAGCGGTGCAACCTTCTGCTAATGCAGTGGATGGAAATGCAGGTACCCGTTGGGAATCCGCTATTAATGCCGATCCGTCATGGCTTAGTGTGGATTTAGGTTCTGCACAATCTTTGTCTAGCGTAGTGATCGATTGGGAAGCCGCTAATGCTGCCAACTACTTGGTACAAGGCTCAAACGACAATGCGACTTGGGCTACCTTGGCAACCCGCACAGGCGGCACGTTTGGTACTCGCACTGATACAAATACAGTAAGCGGTAGCTATCGCTATGTACGTGTTTACGGTACTGCGCGTAGCGTAGGTAACAACTGGGGCTACTCAATCTTTGAATTGAAGGTGTATGGTTCTGGTGGTACTGCAAGCAGTGCATCGACTTCACGTAGCAGTGTTGCCGCAACCAGCAGCAGTAAATCTTCTACTGTTAGTTCAACACCGGTTAGCAGTGTTGCGTCATCGGCTACCAGTTCAGTCGCTTTGGGCAATATTGCACCGCTCTACACCAACACCACTGCACTTGAACCAGAAGCTGTGGTTGAGTTTGCAGATCGTGTAGAGACAACCTTTTCAGACCGCAGCCGCGACCGTCATGCGCGCGAAGTGAGAACCGAGCCAGTTCCAGCCTTTACCGATGAAACCGGGTTTTTGAGAAATATGGAACAGGGCAGTGGCTATGACCATTACCTGCCTCACTATTGGTTGGATCGTACCGTCACCGTGATTATTAAGGACTATATCGCGAAAGGCGGTACCTACATTGACGTGGAAATGTATAGCCAGATTCCTATGGAAAGTACCGGCACCCGTTTCTTCTATTACGGTGTAGGTACCGTAGCGGAATATATGGATAACACTGGCGTGACATTAGTGCCCGGTGAACAAAACCACTTCAAATTGTCACTCACACAAAATAATCCCGTGTTGCGAGATTATTGGAAGCGCACTAACAATCTTCCGCAGCGTCCTTTGAAAGTTGGCGATCGTATAGAAATGGAGATCGCGCAATTCCTGTCTGCTCCAGATATACATCCTGCGGGCAGCCGCAATAACTACTATGGTACTGTGCTTTTGTACATGGTCGGCGGTGGTAAAGGTGACCAACCAAACGGTATAGTTCCCTGGGTTGGTAAGCCAACACTGGATACTGACGGCAATGGCAACATTTTAAAATGTAATCCGGTTTCCAATAACGAGCCAAACTGCCCAACTGTTTTGGATTCATTCCCATTGCCGCTCAATGCATGGTCAGGTGGTCGTACGACCTTGCCTTACAACTATTCCAGAGAACCTTGGCAATCCTTTAAACAGCATGCCGGTAACATGGCAGGTGGGCCAGCCAATATATTGAAAGTAGGTGGTAGTGCAGAGTTGTTTATGCAGGGTCGTCGCTTGGTTCATACCGATATGCAAACTGGTGTGCATAGCGAACTCCCGCAAAATCCTAACAATACTGCAGATGTTCAAACCAACGAACCTTTTGTAGCTATGCAAGGCAAAGTGGGGCCACGTTTCTATAACACAAGCTGTGTAGGCTGCCATTTCAATAATGGCCGTTCTATTCCTAAAGGCGTAGGCATCACCATCAACAACCAAGCTATTAAAATCGGCAGCAATGCCGCTGGCGCACCTCATGCTCTTTATGGTGGTTCGTTGCAACCATTCAGTACGACTGGTGGTTCAGGTGTAGGTGAAGCGCAAACCCAGCTTACTGGTTTTGTAGCTGCGCCAAACTATGCCGACGGCAGTGCGAATAGCTTGACCAAGCCGAAATACAACTTTGTAAGTGGTACAGCACCTGATTTCTTCTCAGTGCGTAACAGCCCAGCGTTTGTTGGTTTGGGCCTGTTGGATGCAGTACCTGAAGCAGACATCATTGCTATTTCCACCGCTAACAACGGGGCGGGCATCAGCGGTCATGTACAAAAAGTGGTTGATCCGGTTACCGGTCAAACTCGTCTTGGTCGTTTTGGCTGGAAAGGCGCGAGTTCTTCACTGAAGCATCAAATTGCAGCAGCATTGAATATTGAGATGGGCGTAACTACATCTGTATTCCCCAAACTGGATTGCGGTGCTGGTCAGGCAGATTGCCAAACAGGCAATGAGCTTGCTAATAGCGATCTCGATCTTATGGTGCGTTACATAGCTACTCTGGGTGTGCCAGCACGTCGTAATTTAGATGATGCTCAAGCCTTGCGTGGTGAAGTGGTATTTGGTGAGACAGGTTGTAATGCTTGCCATAAAGAAACACTCAAAACCAGCGCATTTGCACCTTTGACTGAAGTTCGTAGCCAAACCATTCATCCCTATACCGATCTGTTGCTGCACGATATGGGCCCAGGCTTGGCGGATAATCTTGGCGAGGGTGAAGCTGTCGGTGCTGAATGGCGTACCGCTCCACTCTGGGGTATCGGCTTCACTGCTGATGTCGCCGGTGGTGGCCGCGAAGCCTATCTACACGATGGCCGCGCGAAAACCCTAAGCGACGCAATCCTCTGGCACGACGGCGAAGGCGCTAACGCGCGCAAAGCCTACGCAGCCAGAACCCAAGCAGATAAAGATGCTTTGGTTAAATTCTTAAAATCCTTGTAATCCTCGTTTGATTATCTGAAGGGCGCGAAAGTGCCCTTCAGATTTTTTTTATCTGCTCCAATTTCTTCCTTTAAATTTTCGCGATCAAACCTAAAAGGTAACAAGGTTTGGGTGCATTCAATTTTCTATTTGTGCTCCAGCTTTTATTAATCGGCATGACTTCAGTGCGAGCATCTAAATTTTTGGGTAATTTCAAATCCCACACCAAGCCGATGTTGTGTAATGTATTCAACGCACACCAGCCCACATCTATTTGATCTTTATAAATTCCCAATACGGCTGACCCTGGAAATGCATGATGATTGTTATGCCATGATTCCCCTATGGTAATCACAGCGGCAATTTTTAAGTTGTAACCTTGCACCGCCGCACCTTCAACATGCCAATCTCTATCGCCTTGATTGTGTGCAAAATATCCAATCAACCAATGGCCGGTTACTGAAATCGCGATGCGTGCAGAAATTCCCCAAACAACCCAGGAAATTCCTCCGAAATAAAATAACAACAGCGCCCAGGGAAGTTGTTGGAGCATCCAGGTGCGCTCCATGAAGCGGTAAATCTTATTGAATTTAACGCTATTTTCTGGTTGGAATTCTGGTGGATTTTTTAATTGTAAATCGCAATGCAACTGCCACCAGCCATCTTTCAAAAAGCCATTGCCGTGCCGTAAATAGGGGTGGCATTGCGGTTTTCGCTGCGCCCAATCGCGTAAGTCATGTTGATGCATCATGCCAAGCGGGCCCGCCATTCCCACTAATACGCCCAAATGCACAAAAAAATATTCGAGCCATAAAGGACATTCGTAACTGTTATGAATCAACCGGCGATGCATGCCCAACGAATGCCCAAAACAAAGTGTGATTGCAGTGAAAACAATAAAAATCAAAAGCGCTGAAATTGAAAACGTAAAATAACCTGCGATCACTGCGATTAAAACATGCGCCGTATACCAGAGCGATTTCAGCGGTGCCCATTTCACAATACCGTTGTTAGCGTCAGTGTGTTCGTGAACTTTTATTCTTGGTGTTTCATTATGGGTTTTCATGGCTGCTCCTTGAAATCAAGATTGACTGTTTTGCTATTAATATATATCGTATACATTAATTAACTAATTAGTTAAATATATTTTTAAGCCATGGTTAGATTATGAA
>FSSS01000056.1_pt1 | contig 11072 bp, 5 predicted proteins | sample 1637081 | NCBI WGS metagenome assembly FSSS01 (sample SAMEA3914818, study PRJEB12502) | metagenome | biome: forest; material: soil | place: Canada | collected 2010-06-26 | depth 0.1 m
CAGTTTGATAAAAACGACGTGGAAGAAGCAGGCTTGGTGAAGTTTGACTTCCTCGGTTTGCGCACGCTCACGATCATCGATTGGGCGCGCATTATGATCGATAAAAAGCGCCTCAAGCTCGGCGAAGCGCCGCTCGATATTTCTGCCATTCCACTTGATGATGCTGAAACCTTTGCGTTGCTAAAACGCGCCGAAACCACTGCCGTGTTCCAGCTTGAATCGCGCGGTATGAAAGACCTTATCAAGCGCTTGCAGCCGGATAACCTGGAAGACCTTATCGCATTGGTAGCACTCTTCCGTCCCGGCCCGCTTGAGTCGGGGATGGTGGACGACTTTATCAACCGTAAGCACGGCCGCGCGCAAGTTGCTTATCCGGATGCAAAATTCCAGCACATGAGTTTGAAACCGGTGCTTGAGCCAACTTACGGCGTTATCGTTTATCAAGAACAGGTAATGCAGATTGCGCAGGTACTGGCGGGGTATACGCTCGGCGGCGCGGACATGTTGCGTCGCGCCATGGGTAAGAAAAAGCCAGAGGAGATGGCCAAGCAGCGCGAGGTTTTTGCGGAAGGTGCGAAAGGTTTGGGGATCGACCCGGATTTGGCAACGCGTATTTTTGACTTGGTAGAAAAGTTTGCCGGCTATGGTTTTAACAAATCGCACTCCGCCGCTTACGCCTTGGTTTCTTATCAAACTGCATGGCTAAAAGCGCATTACCCCGCGCACTTTATGGCGGCAACCATTTCGTCGGATATGGATAAAACCGACAAAGTGGTGACCTTCATTGAAGAATGTCGCCATATGAAATTGAAGCTGTTACCGCCCGATGTAAACTCCGGTGAATTCAAATTCACCGTGAATGATGATGGCAATATTATTTACGGTTTAGGTGCCATCAAAGGTTTGGGTGAAGGCCCGGTGGAAGCCATTATCAACGCGCGTAACCAAGGCGGTGCGTTCAAGGACTTATTCGATTTTTGCTCAAGGGTAGACCCGCGCAAAATTAACAAGCGTGCGTTGGAAGCCTTAATTCGCTCCGGCGCTGCGGATAATCTCGGGCCAACGGTTAATACGCCGCAGCACAATATCGACCATGATCGCGCCGTTATGTTTGCCTCCATGAGCGAAGCCGTAAAAACTGCCGAGCAGGCCGCCGCCAACACCAATGCGGGCATGATGGATTTATTTGGTGAGGTCATGGCGAGCGATCCAACTAACGCCGATGTCTACAGCGATTTCCGCCGTGTGCGCACCTGGACAATGAAAGAGCGCCTGCATGCAGAGAAAGAAACCCTCGGTCTTTATTTAACTGGCCATCCCATCGACGAATACGAAAGTGAATTACCGCATTTGGTAAGTTCGCGTATCGCTGAACTTAAGCCGGATAAATACGAGTCCCGCAGCGAAAAAGGCAAGGGCGATGACAAGCCGCGTCAGTCGGTGGCGGGTTTGGTAGTCGCCCAACGGACAATGAAAACCAAGCGTGGCGATACCATGGCGTTTGTGACATTGGATGATCGCACGGGCCGTATTGAAATCGCAGTCTTCGCTGATACTTACATTCAATGCCGCGATGTCTTGTTGAAAGATGGCCTGCTGGTGATTGCTGGCCAAGTCAGCATCGACGACTTTAGCGGCATGCTAAAAATGCGCGCCCTAACCATTCGCCCGCTGGCTGAGTTGCGTGAAGAACGCGCGCGCGAATTATGCCTGGAGCTGGAATCAGGTGCTTTGCCGGCTAATTTTATTCGCCAAATATCCGAGATTATCGAGCCTTATCGCAGCACCGTGACTCATCCAGCTCGATGTCCATTAGTCATCGATTATCGCCGCAGTAACGCCAAAGCGCAGCTCAGGTTAGGGTCGGGTTGGAATATTCGTCCTGAAGATGAACTCCTGCAGCGTTTACGCGACAGTTATGGTGCAGGCAAAGTTAAACTGGTCTATTAAACTTGGCAGTGTTTATTGCATTCTCCGCTGAGCAAAATGACGATTTTTCAGGCAAAAAATGCAGCAATAATTAGCCTAAATGATGGAATAACACGAGAAATGATCGACTAAAGAGGTCATTTCGCGTAAGGTAGCGACCCAATTCTTGCACCGCGTAAGCTATGCTTTGTAGCTATTTAACGGTGCAGTAGCGCTAGAATTTTCCGGCAGTAGCCCAATACCTAAATACAGAGCCATTAACTGCTATGAATCTGAATTATCTGGATTTTGAACAGCCCATTGCCGAACTTGAAGGCAAAATTGAAGAGTTGCAGCTCGTTGGCAATTCCAGCGATATTAATATCGCCGATGAAATCGCCAAGTTGCGCCAGAAAAGCAGCAAGTTGACTGAAACCATCTATTCCAAGTTAACGGCTTGGGATGTGGTTAAGATTGCACGCCACCCGCACCGTCCTTATACCTCTGACTACATTCCACGCATCTTCACTGAATTCGAAGAGCTACACGGCGACCGTCACTTTGGCGATGACAAAGCCATTATCGGCGGCGTAGCGCGTTTGGATGGCAAGCCAGTTATGGTGATCGGCGAAGAAAAAGGCCGTACCGTCACTGAAAAAGTCATGCGCAATTTCGGTATGCCCAAGCCAGAAGGCTATCGCAAAGCTCTACGTTTAATGGAAATGGCCGAGCGTTTTAAAATGCCGGTAATTACCTTGATTGATACCCCCGGTGCCTACCCTGGTATCGACTCAGAAGAGCGTGGCATCTCCGAATCTATTGCGCAAAACCTCGCTGTTATGTCGCGCTTGCGCACACCTATTATCTGTACCGTAATTGGTGAAGGCTCATCGGGTGGTGCTTTGGCAATTGGTGTGGGCGATCAGCTCAACATGCTGCAATACTCAACTTACTTTGTAATTTCCCCTGAAGGTTGCGCCAATATTATTTGGAAGACAGTTGCCAAAGCGCCAGAAGCTGCTCAGGCGATGGGTGTCACTTCAAAAATTCTGCAAGACCTTGGGATCGTGGACGAAACTATTCCCGAACCACTCGGCGGTGCGCATCGCGATATAGATGCAATGTCGCGCAAGCTGCAAGAACGTTTAATTGCGCAGGTAGATAAACTCAGCAAAGAGCCGCTCGATTCATTATTGGATCGCCGCTATGAACGTTTGATGAGTTACGGCAATCCGTAATATTAGTTTGCGTAAATAAAAAAAGCCGCTGATTTTCATCAGCGGCTTTTTTTATTGTCTCAATTTATTAATCAGCCGCTTAAAAATATTTCGGTTATCTGTTTTGTTAGATTCGCGTTCGCTTTTTCTCTCTTCATCCAATTCTTTGACGACTCTAAAACCAGTACTGTCGTTATGCGTATTGGCAGCTAGATGCGCTATTGTCTCTGAGCTTATGGCTTTTACGTTGTCGCGAAATGAACCGCCGCGAATAATTTTTTGCTTACATATTTCTGTTTGATTATTTATTGAATTGGTATCACTTTTTTCTGCGTAGCAATCATCAACCCATTCAGCGACATTGCCGGCAGTGTCATGTAAACCAAAATCATTTGGTGGATAGCTACCAACAACGGCAGTTTTATTGCCGAATAAATTCGACCAGAGTGAGCGGCAACCAAAGCGACAATTTGCGCGCTCGCGTGCATCTTCTGGGTTATCACCCCACCAAAACAAACTTGTTGTTTTACCGCGCGCTGCGAATTCCCACTCGGCGCTGCTGGCTAAGCGGTAGTGGCTGCCTGTTACTTTGGTTAGCCAATTGGTATAAGCTTGGGCATCATCCCAGCTGATATTAATGACGGGGTGGTCACCACGTCCCCAGCCATTGTCATCAGGTAAGCTGCGATTTGTTGCTACTGCAAAATTATCGTATTCATTAAATGTGACTTCATATTTTCCGATTAAAAAATCGCTGTCGGGTAAGCTCACCATTTTTGGCGTGATAATACTTTCTACATCACCTTTGCTTTTTGTTAGCGTTTTATTGAGTGAAAAATTCAGTATTTGATTATTTTGTGTGAGCTTTATCCAGGTATCCACTGTGTCATAGCCCGGTGCTTTGATATCGATGTGATATTCGCCCGCAGGTAATTCGATGCCGGGCGTATAGTGTTCCACAATATTAAGAATACGAACTGTCGCATTTTCAGGCTGCGTAGTAAGAGTGAGCGCTAACTGATTGCTGCTGGCATTTTGCAAATCTGAATGGAAAAAGTTTTTCCATTGCGCGCGATGGCCAGGTTGACTTTTTCCAGATTGATAAATGCTGATAAGAATAATTGTTACCAATAGCGCAAGGCCGATTAAAATCCTTTTAATGAATTTCTTTGACGAGGACTTATCAACACTTGGCGAGATCGAATAAACACCCGTTTCTGCATTGTGAACTTCTGGTGTGCTTTCGCTGTTAATCAATGTGACTTCGTTGGCGGGCTTGCGTGTAATTTTTGCGAGGAGTTGCTTGTAAGCTGGCATGGTACGATTGGCAAGAAGGCGAATATCTTGCGCAATGGTGTGGCCAATAATTTTAAGCAGCTGAAAACTTTTTGTGTTACCGCTTGTTTGCAATGGTTGCGCATTAGTAGTCTTTTTTATTTCTTCCAGTTCGGTAATTAATTCCCGTGCATATTGAAAGCGCTGTTCAGGTTTTTTCGCAAGCAGGCGATCCAGAATGGGCTGGAACGTGAAATATTGAATCGGTAATTTCGGTGGTTGTTCATCGATATGCTGGAAGGCTAATGCGAGTGACGTTTCGCTGCGAAAAGGTCTTGAACCGGTTAGCATTTCGTAGCATAAAATGCCTAAGCTATACAAATCTGAGCGGCCATCTGTATCCAAGCCTTTTGCTTGCTCAGGGCTCATATAATAGGGTGTACCGACTACATTTCCGGCTTGCGTCATTTTCAAATTTGTTTTTAGCGTTTTAGCTATACCGAAATCTGTGAGCACAGCGGTTTTGTCTGCGCGAAATAAAATATTTTCGGGTTTGATATCGCGATGCACATAACCTCGGTTGTGAGCATGTTCCAATGCGTTTGCAATGGCGATAATGATGTCTGTCACTTCGTTTGCGGTTAACCCACCGATAATTTTTTCATCCGCTGATCCGCCGGGTAAATACTCCATCGAAATAAAATTCAATCCGTTATGACGGCCTATATCGTAGATGGGGATAACATTGGGGTGTGATAATTGGCCGACTATCTCTGCTTCCCGTTTAAAACGCATATGAAACTCTGGGTCTTGATCCAGTTCTGGTTTCATAATTTTTAGCGCAACAGTACGTCCCAAACTGATTTGAATTGCCAGATAAACGCTGGCCATCCCGCCGCTGTTAATTTTACGAATAATTTGATAGCCAGGTATTTGCATATTTAACACGAGTTTTTTGAACGAGTGTATTGGCTTGCTCTTTGTGGGTGGCCGATATTACCCAGAGCAAGCCAAGCGTTTAAAAATTAAAAACTATACATCATTATTTTTTATGAGCTGATGGTTTGGCTTTTGCGGTAAATGATTTGTTTGGTGATTTCTTTTGATCTGGTTTTTTTGTAAGCGATTCCGCATTAAATTTCTTTGCACTTTCAAACTTATCGCCAAAGGCTTTTGCAGCTGGTTTTTTAGCTGCGTGCTTGGCGGTGGATTGTGCGTCAAAGGTTTTTTGCGGTGAGGCCTTTGTTTGCACTCGCGCGTTAGGATTTGAATTGCGAGCATTAGGGTTAGGGTTGCGCGCTGCTTTTGGATCTTCCGCAGGAATTAATGCTGATGCCGCCGAGCCAATCAAATGACCTTTACGCATTTTAATTAATGCTTCGCGAATTACTGGCCAGCCAGCCGAGTCGTGGTAGCGCAATAACGCTTTGTGCAAGCGACGCTGTTCCAATCCACGTGGAATGGTAATTTTTCCGCTCTTGTAAGTGAGTTTCTTCAGTGGATTTCTTTCGCTTACATACATCGCCGTTGCCAGAGACATGGGCGATGGATAAAAAGTTTGCACTTGGTCCACTTCAAAATTATTTTTCTTTAACCAGAGCGCCATGTTGACCATGTCTTCATCTTTGGTGCCCGGGTGCGCGGCGATAAAATACGGAATTAAATATTGTTTTTTGCCCGCTTCGCGCGAGAACTTTTCAAACATTTTTTTGAATTCGTAATAGCTGCTCATTTTCGGTTTCATCATTTGCTCAAGCACACCGTCTTCGGTATGTTCAGGAGCAATTTTCAAATAACCGCCAACATGATGCGTGACTAATTCTTTTACGTATTCGGGATCGCGTACTGCCAGGTCATAACGCAAACCTGATGCAATCGAAATGCGATTAACACCTTTTAATTTGCGCGCTGCACGATAAAGCTCTGTTGTATGTTTGTGATCGGTGATTAAATTTTTACAAATCGTTGGGTACACACAGGACAAGCGACGGCATTTGGAAAGCGTCGGCATATCTTTGCAGGTGAGGCGATACATATTCGCCGTTGGCCCGCCGAGATCCGAAATATGCCCAGTAAAGCCGGGTACTTTTTCGCGGATATCTTCAATTTCTTTCAGGATAGATTCTTGCGAACGGCTTTGAATAATGCGGCCTTCGTGCTCTGTGATTGAACAGAAAGTACAGCCGCCAAAACATCCGCGCATAATATTCACGGAGGTTTTAATCATGTCGTAAGCAGGAATTTTTTCTTTGCCATAAACCGGATGCGGCACGCGCGCATAAGGCAAATCAAATACGCCATCCAGCTCATCCGTCTCTAACGGAATCGGTGGTGGATTTACCCAGATTTCGCGGTTGCCATGTTTTTGCACAAGCGGACGCGCGTTGTAGGGATTTGCTTCTTGGTGTAAAACGCGCGACGCATGCGCATACAAAATTGGATCGTTACGCACTTTTTCAAATGCAGGCAAGCGCACGTAAACATTATCGTCACCAGCTAAGTCGCTGCGATTTTGTAGCGGCATTGGAATAATGCGAATTGCTTGCGGTTCATCTGCATTCAAAGATTTTTCTGAGACATCACCTTGCGCTGGGCAACCCATAGTTTGTAATGAAGAGTTTTGTAATTGTTCTGAAGGATTTAAAGCGGCAATTTGCGCTTCCATTTTTTCCGGATCGAGTTGGCGCATGCCAATCTGCGAATTATTAACGTCAGTTTTCGCAACATCCACCACCGATTTTGGATCGTGTTGGTATTCGTAAGGATTGGGAAGTTTATCGATATGACTTGGCCAATCGATGCGCGTTGAGTCAATTTCAGTCCAGCCTGCGGGTGCTTCTTTTTTCACGACCACTGTGCCGCGAATGCTATCTAAATCTTTTATATCTTTGCCTTGTGCCAGCGCGTGGGCGATATCTGCAATGGCGCGTTCGGCGTTGCCATATAAAAGAATATCGGCAGTTGCATCGATCAATACTGAGCGGCGAACTTCGTTGCTCCAATAATCATATTGGGCGATACGGCGTAAGCTGGCTTCAATACCACCGAGTACGATGGGCACATCTTTGTAAGCTTCTTTACAGCGTTGGCTGTACACCGTTACGCAACGATCCGGGCGTTTGCCGCCCATGCCGCCGGGTGTGTAGGCGTCGTCGGAGCGCATACGTAAATCGGCGGTGTAGCGGTTAATCATGGAATCCATGTTGCCCGCGCTTACGCCAAAAAATAAATTGGGCTTGCCTAGTGCTTTAAAGGGTTCGGCACTTTTCCAATCCGGTTGCGCGATAATTCCCACACGAAAACCTTGCGATTCCAAAAAACGCCCGATCACCGCCATACCAAAACTTGGGTGATCTACATAGGCATCGCCACACACAATGATAATGTCGCAAGAATCCCAGCCAAGTTTGTCCATTTCCACACGGCTCATAGGCAGGAACGGCGCTGGTCCATAGCATTCGGCCCAATAACGTGGGTGGTCAAACAGGTTGATGGCTTCGGTGTTCATATGAGGTACTGCTAGATGAAGGGAAAACAGGGCGCTATTGTCCCAGAAACGGGGCTGTGAATATAGGGCGAGAGGCGAACGAGGATGAATATATGGGGTATTTCGAAGGCTACAGCGAGTTAATTACAAACGATAAGAGCGCGTCCCTGCGCTTAGCAAATTTATTTTGCTCTGCGGCGCATTGCCACAACGCCCAATAAACCTAACAAGGTCAACGCAATGCTAGATGGCTCAGGCACGTCAACTTGAATGTTTTGTGGGAGATAGTTTTGCAAATCGGCATCGCTAAAACCAAACACATAGAAGTTGTTAGGATTGTCAAAACCGAGTGGGTGCAAACTATCGGTAATTGTATTCAAAAAATCATTATCGTTGGATATCCAAAGCGTGTGTAGGTTGACGTTGTTGTAGGTAACATCTTCACCAAATGTCAGGCCTTCGATTTTTGAAGGGATATTGGCAGGTGCTATTCCAGCCGCAGTCAAGAGTTTCACCACGTCCAAAGCTTCCGTTTTGGCGACTGCTTTAGCGGATAAATCGCCCACTAAACCACTGACATCTTGCGCGCCAGTAAGATCGATTTTAAATACTTTTTTTGCTGTAGCTTCGCTGTTGTCGCCCAAGCCTTTTCCATCACGTTCATCCACTAAAAACTCGTGATTATTCAAGGCCACAATGTCACTTACACCTGAGCCATCCGTCAGTTTATAGGCATATTCATGAGTGGCTCCAGACTCAATATCAACAGTCACGATGCGCACGTTCTTTTTGGTGTCTTGCTCAAGTGGCGCTTGCATGATGCCAACAAGCGTTTTTCCATCCGGCGTAAGCGCCAAACCTTCCATGCCTTTGTTTGCGACCCGGCCGATAGTATTGCCAGCGATTTCTGCATCGCCACTTGCGCTCACATTGGTAACGGCTAAATTGCTTGGCAGAGCAAATGCTTTAATACGTTCACCGGTAGCACGATCAAATTGATATACGTAGGGGCCGTATTCGTCAGAGATAAATACGCTTTTGCCATCGTTAGAAACGCGCACTGATTCCGGGTCTAAACGGGCATTGTCTGGATTGGTGGAGGTGCCAGCTGCAAAATTATCTGAGCGACCCGTAAAGTAAAAATGGCTGGCATCATTTTCTGCCGGGGCGCCATTTACACCATAATTAAGCTGGGTTGCGCTGTACAACAAAGTGGTGCTGGTCAGCGTTGGTGTAAGGCTAAAAGGCAAGCTGCCACCGTTGCTGGCGGTGAGTTGCATATTCAATGTTTCCAGGCGAGAAATAAAGCTGGTGGTGTTATCTATAGCTGCACCGTTAATGTATGCCTGAGCATTTGGGCCGCGGTCGGGCAGGGCGATAAAGGTATTGTTGCCCGCGTACGCAAGGCCTGAACCCAAACCACCGAATACATTGGCATTAACGCCGCTTTCAAGCGTGCCGGTTAAACCGGATTTATCAGCATCTCCAGCTAAACTGCCAACACCTAATAAAATAGGGGCAGCTTGGGTATTGAGGGCTGCAAATGAGATAAGGCTGGCGAGTGCAAGCCTCTTGGTTATGTATTGCATGGTGAAACTCCAGGTGATGGGGGATCTTGTCACCTTAAGCATTATTTGTTACGGCTTTATGTCTAAAAAACTAAAAGATGCATTTAAATTATAAAAATACACATAAGGATTGCCAGCAAATACGAAAGCCCACAGACTTGCCAATAATTTTTGTAGAAGATGTTTGGATAATAATGAGTTTTTCAAACCCCGCCATTCGCCAATATGCCATAGTCACTGGCAACTATTGGGCGTTTACCTTAACTGACGGTGCATTGCGCATGTTGGTGGTTTTACATTTTCATCAGTTGGGTTACAGCCCATTACAAATTGCTGCACTGTTTTTGTTTTACGAAATATTTGGTGTTATCACCAATTTATTCGGCGGTTATTTAGGTGCGCGGATTGGCTTGAATCGCACTATGAATATCGGCTTGGCGTTACAGATAATTGCATTGGTGATGCTCGCAGTGCCAACACAATGGCTAAGCGTGCCTCTGGTAATGAGCGCGCAAGCTTTATCGGGTATTGCGAAAGACCTCAATAAGATGAGTGCAAAAAGCTCCATTAAAAGTTTGGTATCTGCAAATCAACACGGTCAGTTATTTAAATGGATTGCGCTGCTTACTGGTTCTAAAAATGCACTCAAAGGTGTTGGCTTTTTTCTGGGTGGTGCGCTGCTAGCACTTGTTGGTTTTAAATATTCTGTGTTAACTATGGCTGCTATGCTTGGCCTTATTTGGGTAGCGAGTTTAATTTTATTGCAACAAGATTTAGGCAAAGCCAAAAATAAACCGAAGTTTTCAGAAATGTTTTCTAAAAGCCATGCAATTAATATTTTATCAGCTGCGCGTTTATTTTTATTTGGGGCACGCGATATTTGGTTTGTAGTAGCATTGCCGATATTTTTAAGCAGTGAACTTGGTTGGGATTTTTGGCAGGTGGGCGCTTTTCTTTCGGTGTGGGTTATCGGTTACGGAATTGTGCAATCTCTCGCACCTTTAATGACAGGTAGTGCCATTGGAAAAATTCCCGACGGACGCAGCGCATTTTGGTGGGCGTTAAGTTTAACGTTTATCACCGCAGTAATTGCACTTGCGTTGACAATTAATTTACCTGTAGCGCCAATATTAATTTCTGGTTTATGTGTATTTGGAATTTTATTTGCAATTAACTCATCGCTGCACAGTTATTTAATTGTGAGTTATGCCAAAGAAGATGGCGCAGCCATGGATGTTGGTTTTTATTATATGGCCAATGCGCTGGGGCGTTTAATCGGAACTTTGCTTTCAGGTTGGGTTTACCAAACATCTGGGCTTGTAGCCTGTTTGTGGGTGGCGGCTATTTTTATTGCGCTGGCAACATTAATATCCTTAGCGTTGCCACATAAAATGCACGAGAATAAATAGCTGGCCTTGTAATTACTTATCTAGCTGAGTATTTATCCTCTGCGCAAATACCTTCATAATCCCTTCATGATCGTTACTCTCTATGATTTTTTACTAATATTTTAAGAAAGAGTTTTTCCATGTATTGGATCATTACGAAATCCCTTATTACCGCCGCTATGGTTGTGCTTATATCTGAACTTGCAAAACGCAGCGATAAGCTCGGTGG
>FSSS01000040.1_pt1 | contig 10745 bp, 4 predicted proteins | sample 1637081 | NCBI WGS metagenome assembly FSSS01 (sample SAMEA3914818, study PRJEB12502) | metagenome | biome: forest; material: soil | place: Canada | collected 2010-06-26 | depth 0.1 m
GCTTGAAACTAAATACTTGGCAACCTTGTGGGTTAATGCCTGACATCACGTGCTTGATGGCGCCGTCTTTACCAGCGGCATCCATAGCTTGGAAAATAAGTAATAAAGAGTAGCGGTCTGATGCATATTGCAATTGCTGCAATGCGCTCAATTCTTTAATTTGAGCGAGAAGTAATTGTTGGTATTCATCTTCAGATGAATACATTGGTTTGACCGACGTTGGCCATTTTTTAAGATTTACCTTATCGTCTTGCTTTACCTGAAACTGGCTAGTTTTAATTTTCATATTTTCCTCGTTAGCAGTTTTCTCATTCAAGGATGAGCGCAAATAACATTAAAAATATTAGGTTAGTTTTTTACCGGATCTTCGCGTGGACGTAATAATCGTGCGACCAAACCAGTCCAACCGGTTTGATGCGATGCGCCCAAGCCTCGGCCAGTGTCGCCATGAAAGTATTCAGAAAATAAAAGGTAGTTGTTGAAATTGGGGTCTTTCTGTAATTTTTCACATGCACCGAATGCAGGGCGATTACCATTTTTGTCACGTAAAAATATTTTTACTAAACGTTTTGATAATTCGTCAGCCACTTCATTTAATGACAACATATTTCCACTGCCTTTCGGACATTCCACTTTAAAATCGTCACCGTAATAAAAATGGAAGCGTTGCAGACTTTCGATAATTAAGAAGTTAACTGGCATCCACACCGGCCCGCGCCAATTGCTGTTGCCGCCAAATAAATTGGTGTTGCTCTCGCCCGGAACATAACTAATGGAAAGCTTAATTCCATCTACCAGTAATTCGTAGGGATTGTCTTGGTGGTATTTGGAAACGGCGCGCACGCCGAAATTGCTAAGGAATTCATTTTCATCCAGCATTCTTTCTAATATTTTTTTAACACGATGGCCGCGTAATAAACTGAGTAAATGTTTTTCATCCTTGCCTTGTATATTCCAGCGTGAAACTAAATTGGCTAATTCGGGTTTGTCAGTCAGTAGCGTTTGCAGATGCAACGCAAATTCTGGCATGGCAGTCAGTAAATCGTGATCCAAAACCTCAACTGCAAAAAGCGGAATTATTCCAACCATGCTGTGAATTTTCATGGGTGTGCAGTCGCCGTTAGGCAATTTAAGAACGTCATAGAAAAAGCCGTCAATATCGTCCCACAGGCCTTGTTTGTTTTCGCCTAGAGTTGCCATGGCATTGGCGATATATAAAAAGTGATCAAAAAATTTAATCGCCATCTCTTGGTAAACAGGATTGTATCGTGCAAGTTCCAAAGCGATACGCATAAGGTTAAGGCTGTACATTGCCATCCAACTTGTGCCATCGGCTTGCTCTAAAAAACCACCCAGCGGCGATTCATTGCTGCGGTCAAATAGGCCAATATTATCCAGCCCCAAAAATCCGCCTTCGAAAATATTGTTATCGTCTTTATCTTTGCGATTCACCCACCAGGAAAAATTGAGCAAGAGTTTATGAAAAATACTTTCTAAAAATGCGGTATCAGGTTTGCCATTAAGTTGTTCGTCAATTTTAAAAATCCTGAACGCTGCCCAACCGTGTACAGGTGGATTTACGTCGCTAAATTTCCATTCATAGGCTGGCAGTTGGCCATCGGGATGCATGTAGCGTTCGTTGGTTAATAATTTTAATTGTTGTTTGGCAAAGATGGGGTCAATCATGGCGAGCGGTATGCAGTGAAAGGCTAAGTCCCAAGAGGCGTACCAAGGATATTCCCACTTGTCGGGCATGGAAATAATATCGGCGTTATCAAGATGCAACCACTCGCTATTTCTACCCGCAAGTCTCGCTGCTGGTGGAGGTGGTTCGTTGGCATCGCCTTTTAGCCATTGCGTGATGTTGTAATAATAAAATTGTTTGCTCCATAGCATGCCTGCGAATGCTTGGCGCTGAATTAATTTTTCGTCATCGTTGGCAATATTTTTTTGGATATCTGAATAGAATTCATTGGCTTCGTTTTGGCGGCAAGAAAAAATAGCGTCGAAATCACCAAACGCATTTAGTGTGGTTCCGGTATTTATACGTAGGCGAAGTGTTATAGAGGAATGCGCTTTAATATTGAGGTCGTAATTTGCGGCAGCTTTAGTGCCGCTTGTATAGTTGACAGCGCTTTCATTGCCTTCGACGATAAAATTATTAATGCCGTCTTTGCAGTACTGCGATTGGTTGGGTGTGTCGTATAACTTTTCAAGATTGGTTTCGTTATCACAAAATAATAAATCGGGATTGTCTTCCACATGCAATGTATAGCAACCGAGTTGTGGGTGATCGATGGAAATTGCAGCATTGCTAATTTTTTCTAGCTGCGGTTTAGTTGAATCCGCGACCCAAGCCCACGTATTTCTAAACCATAAGGTCGGTAAAACATTAAGCCTGGCGTCATTAGCTGCACGGTTGTGAATGGTTATTTTTATTAAAAGGTCGTGAGCATCAGCTTTCGCGTATTCAATGAAGATATCGAAATATTTATCGTCATTAAAAATTCCCGTGTCGAGCAATTCAAATTCAGGTTGATTCCGGTCTCTACGTTTATTTTCTTCCAGCAATAATTCATAGGGGTAGGGGGCTTGCGGATATTTATACAGCATCTTCAGGTAGCTGTGAGTGGGTGTTGCATCGAGGTAGTAATACTGTTCTTTAACATCTTCGCCGTGATTGCCTTCATCGCCAGTCAAGCCAAAATAGCGCTCCTTAATAATGGGATCTTTTTTGTTCCAGAAGGCAATGGCAAAACATAGCAACTGCTTATCATCGCTCCAGCCCGCAATGCCTTCTTCGCCCCAGCGATAGGCTTTGCTGCGCGCCATATCGTGGGTTGTGTATTTCCAGGCGTCGCCATCTTCACTGTAATCTTCGCGTACCGTTCCCCATTGTCGATCACTAACGAAAGGCCCCCATTTTCTCCACTTGGCATCTTGTAGTCGTTGTTGTTCTATTCCTTCGTGCATAAGTTACTTCTCAAAAACTATCCGAAACTACTGACTGAAACCAGGCCGCAAAAGTGCCCTAATTAAACCATACGCTTATTTAAAATGTGCCTTCTGTACGCTAATACTCCAATGTGCATTTCAGTTACATTACAAAGTCTTTAAAGAATAAAATTCATAATGTTTGCACAATTGCTCCGAAATATTTTCACCACAGCCTATATGCATATTTAGCGAATTAACGAATCTATCTGAGGTTTGTGGATTAATAGCGGTTATATGAACTCCTTTGATTGCACTTAAGCTTACTGCTGGCTCCTTTTATTTTGACACTTATATTGAGGTTTTTCGTATTCACTCCTACGCGTAGCGGTTAGTTATTTTATGGCTACCTTTTTGGCGTTCGTTCGCCTCATAAATTTTATTCAGCCAAAAAATATCCTTTTTAACGAACCTCAAAGCACAAATGTGAGAAGAAAGTAGCAGTTGCTAATGCGACCATGTTTGTGTGTCTCAGGTAAATCAAAATAAGAATAAAGATAGAAATGAACGGCGCGTTTGTTCTGTGCCAGTAACCTCATATTTTTCTTACAGCAAGATTTAAAGACCAAGTCTTAAAAACAGGTCTTTACGTTGTGTTGCATTGCAAAAGTTTGTTTGGCTTTTCGCTCATAACGATAATCATGAAACGAAGATTCCGTGCAGGCTTTTCTTTTTGATTTACTAGTCTCTGATGCCGGTTTGGTTGATGCCAAGCTGCGAATGGATTCACCCAAAATCTCGATCAAGACGATGTTAAATCTAATTCTGAACACGAGGAATGTCGCGTGAAAAACTTACCCAAAATAATAATCAACTCTCCTGTCCACCGTAATTATCCCCAAGCGTTAATGGCGTTCCTTCTAGTTATGACTTCAATGTGGTCATGTCTTGCCAGCGCGCAACAAGTTGAAAAATCTGTGCCGCCTTCGCAGCGGGTAACGATTAATCTATCGGCCGGTATGCCGGGTCAAAACCATTGGTTGTATCTTAAGGATCATGATTCCGCTGCAAATTCAACGGTTTCGGTTGATGATTCAACCTGGCAACAAGTGGGTATTCCCCACGGCGCCAACTATTTAACGACCTTTATTAACCAGACATCGGGCGGCGGTGATGGCTCGCTGGATGGTGGCAGTAATTGGTATCGCTTGCACTTTACAATGGGTACCCAGTACGCAAACAATAAGGTTGTGGTTGAATTTGAAGGCGCACATACAGGCGCGCAGGTTTATATCAACGGGATTTTGCTTCCAGGTATTACTGCGGTAACTGGCAGCGCCAATGCGAGCCACGTTATCGGATTTATCCCGTTTGTTGCTGATCTCACGCCCTATTTGCATACAGATGGCGTAACACCAAATGTGCTCGCGGTGAGCGTGGCACGCAACGCGCCGTGGTTCGTACAACCAACTTTTTCCGGTGCATTCCGCTTTGGTCAGGCCGAGTCAGGATTGTTTCGTCCGGCTAAGATGATTATCACCAATAAGGTACACATTCCGGTCAACGTCTATTCCAACCAAAAGACGTGGGGCACTTATGTCGCCACCTTGTCTGAAGTACCTTCGACTACCAGTACCGCCAAAGCAAGTTCTGCGGTTATCCAGGTTCATACCAATGTGTTGAACGAAACTACCACGCCGCAACAAGTAACTTTGACGACGCAAATAGTCGATGCAGTCGGTAATGTTGTCGCAACTGCACCCCCAATTACGCAAACAGTTGCAGCCATGACTCCAGGCACATTCCCGTCTAGCGCTACGCCAATGTTTGATCAAAAAATCACGGTTAACGATCCAACCCTGTGGTATCCAAATGCCAGCATTTACGGTAAGCCTTATATGTATAGGGTTTATCACATCGTCAGCGTTAATGGCACGGTGGTGGATTCAACCGAAAGCCCGCTGGGTATTCGCACTATTACCTGGGATCACAATTACCCTTACTTTAACGGTCATCCTGCGTATTTATCCGGTGGCTCCGGGCGTTACGACTACCCCGGTTTGGGATCATCCGTTCCTGAAGAACAAGAATGGCGCGACCTTGCATTGTTTGCGGCAGGCGGCGGAAATATCTGGCGTCCAGGTCATTCAACCAGCAGCGAGGAATTTGTTGCGGCAGCTGATGCCTATGGTGTGATGATCGTTCAGCCGAGCGGTGATGGTGAAAACGGCTTTGCTACGCCACCTGCCGACAGCGTTACGTACAAGAAAGAGTTGCATCGCGACATGATTATCCGCGACCGCAGCCATCCATCTATTCTGGCGTGGGAATCAAATAACGGCACCATGGCTGAGTCCACTGGTTTAGCGCTCCTTGCGATCAATAATGTGTGGGACCCAATCAACACGCGGGTTGCGGCAGACCGCACGCCTGATCCAGTCAACGGCTACTTGCTTGGTTGTACCTTGCAAGGCTGTGAAGTGGGAATTAAAAACCAGTTCCCCAATAACCCTGCTTGGGGCTCAGAATATTGGGGTACGGGAACGGCGCGCGGTTTGGCTTACGATTATGAACTTGCGTTTTCGGCTCCTTTTGTTGATGACTGGCGCAAAAGCCAGCTGGCTAAAGCATTCGGAATGGCGCAGTGGTACTTTGCCGATACTCCCGGAGAAACCGGGCTCTTTGCCGAATACAGACAATATGAAAATACTAGCCAGCAAGATGCCTATCAAAATAGCGTCCGCTCATTGGGTGCTTCTATTGTTGACCAAAACCGCTTTCCGAAATTGTTGTACTACGTCTATCAAGCAGCCTGGACGCCTTTCTCCGTCAAGCCAGTTGTTCATTTAGCCCATCATTGGAACCGTGCTTATCAAAGTTCGGCACCTATCCAGGTGAGTGCATTTAGCAACTGTCCATCTGTGCGTTTAAAGATCAACGGTGTACAACAGGGCGCGCTGCAAACGCCAAACTCATGGCAGTCTGATACCAGTAATAATCTGACTCAAACTACCACTTTGATTCCATTCCAAACCTCGTGGACAGTAAATTGGGTGGCAGGAACTGTAGAAGCGGAGTGCCTGGATCAGTTCGGCACTGTCATTACGAGCGACAAGCAGACCACTGCTGGAGCAGCAAGTAAGATTGTGCTTTCTGTTGTACCCAATGTAATTAAACCCGATGGAAGCAGTTTTGCTACTACCGCTAATGGTTCAGATGCTGCGTTCATCGTCGCTCAAGTGCAAGATGCCAACGGCAATTGGGTTCCAACTGCTGCAGATAAAGTGACTTTTTCGGTAAGTGGCCCAGCGACTTATTTGGGCGGTACTCAGCAATTGGTACAAGCGGGCAGCGATGCCTATTCAACAGCGCCGGGCCATACCATTTGGAATTACCACTCACCGGGTGACCCGGAGTTGCAGTTTGAAGGTGGCTTGCAAAAAGTTGCGCTTTTGAGTCAGTTCGCTACCGGTAAAGTCACCGTAACGGCGACCGCACCAGGTTTGGCAGCGGGTACTACCAGCTATACCATTCAACCGGTTCCGTCTTACTTGCCTACACCGGTAATTCCGGCATTGATTATCCAGCCAGAAAGCACGGCGGTAACGCTTGGTCAGGCAGCTACTTTTAGCGTAACTGCTACCGGCGGCGGCGTACCTTTGACTTTCCAATGGTATAAAAACGGCGTAGCAATCGCCGGTGCTACCAGCGCCAGCTATTCCACACCTAATACAACATCGGCGGATAACAATGCCAGTTATACGGTGACGGTAACTGATAACTTGGGTAACTCAACATCTACCCCTGCCAAGCTTTCAGTAGTTGCAGCAGCAGCAGTGGCTATCACAGCTCAGCCATTGAGCCAGTCGGGATATGTTGGTCAAACTATGCAATTTTCGGTAGCAGCGACCGGATCGCCAACACTGAAATATCAATGGCAAAAAAATGGTGCTGCAATTGCCGGCGCTACTGCTTCTACCTATACAACTCCTGTGTTAACAGCGGCTAATAATGGCGACCGGATAACGGTTGTGGTTACTAACCCGGTTAATTCTTTAACCTCTAATGCAGCAGTTTTAACCGTAGGCGCTGCGATAGCTGTGGGTATTACACAGCAACCGGTAAGCCAGGCGGTGTTGGCAAATGGGCCCGTGACTTTCTCTGTGGGTGTATCGGGTTCAGGGCCTTTTAGCTATCAATGGCAGCTTAATGGTTCTAATTTACCCGGTGCAAATTCTGCTACTTATGACATCTTCCAAGTGCAAGCGAGCAACGTCGGCAGCTACACGGTAGTAGTAACTAACCCTGCAGGTACAGCAATCAGCGCTGCAGCAACTCTTACAATTGCTCCACCCGGTGTGAATCTTGCGGCTAACCAACCTGCAACTGCAAGCACCGCTCAAGGTACTGAATTGGCTGCAAACTGGGTAACAGACGGTAATCTCATAACCCGTTGGGCATCTAACGGTGGGGTAGATCCATCATGGGTAGCGATTGATTTAGGTTCGGTTAAAGCCTTTGATAATGTCTACCTTTATTGGGAAGCCGCTTATGCGACCAAGTACCAAATCCAATATTCGAACGACAATGTTAATTGGTCAGTGGCCTATACCAACAACAATGGTTTGGGTGGAGTTGAGAACGTCACTTTCCCAACAGTGCAAGCGCGCTATGTACGTATGTATGGACAACAACGTGCAACGGCTTACGGTTATTCACTCTATGAAATGCAGGTCTACAACATTCCTTTATGTGGTGGATCGGCAGAGCGTTACACCGTGATTGATGCAACCAAAGTACGCGACAACCAAACCGGTTTGACTTGGCAGCGTGCAGAGACAACCTATACAGGTGCCAATGCTCAGGGCGCGCAATATACCCAACCAATTGCGCAGACCTATTGCGCAAGCCAAGGTATGCGTTTGCCTACTCAGGCGGAAGCTTTGTCGATTAGCGGTGTAAATCTGGCGACTTGTGCTTTCCCATTGGCATGGAGTACCTGGACTTCTACTTTACAAGCTACCGACACTAACCGCGCTGCGTTTGTGACTTATGCGGGTCAAGCGAGTTTTCAATTGACTGGTAATTATCCCGGTGGTGTAGTTTGTAATATGGGGAATGCGAATCTGTCGAGCAGTTCGGCGGCGTCATCAAAAAGTTCAGTTGCTACCAGCAGTACAAGTAGCACCAGTACCAGCGTTGGCACTACCAACCTCGCATTGAATGCGCCGGTTGTTGCATCGACCAGTGAAAGTATCGTGTGGGATGCGGCTTATGCTGCGGATGGCAACCCAACCACCCGTTGGGCCAGCCTTGCAACTGATGCACAGTGGATTTATGTCGATCTTGGCTCGGTAAAAAGCATTGGCCGCGTAGTACTTAATTGGGAGTCTGCCTATGCCAGAAGCTACCAAATCCAAACCTCTAATGACGCTGTGACCTGGGCTCCAATTTACTCAACCTCCACTGCGGTAGGTGGCAAAGAGACTTTGAATGTAACGGGCAGCGGTCGCTATGTGCGTATGTTCGGTATAGCGCGCGGCACGGGTTACGGTTATTCACTGTGGGATTTTGAAGTTTACGGTGGTTCAGTTGTCAGCAGCGCAAGCTCTGTGGCAAATACCTCAAGCTCAAAAGCCAGTTCAATCACGAGTTCAGCTGCCAGCTCTGCGAAGTCTAGTAGTTCTGTAAGTTCCAAAGCCTCATCAAGTGCTAGCAGCGTTGCAGCTACCACAAATGTTGCCGCCAATAAGCCTGCAGTTGCATCGTCTAACGAGGGTGCTGGTTTGGATGCGCAATTTGCAGTAGATGCCAACACAGGCACTCGTTGGGCCAGCGCCGCAACTGACGCGCAATGGGTTTATGTGGATTTAGGCTCGGCTTACAACATCAGCAAAGTGGTATTGAACTGGGAATCTGCCTACGGCAAGGCCTACCAAATTCAGACTTCTACCGATGCGGTAACCTGGACTCAAATCTACGCAACCACAACGGGCGTTGGTGGCAAAGAGACTTTGACTGTATCTGGTACTGGCCGCTACGTGCGCATGTTCGGCATTACGCGCGGCACTGGTTACGGCTACTCGCTCTGGGATTTTGAAGTTTACGGCACACCCGCAACTCAATCGACCATCAATATAGCGCTCAAAAAGCCTGCATTCTCGTCGTCTGACGAAGCTGCCGGGGTTGCAGCGCAATATGCGGTTGATGGTGATTCCAATACCCGTTGGGCCAGCCAATTCCTTGACAATCAATGGATCTACGTGGATTTAGGAACATCGCAAAAAATCTCGCGCATAATTCTAAGCTGGGAAACTGCCTATGCATCTGCCTATAAAATTCAGGTATCAAATGATGCAACCAATTGGACGGATATTTATTCCACCACCACCGGCGATGGCAATATTGACGACCTTACTGTTAACGGCAATGGTCGCTACGTGCGTGTGTTGAGCGTTACTCGCGCAACGGGTTATGGCTTATCATTATGGGATTTTAATATTTTATAAACCTGTTCTTCACGACCCCGCAAAGGTCGTGAATTTATCAAGTTCCAAAAATAAAAAAGAGCCGATATAGTCGGCTCTTTTTTTATTTTTAAATTAGATAAATAACTCTTATTAGATAAACAGAAGCGATCACATAAATAGCGTTGGTTAGAAATCTACAATTTATAAAATCCCGTTTATATTACGTAATGGATTCTCGTAGATTTAGGCTATGTTTATGCTGCAACAGTGTGTTAACGCACAGAGGTAGTAAGGGCTTGGCTTTAGTGTAATCAGAATATTGAAATTATCATTTTCATAATTTTGAGGTATACAAGATGTCCAGTCCCACTGATAACCCCATTCAAAACCTGCGTGCAAAAATAAAATCTATTCGCTTCGGCATGCTGACTACACTCAACAGCGACCAAAGTTTATCAAGCCGTCCCATGACGCAACAGCAGCTCGATGATAATGGTGTTTTATGGTTTTTCCTTTCAGATACTTCGCTGCTCGCACGCGACTTAAGCCAACATCCAAACATTAACGTCACCTTCGCCGAACCAAGCGACAGTGTGTACGTTAGTATTTCCGGTAAAGCCGACCTTGTTAAAGATCGTGAGAAAGCCGAAGAGCTTTGGAGCCCGGCAGTTGCTGCCTGGTTTCCAGAGGGAGTCAACGACCCGCATCTTTCACTGATTAAATTTACTATTCACAGCGCTGAATATTGGGATTCACCGAGCAATAAAATGTTGCAACTTTTTGCTATTGCCAAGTCGGCAATCAGCGGTGAGCCGCCTAAAAATATTGGTGAACATGAAAAACTGAATTTTAAATAAAGACTTTCTTATTTAATAATAGGGACTAATTATGTTTGCATATATTGCGGGTTATCTCGGTGCTGTAGTCATTTTTTGTTTAATGGATTTCGTGTGGTTAGCAATCCTTGCAAAAAACTTCTATCACAATCGAGTGGGATCTTTAATGCTCGCTGAGCCGAGGTTAGTACCGGCAGCTGCGTTCTATATTTTATATTTGCTAGGTCTTTTTGTATTTGCGATTACTCCAGCATTGCGTGCGCAAAATTTATTGCTAGCTGCAGGCTTAGGCGGCTTCTTGGGCTTAATTGCTTACGGCAGTTACGATTTAACCAACCTCGCAACCTTAAAAGGGTGGTCAGTTTCTTTGACCTTAGTCGATATCGCGTGGGGAATATTGATAAGTGCAGTTTCAAGCTCAGCAGGGTTTTTAGTGATAAGCATGTTCACTAAAGGAGCTATTTAAATAGTAGGCAAAATGTTTTATTTGAATTTATCTAACAAC
>FSSS01000047.1_pt1 | contig 10518 bp, 7 predicted proteins | sample 1637081 | NCBI WGS metagenome assembly FSSS01 (sample SAMEA3914818, study PRJEB12502) | metagenome | biome: forest; material: soil | place: Canada | collected 2010-06-26 | depth 0.1 m
AGCTAGGCCTCGGGCAAGAATTTGCTCCCATTCGGCGCTAGTTTGCGGTACCGCAAACCGGCTGAGCGATGAACGATTAGCTAACATAAGAAATGTGTTAAGTCCTTCGCGAATAATCGCATAGAGGGTTCAATGAGCTGCGGAATTTCAAGCACTGAACATGTTCGTTATGGTTATGGGCAAGGATTCTACTCTATCCATATAACAAAAGCGAAAGCTTGAAAGGGTTATTTCCCGCACCTGTGACCGGGGTAAAACAACTTAGTTTTACGCAGCGCCTATATACCATACACAATTTACACCTAATGTATAACGGTGCTCAAAACTGCACATTAAATTACTATAGCCCATTGCAAAAAAAACGCGGCATTGCCGCGTTTTTTATATATAGCGCATTGATGGGCTATTTTTTATCGCGCAACAAATCGCGGATTTCAATTAACAAAAGCTCTTGCGGCGGTGTTACTACTGCAGGCGGCTCTTTTGCCTTCAATTTGTTAATCAATTTAATTAACAGGAAAATTGCAAAAGCGATAATCGTAAAATCGATCAGCGTTTGTAAGAATTTACCGATTGAAATAACCACCGCCGGAGTCGCGCCTTCAGCAGCCTTAAGCGTAATCACCAAATCACTAAAATCGACACCACCAATCAGCAGGCCGATGGGCGGCATAATCACATCCGCCACAATTGAGGTGACGATCTTTCCGAAGGCTGCACCAATGATAATACCCACCGCGAGATCTATCACGTTGCCTTTCACAGCAAACTCTTTGAACTCTTTTAGAATGCTCATAAAATCCCCTTTTTAAAATATCGAAATGTACACCAGCAATAGTTCGGCATCGCGTTTTTATACCCTATATAGCGCACTAAACCAAGCTCTCGAATCTGCTTTTAGCGCGCTTTGCGTTTATTCATCTTCGCGGTGCAAACTGATGCTCGCATTGCCATCTTCATCGACCCAGGCGCTGACGATCATTGGCTGACAACACACTTCACAATCTTCAATATAGGATTGCTCTTCGCAAGAAGTATCCACCAACACCGTAATAGGCTCACCACAGTATGGGCAATCGGCGGCGCATTCTTCTAACAAACTCATTTGCAACTCCGTTGATATTTTTAGATCTTTATAAGCATTTTTAAATTTTAGGCAATTCAATCCCGAGCGATTCCCACAAATCATCCACACGTGTTTTCACGGATTGATCCATTTCAATCGGCACACCCCATTCGCGATTGGTTTCACCAGGCCATTTATTGGTGGCATCGAAACCGATTTTTGAACCTAAACCGGAAACCGGTGACGCAAAATCTAAATAATCAATCGGAGTGTTTTCAATCATCACCGTATCGCGCGCCGGGTCCATACGCGTTGTCATCGCCCAAATTACATCGTTCCAATCGCGCGCATTCACGTCGTCGTCGGTGACAATCACAAACTTGGTGTACATAAATTGCCGCAGAAAACTCCAAACGCCCATCATTACCCGCTTGGCATGACCGGGATATTGTTTTTTCATGGTGACGACAGCCATGCGATAAGAACAACCTTCGGGCGGCAAATAAAAATCTACGATTTCTGGAAATTGTTTTTGCAAAATCGGTACAAAAACTTCGTTGAGCGCAACACCAAGAATTGCAGGTTCATCTGGCGGACGCCCCGTATAAGTGCTGTGATAAATTGGATCGCGTCTATGTGTAATTCGCTCAACGGTGAACACAGGAAAATTATCCACTTCATTGTAATAACCAGTGTGATCGCCGAATGGACCTTCGGGCGCCATATCATTTGGCGCAATAAAACCTTCCAAAATAAATTCGGCCGATGCAGGCACTTGCAAATCATTGCCGATGCATTTAATCACTTCAGTTTTATCGCCACGCAATAATCCGGCAAAACCATATTCAGAAAGCGTATCGGGTACTGGCGTCACTGCGCCAAGAATAGTTGCGGGATCTGCACCCAGCGCAACCGCAACGGGGAAATTTTTGCCCGGATTTTGAATTTGAAATTCGCGAAAATCCAAAGCACCACCGCGATGCGAAAGCCAACGCATAATCAATCGATTTTTACCGATCTTTTGCATGCGGTAAATGCCGAGGTTTTGTCGCTCTTTGTGCGGGCCGCGCGTGACAACTAAAGGCCAGGTTACTAGCGGGCCAGCATCACCCGGCCAACAGGTTTGAATCGGTAATTTATCTAAATCCACCGCATCGCCTTCGAGTACAAACTCTTGGCAAGGTGCTTTACTTAATACCTTGGGCTGCATATTTAACACTTGTTTAAATATGGGCAATTTATCCCAGGCATCCCTAAAACCTTTGGGTGGTTCCGGCTCTTTTAAAAATGCTAATAATTGCCCAACTTCACGCAATGCAGAAACCGACTCTTGCCCCATTCCCAAAGCAACGCGTTCAGGCGTGCCGAATAAATTTCCGAGCACGGGAATCGCATAACCTTTGGGATTTTCAAACAACAATGCAGGACCACCTGCGCGCAATGTGCGGTCGCAGATTTCAGTCATTTCGAGATGGGGATCAATTTCTTGCGTGATGCGTTTTAATTGCCCGCGCGCTTCAAGCAGCGCAATAAAATCGCGGAGGTCTTTATATTTCATGAAGAGAATTCCAACGTAGGGGCATCCCTTGTGGGTGCCCTTTTATTTGTGGGTGTCCAGTTTTTCCGCCTCTAAATTTTTATTGGAGCAGATAAAAAAAGGGCACCCATAAAGGGTGCCCCTACATTATTTACGCTTCATCGACATAAAGAATTCATCGTTGGTTTTAAAGTCTTTTAATTTATCGATTAGGAATTCAGTGGCAGCAACATCTTCCATATCGTTTAACAAACGACGCAAAATCCACGCGCGCTGCAACTCATCTTCGCGCATTAATAATTCTTCACGGCGAGTACCAGAACGACGAACATTGATCGCAGGATAAATACGTTTTTCAGCAATTTTACGATCGAGATGCAATTCCAAATTGCCTGTACCTTTAAATTCTTCGTAAATAACTTCGTCCATTTTGGAGCCGGTATCAACGAGTGCGGTGGCGATAATACTCAAGCTACCACCCTCTTCGATATTACGTGCGGCACCGAAGAAACGTTTGGGGCGTTCAAGAGCGTGAGCGTCCACACCACCGGTTAATACTTTGCCCGAAGAAGGAATTACAGTGTTGTAAGCGCGCGCTAAACGCGTTACCGAATCGAGCAGAATAATGACATCTTTTTTGTGCTCAACTAAACGTTTTGCACGCTCAATTACCATGTCGGCAACTTGTACGTGACGTGATGGCGGCTCATCAAATGTTGATGCAACCACTTCACCGCGCACTGAACGCTGCATCTCAGTTACTTCTTCTGGACGCTCGTCAATCAACAAAACAATTAAATGACATTCAGGATTATTGCGCATAATCGCTTGCGCAATATTTTGCATCATGATGGTTTTACCGGCTTTCGGCGGCGCTACAATCAAACCGCGCTGACCTTTACCGATGGGTGCGATCAAATCAATGATACGACCAGTTAAATCTTCCGTAGAACCATTGCCCGCTTCAAGAATTAAACGTTGGTTGGGAAAGAGCGGAGTAAGGTTTTCAAACAGGATTTTATTGCGTGAACTTTCTGGTTTATCAAAGTTAATTTCATTAACTTTTAACAGTGCAAAATAACGTTCACCTTCTTTTGGTGGGCGAATTTTGCCAGAAATGGTATCGCCAGTACGCAAATTAAAGCGGCGAATCTGGCTGGGCGAGACGTAAATATCGTCTGGGCCAGCAAGGTATGAAGAGTCGGCTGAACGCAAAAAGCCAAAGCCATCGACCAAAATTTCCAGCACACCATCGCCATAAATATCTTCGCCACCTTTCGCGTGCCGCTTAAGGATATTAAAGATGATGTCTTGTTTGCGGGAGCGCGCCAGGCTTTCCAGCCCCATTTCACGCGCGATATCAATAAGTGCTTCGATGGGCTTGAGTTTTAAGTCGGTAAGATTCATAAGTAATGCTTTGTAGGATGGTTGTTGCGGAAATAAGCCGGATGGCTGAATTGTTTAGGGTCGAGCTTTCAGGGTGTACTTTTCAGGTTTGAACTTTTAATTCTAGGTTCTAATTCTGGGTTTTAAGTTTTAATTCTGGGTTTTAAATTCTGAATTTTGGTTTTGAACTCTTTAGACATAAATTCTGATGCGTAATTTTTCTATTATTGCCGCTTGCAGTTTTACGTATGGCGCTCGCAAACTCGACTGAATGTATTCTGTAATAGGGTAAGAAACAGCAGGGAGTTGATCCTATCCAGCGGGAGCTAAACCTTGTGTGGGTTCAACGCGGGACAAGCAGATGAGCCGAGTATAGCGGCTAAATCTGACAAGTGCAAAACGAAAACTACCACAAACATTAAAACAGCCTAGCTGCACCCAAAAAAATGATGATTTGGATCACTATGGGGCAAAAACTAGAGGCTATCTAGCAATAAAAAAAGGCTGCACTCTCTATAAAAAAAGGCAGCCTCGGTGTTTCTTACAGTGAACTGTTGATAAATTCAACCAATTGCGCTTTGGATAAGGCACCCACTTTAGTAGCAACTGGCTCACCATTTTTGAAGAGAATCAGGGTTGGAATTCCGCGAATACCGAACTTGCCGGGAACTTCTTTATTGGCATCAACATCCACTTTGGCAATTTTTAACTTGCCGGCATATTGCTCAGCCAAATCATCAAGGATAGGGGCAATCATTTTGCATGGACCACACCAAGCCGCCCAAAAATCCACTAATACAGGCACATCTGCACTCAGTACGTCTTGTGCGAAACTGGCATCACTTACATGAACAATTGCATCACTACTCATTTTTAAACTCCACAGCTAGGGCTTTATTGACTGCTTGCATCATAAGGATTGGGGTTGGCTCTCGCAAGGAGAAAAAACCTATAGTTGCCATAGCGCACAACAATTGGCGCGCGATGAGTTGTGTTGCAGCTCACTAGCGCTCCAAAACACCTAAGCTTTTTGCTGAATGCGTTCGAATACGCCAATAAGATTGCCCAAGGTTACCGGCTTGGATAGATAGTAATTCATGCCGCTGGCGAAAACGGCATCGCGATGCTCCTGCAGTGCATGCGCCGTGAGCGCAACAATCGGTGTAGCATGCAGATTACGCTGCTGTTCAAATTCACGAATACTGCGCGTGGCTTCAAAGCCATCCATTTCCGGCATTTCGCAATCCATTAAAATAACATCGTAAGCATGCTCAGCCTTACGCACCATATCAAATGCCAGTAAACCGTTATCGACCAATTCAGGATTAATGCTGAGCTTGCCCAACAAACCTTTTATGACCATGCGATTTACTGCATTGTCTTCTGCAACCAATACGCGCAAATGTGCAAATTTATCGGGATGCGATTCAGCGGTTTTATTATCTAAAACAGGCGCAGCTTCATGGCCAAGCAACGCTGCCAATTCGTGCTTAAGTGTTTTGCCCGACAGCGGTTTGCGCAACACGGCGTGCACGGCGTAACGGCGCAGTGCTTGTTGATCTTGAAAAATATTACTCGCGGAGAACATAAAAACGGACAACATTTTTGTTTCAGCATTGGCGCGCAGCTGATGAATAAAATCCATACCGCTCATGTCAGGCAAGGATAAATCCACGCCGACAAAATCAAATGCTTCACCGCTATGTATTGCGCGCATAATCGTTGTTTGTGCCGCTTTTGCCGATAACGCAAATTGGGTTTCCAACCCCCAGGTTTTACCGTGTTCGTTAAGAAATTCAAACATTTTAGGATTCACACCCACCAACAATAATTTTTTGTGGCTGAGCAAGCGAGTGAGCTCGCGTTCATGTGCAGTTTCGTGAGCAATTATATCTGCCGCAGAAAATTCAGCAGTAAACCAAAAGGTTGAACCCTTCCCTTTAATACTTTCTACACCAATTTCACCGCCCATTAACTCCACTAAACTTTTACAAATTGCCAAACCTAATCCTGTGCCGCCATATTTGCGCGTGGTGGAAGCATCGGCTTGGTTAAATGAATCAAATAAATTAACACCTGAGCTTAAATCTATGCCTATACCACTATCTTCAATGGAAAAACGCAGCCGCGGTTTTGCATCGGTAGAACCTTCAACAATGCCGACCTCAAGCGCAATAAAGCCTTCAGAGGTAAATTTAAATGCGTTGCCCAATAAATTAATTATCACTTGGCGCAAACGCGTTGAATCGCCTTTCAACAACAAAGGCGCATTGGGCTTTACACCGCCAACCAATTCAATATGGCGCTTATTGGCAGTTGCACCAAACAATTGCAAACAGTCTTCAATTAAATCATCGAGTGGAAATACGGCATCTTCAAGTTGCATTTTTCCCGCTTCGATTTTTGAGTAATCGAGAATGTCGTTAATTATTTCCAGCAGAGTTTCACCAGAGCGATGAATCACATCTATGTAATGTTTTTGATTTTCATTCAACGGCGTATCGCGCAGCATTTCCAACATGCCAATAACGCCATTCATAGGTGTGCGAATTTCATGGCTCATAGTCGCAAGGAATTGGCTCTTGGCTCGGCTTGCATCTTCCGCTGCATTTTTTTGTCGCAAGGTTTCCAATTTTTCTTCTTGTTCCACCAAGAGCGCGACCTCAATAACCGCACGCTGCTCGATATCCTCCAGCAACGTTTCGCGCATGTGATTTATCGCATTCACAACATTATCTAATTCGTCTTGGCCAGACTCAGAACTGATGCGTTTTAAGCGTAGCGGTTTGGTTAAAGTTTCCAAATTTAAATTGCGCGCGTAATTGGCAATCGCCTCTATGTGACGCGTTAAAAGCGCATGCACCAGCCATAAAATAAAAAACGAAATTAATAGTGTTTTTGCCGATTGCACTATGGCAATAAAAATAGCGCGCTCCCACAATTTATCGTAAATACTGGAGAGCGATGCAATGACTTGCAACGTACCCAGGCGCTGCTCGGGCGTACTCGCATCTTCATAAGTCAGTGGATATTCTTTGACGAGGAATTGACTTCTTTTTGAATCAATTTCAGTTTGCGTATGCTCCTTGTTGCTAACCACCAGCGTTTGCTCGGTGTTATTCCAATCGCGCCAAACAACACGCACCTGAACGACATCGGTTACATCTAGTACGCTGTGAATTTGAATACTGAGTTGGTCCTGATCAAAGCCCCAGAGGCTTTTGGTAATACTGGCCAAGGTGCTGATGCGCACCTGATCTAAACGTTTTTCCAGGGATGAAACATCGTCATGAAAGTTGCCGTACAACTGCAGCAAAATGGCAAACAAAGTGATCAGCGAGCTACTGACTACGATTAAGCCAAGCAAGCGAAATGCGATGGGATTTTCGCGCGAATAGCGCCTGATGTTTAACATGGAGTAAGTGAGTTCGTCCCAGTTGACCTATATGATCGCCAAAGGCTTCTTGACGCTTAAGCTTGCCAGCTGATATCTAAGCTTAGGGTCTAAAAAGTGTAGCAGCTGAATGAACGCCCGCGTTCAAATTGAGATAGACACAAGGATAAACTACCCAAAATCCATAATAGCGTGATGACGATAAAAAATTTCACAGTAAAAACATTGGGCTAGAGCGCGTAAACCCTGACGATTGTGTAAAAAATATTTCTAAAGGGTTTGTTTTGCACCTATATTTGCCAGCGAATGTATTACAATGCGCCGGCTTTGAAACGGGCAGCAATTACCTGTCTCATGCTTCAAAGCCAAGAATAAACTCAGCGTTTTGGGCTATTTTAACCAGAGCGCCTCGTTTCAAACGACATGTCAGCAATGCATGACCAATCCTGTACGGAGATAAGCGGATGAGTAAATTACTCACAAATGCTGTGTGCCCACCCTTGAGCAGCGCTAAACCACTGCAAAAAACCCTAACTTTCGCCGCCACCTGCCTTTTGGCACTTTGCGTATCCAGCGAAGCTTTCAGTGCGCAACCCACCATAACGCCTACCTCCGCGAGTGAAGCATCACAACCCAGTTTGTACGATGCAATTAGTTCACGCGCCAAATTACTCGCCAAAGGCGATTTTAAGCCGCTGAGTAAACCTATTCCCGAAGCGTTGGCGAAAATGGATTACGACCAATATCGCTCGATTCGCTTCCGCCCTGATTCATCCCTGTGGCGCAATGAATCCAAATTTGAAGTTCAACTATTCCATGCTGGCTATATTTTCAAAGAGCCTGTTGTGCTGCATATGGCTACTAATGGCAATGACAGTACAGTCCCCTTCAAACAAGAATATTTTAATTACGAGGGCAAAGCTGCACCGTTGGCCGGCATAGCAGGCAAAGATCTCGGTTATGCCGGCTTCCGCGTTCACTATCCGCTGAACAACGGCCAGTACAAAGATGAGTTTATGGTGTTCCAGGGTGCATCCTCATCTTACTTCCGTATGATTGGCCCAGGCCAGGCATGGGGTCTTTCAGCGCGTGGATTGGCAATTGATACCGCCGAGCCTAAAGGTGAAGAGTTCCCGATTTTCCGTGAATACTGGATGCTTAAGCCAACGCCCACCGAGAATCATCTGGTGATGTACGCCTTGATGGACAGCCCATCGGTTACCGGTGCCTTCCGTTTTGATGCCTATCCCGGCACCAACACTGAAGTAAAAGTAACTGCTCGCATTTACGCGCGCAAAAATATCCAGAAAGTTGGCGTTGCGCCCCTGACATCTATGTTTATGTTTGGCGAAAACAGCGTAAACATTTCACGCTTCGATGACTTCCGCCCAGAAGTACACGATTCAGATGGTGTCTTGATGCAAACCTCTGCTGGCGAGTGGGTATGGCGTGCGCTGTCAAATCATCGAGGCTTGCACATATCTTCATTGGGCGATACCAATCCACAGGGTTTTGGTTTGATGCAGCGCGATCGCGATTTTAATAACTATCTCGATACCGAAGCCCATTATCAAAACCGTCCAAGCCTTTGGGTTAAACCCGAAAACTCTTGGGGCAAAGGCCGCGTAGAGTTGGTTGAAATTCCATCCGACAGCGAAGCAAACGACAATATCGTTGCTTACTGGGTGCCCGATCAACCGATGAAAGCCGGTGATTACAGCGAGTTCAAATACAGCTTACAGCCCATTGATGCCAATGTGCCCGAGCAAACCGTCGCCAAAGTATTGCGCACACGTACTGGCTGGGGCGCCGTTGCTGCACAGGGCAACCCTCCACCCAAAAGCAAACGCCAATTCGCGATTGACTTCCAGGGCGGCGACTTAGACAAATTACCAGCCAATGCAGTGGTAGAAGCTGATCTGGGTAAAAACTCAGGCACCTTTACTGATTTGCACGTAAGCAGATTGCCCGACGGCAAAACCTACCGTGCATCCTTCAAAGTGGAGCCGGATGGCAACAATGTGGTTGATATGCGCGTATTTATTAAATCCAACAACAAGCGCTTAAGTGAGGTTTGGAGTTATGTCTGGTACCCAGATGACATCCAATAATTCAAACCAAAGCGAGCCAATTGTGAGTAGACCTATCAACCGCGACCTGCTGCCGGAGAATGAAATCCGGCTGCCAGGCCAATCTTTGCGTCGCATCGTCTACGCCATTTTAACCCTGATTACGGCGGTCAGTGGCGTGTACATGATGTACGACATCCTCAGCGCTAACGGCATCACCATTCTTGAAGCCGTGATTTTGATTTTGTTTGCGATCTCCTTCTGCTGGATTTCTACTGCTTTCTGGAGCGCAGTGTTTGGCTTCGTGTTACTCATGATGCGCCGCGACCCGCTTACACTTAGACATATGGACACTATCTACAACGATAGCCTGCCCATAACTACGCGCACGGCGGTCGTTATGCCGATCTATAACGAAGATACCCATCGTGTTATTGCCGGTTTTGAAGCAACCTTGAACTCGCTGGCAGCTACTGGAGAGATCGAGCATTTCGATTTCTTTATGTTGAGCGATACCACTAAACCGGATATCGCCCAGCGCGAGCGCGACCAGTGGCAGCAGTTTACTGGTCGAATTGGCGAGCTAAGCAAGCAGACGTTTTATCGCCGTCGCGAGAAAAATTTGCACCGCAAGGTAGGTAACATCGCCGAATTCTTGCAACGCTGGGGTAAGAACTACGAGCATATGATTGTGCTGGATGCCGACAGTGTGATGAGCGGCAAATGTTTATTGCGTATGGTGCGCACCCTACAGGCGAACCCGCGCTGTGGCTTGATCCAAACCGTACCCATTCCCGTGCGTCAAACCACTTTCTTTGGTCGTTTTGTGCAGTTCGCAGCGGTGCTTTACAGCCCCATGCTCGCTACCGGTATCGCCTTTTGGCAAACCGGCGCCGCCAACTATTGGGGCCATAATGCCATCATCCGCGTGCAAGCGTTTATCGATCATTGCGGCCTACCTACCCTACCGGGCAAAGCACCTTTTGGTGGCGATATCCTCAGCCATGATTTCGTGGAAGCCGCTATGCTGCGCCGCGCAGGCTGGGATGTTTTCTTGCTAGCTGAT
>FSSS01000035.1_pt1 | contig 10041 bp, 8 predicted proteins | sample 1637081 | NCBI WGS metagenome assembly FSSS01 (sample SAMEA3914818, study PRJEB12502) | metagenome | biome: forest; material: soil | place: Canada | collected 2010-06-26 | depth 0.1 m
GCCGTTGGCCACCGCTGTAGTTACGTCTGCGATGTTACGTACTTGTGATGTGAGGTTACCGGCCATGGAGTTCACCGAGTCGGTCAAATCCTTCCAGGTTCCCGCAACGCCCGGCACGTTTGCCTGACCGCCGAGCTTACCTTCGGTACCTACTTCCCTTGCCACACGGGTTACTTCGGAGGCGAATGACGAGAGCTGTTCTACCATGGTATTGGCGGTAGATGCTGCACGCAGGAACTGGCCTTTTAACGGGCGCCCGTCAACATCGAGCTCCATGGTTTGCGATAAGTCGCCCTTTGCCACAGCACCAATTACGCGCGCCATTTCAGTCGTCGGGCGCACAAGGTCGTCGATCAAGGTGTTAACAGATTTAACGATGGTGGCCCAACCGCCAAGCATAGAGGGGATTACCGCACGCTGGGTCAACCTGCCTTCGCGGCCCACTACGCGGCTTACATCGGTAATGCCTTGGGACAGAAGTTCGTTGCCTTCGATAATGTCGTTAAGCGTGTCGGCAATTTTGCCGGCCATTCCCGTTAAATCCGCTGGCATACGTGCCGAGAAATCACCCTTTTTCAGAGCCGTTAGAACATGCAACAAAGCTTTTACATCGAGCTCGTTATCTAACTCCGCAACCGTATCCATAAGAATCTCCGAACTTTAACTATTATTGAAAATATGATCACGCGCCTTACCAGGAACCGCGAGTAGGCGGCGCGCGTTAAGCCTTAAGCCGCTGAATGTAGTGGCAAGCGCTGAAAGAGCGCATCGGCAGGGAGGGGTTCACTAAAAAAAGAGCCTTGGTATTCGTCACAACCTAGCGTTTTTAGCGCGTCAAATTGTTGCTGAGTCGCAACACCTTCGGCCAAAACTCGCGCACCGCAGGCGCGCGCCATTGCAAGCAGGGCTGCTACCAGCGAGGTATCTTTGGGGAATAACGCAAGGGCAGAAAGTTCACATTCGGTTTTGCCGGAATTGCGCATAAAACAGGGATCAATTTTTACTGCGCTAATCGGCAAGGTTTTCAAGAGCGCAAGCGACGTAAAACCTGCACCAAAGCTATCAATCGCAATACTAATGCCGCCTTCATGCAGCTCGCGAAATATCGTCGCAGTATTGGCAACATCGTTCACCACCATGGATTCGCTAATTTCAAGCTGCAAGGAAGAAGCCGGTATCCCGTGTTCAGTTAAGGCGGTAGAGACGGTTTTAAAAAATTCGGGTTGTAGATGGGTGATATCAATATTCACCGAGATGGGTAAATCAAAGGCGTTGTGCGCTTTACGCCAAGCTTGTGCCTGGGCACAGGCTGCATTGATTACCCATTCATCAATGCGAGCAGCCTGCCCGCTTTGGGTGATTTGCGATAAAAATTCGCTCGGTGCCCTTAAACCGTGAGCGGGATGATGCCAATATAAAAGCGCCTCCAACCCAGTTGCCTGACCTGAGGCTATATCAATTTTGGGCTGGTAATAAAGTTCAAATTCATTGTGGTCTAACGCGTGCTGCAACTCTTGCTCAAACTGGTTACGCACACGTTCAGCGGCATTCAACTCTTCATGAAAGAATTGAATGGTGCCACGTTCCTTCTGTTTGGCGTGGTACATGGCAAGATCGGCATTTTTAAGCAAAGCTTCTGCCGTTGTACCGTCTTGTGGATAAAAACTAATGCCAATGGTGGCCGATGTTTTTACCACTTGCGAACCAATCGTGTGCGGTTCCAAATTGGCGTTAATAATTTTTCTGGCAACTTTCACCACGTCAGCGGTATCCGGAAAGCCTTCTAGCAAAATCACAAATTCATCGCCACCCAAACGCGCAACCATATCTGACTCGCGCACCGAATCATTTAAGTGCTCTGCAACCTGCCGTAACAATTCATCGCCAACTTCATGGCCAAAAGCATCATTAATGTCTTTGAACTTATCCAAGTCCAAAAACATCAGTGCCAAACCTTCTTGGCGACGCGCGGCTTGCGTAATGGAATGTTTCAAACGTTCAAGCAGCGAGCGGCGGTTAAATAATCCGGTCAGTATGTCGCGCGTTGCAAGCTCGGTGGCACGTTCTTCGGCTACCCGGCGCTCCTGAACTTCGGTTTTTAATGCCTCATTAACATTTTCCAAATCTTGTAAACGCTTAACCCGCAAATCGCCATTAATGGCTTCCAGCTCCAGGGTTTTGCGTTCAAGCTCAAGGGTTTTTTGATTGAGTTCAACAAACACGGCAACTTTTGCTTGCACAACTTTTGGTATGACAGGTGCAAACAAATAATCTGCCGCACCTTTTTGATAACCTTTAAGGCGATTAAACTCATCGCCATAATAAGCAGTCACAAAAATAATAGGGACTGTAGCCGAGCGTGGATGGGAATGAATTGCCTCTGCAGTTTCAAAGCCATCCATAACCGGCATGCTCACATCGAGCAAGATCACTGCAAAATTATGTTTGAGTACTTTGCGCAGCGCCTCTTCACCCGACTGCACGGTAAAGACTTCGTACTTGGGAGTTTCTGACGGATCTTCGAGCAAGCTCGCTAGCGCCAACAGAGTTGAGGCATCGTCATTAACGATAAGGACTTTGGGGAGTGAATCATTATTACGCATGCAATATGGACTCTAAAAAAATGATTAATGATCCCGTTGTTCTGGATGTCGCTTAAGGTACGTTAGTCGCACCCGAATTTGCTACGGAAAATATTTTGCTTATGCAGTGAGTCAACTTGTTTTGATGATATCGGCAACTCTTATAAAGCAAGAATAAAACATACGACAGAAATGCAATTTAATGCGCCATGGAGTTTTGCTTACTAGCCTAAATATGCGTACGAGCAAATTATATGCTCACAAGTTTTTCTTTTTCAAGAATCGTCATAAGCAATTTTTCTTCCCCTGCAAATGCATCACTTTTTACCTGTGGCCTATCGAGCTGCTTTAAATAAGCATGCAAAGCATTATTCTCATAAAGCGTGATAATGGCGGGATGAACGTAATATTTTTTGCACACTGTACGCGTATTGCCCAAGTGTTCAGCCACGCGATCAATTACCGTTACAACATTGGCTTTGATATCTTTTTCATTTGGCTCCGCAGGCTGAACATCACCCTGCCCCAGTTCATTAAATGCACGAATGGCCTGCACGGTACCGGCCCAGGTTCTAAAATCTTTAGCAGTAAAATCTTGTCCGGTGATAGCTTTTAAATAGGCATTCACCATACCCGAATCAATCGCTTTATGTGCACCACCCTCATCATAATATTGAAACAATTCTTTGCCGGGGATATCGCGACATTGCTGTACGATTTTTGCCAGGCGTTTATTGTTAATACTGATGTTATGGGCAATACCCTTTTTTCCCTTAAAGGTAAACTGGATTTTTGCAGCATCAATCTTAACGTGCTTATCTTTCAGCGTCGTAAGGCCAAAAGAGCCGTAGAGTTTTTCATAAGTACTGTTGCCGATACGAATACTGGTATGCTCGATTAAACAAACAACCAAAGCCAGTACTTTTTCAACCGGCAAACCCGACAGCGATAAATCTTTTTCTAACTGCTGCCTAATCGTAGGAATGGCTTTGCCAAACTCATATAACCGATAAAATTTTGTTTGGTTGCGCAGCGCATTCCACAGTGTGTGATATTTGTATTGTTTACGCTTCTTTACATCAACACCTGTGGCTTGAAGGTGGCCATTATCGAGGGAGCAAATCCACACTGTCTCCCACGCGGGTGGAATTACGAGCTTTTTAATTCGCTCCAACGTGAGTTTGTCCTGAATTTTTTTCTTGCCGAAAAAGTAATGATAAGCATCGGCATTTTTTACGCGGGTAATACCTGCTTGCGTATCCTGCACGTAAACGAGATTAATGGCTTTTGCACTTTTTTCTGCATCACGCAAAATCGACTTTATTTTTCTAGTCGAAATTTTTAGATCGCTTGCGACCGCCGCCTTCTCCGTTACCGCATTTTCTGCCGTCGCCCTTGCTATTCTGGACATAGCTTCACCCTATTTGCTTATTGGCATCACAATAAACATTCAATAAAGCAAACAATGTGCGCTAGGTAACTTAGGCAACCAATCCCAATAGATTTATTTCTTTTATTATTTCATTCTTGTGAACCAATTGCTCAAACAGTTCGTCCAGACCATCTGCGTTTGCCAAGCCTACAACAACACCCAATACCGAACCGCGGTGGCAATTTTCACCCCCGACATTGGTATTGGCCAGCAATGCAGCTTTTGAATCAGCGCTGTATTTATAGGCTAGATACAACAGACTTGGCCAGGAATCGGTAATTGGACAGGCTTTGGAAAATTGCCCACCGATAACGTCATTATCGTCCAGATTTTTCTCACACAACTTTTTTACGTCGAGATCAATGGATTTAAATGCTACACCAGCAATAATTGCTTTTACATTTTCGCTTTCAGAGCGGAATAAAAGTGCGTCAATTAACTCGACATAGTGATCACATATTTTGGCGAGGCTTACATCGGGATGCGTAAGCCACAAATGTTCACGACAAATATTTTGTACGTTAAGAAGATTTCGCTCCAACAATAATTCGGCGATAGCAACTGGCCCCACCGTGACCAATCCACCCATCGAGGCGGTAGTATCAGCAGCTTTACCACATTTATCCGGCGGATTACCATTTTCTAAATTTTCAAAAAATGCGCGATGATAAAATTCCGCATAGGTGTCGGGATGCTGTGGAATTTCGCTAGTCATAAATGCAATGTAATTCTGCAGAAATACATCTGTATCATAATGCCCCGAATGTTCTGCCAGGGCACGGGTAACGAGGCGTGCGCAACACGCATTCAAAGTATTATCACCCGCCGTCATTCCTTGATGAACATGCTGATTGGGAATGCCCCAAAATTTTCGTTTATCTTTTAAAATAACATCACCCACAATTTGTTTTTCTGTGGATGCAGGCAAAGATAAAAAATCGTGGGGATGTTTCGGCGGCGCAGCTTCAAATTTTTGAATGCCTTCAGGGAAGGCATTAAGAATATCTTGCGGATTATAAAACCAATGTACGGGCATGGCGAGCGCATCGGCGACATAAATTAATTTGAATGCCGCAATAGCGCGTTGTTTGATGGGTGTTAAGTGTGAGTAAGGCATGATGGCAAATCCTGTTGTTATTCCTGTTGACATTAATGAGATTAAAGATTACCCCCAGCGTTTAGCCGTGCTCTCATCTTTCTCTAGCGATTCGATCCAAATACTACCTTGATCCGTCAATTCTTTCTTCCAAAAAGGTGCACGGGTTTTTAAGTAATCCATTAAAAAATCTGCCGCTTGGAATGCATCTTCACGGTGAGCGCTAGTTACACCTACAAACACAATATTATCGCCGAGATGTAAATCACCAACGCGATGAATAATTTTGTAGCGCAGAATTTTCCAGCGAGACTGCGCTTCATCCACAATTGCCTGCAAAGATTTTTCGGTCATGCCAGGGTAATGTTCTAAATGCAACCCTTGCACAGTGCGATTTAAATTTAAATCGCGCACTCGGCCTACAAAAGTAACTACTGCACCAGCAGCAGTATCGTTTGCAATAAGCGCTTTGTATTCTTCGCCTACATCAAAATCGTGTTCTTGAATGGATATCATTTTAACCGCCCGTGACTGGCGGGAAAAACGCAACTTCATCGCCATCGTTTATGGTGTGCAACGCTTTCACCAACGTTTGATTAACAGAAAATAATAACTTATCGCTGCCTAAAAATTCTGCCCAATTCGGGTTGAGCGTAATAATTTTCTCACGCAATAGTGAAATATTGAGAGGTGGCTGCAATTCAAGCATTAGCTTTTCACATTGCAATTGTTCGCGTAGTTGTGCAAAAAATAATACGGTAATCACAAACTACTCCGTCCGCAGATAATGACCACGACGGCCACCAGATTTTTCAAGCAGGCAAATATTTTCAATCACCATGCCCATATCTATAGCCTTGCACATATCGTAAATCGTCAGCGCCGCGATACTGGCTGCGGTAAGCGCTTCCATTTCTACACCGGTTTGGCCGGTAAGCTTGCACAGGGTATAAATTTCTACCGAATTATTTGCTGGATTAACTTCAAAATCTACCGCAACTTTGCTTAACATTAACGGATGGCAGAGTGGGATTAAATCGGCGCATTTTTTTGCGGCTTGAATGCCAGCGATGCGCGCCACTGCAAGTACATCACCTTTTTTTAAACCATTTGCTTGAATTTGTGCGAGCGTTTCCGGCTGCATAGATATGCGCGCAAAAGCACGTGCTTCACGCACAGTAGCAGGCTTTTCACTCACATCGACCATGCTGGCTTTACCGTGTTCGTCGATATGGCTTAGCGACATAAAAAATTTCCAATAATTGAAAAACAATTAACTTTCATAAAGAGACAATTAAAATTCATGAATAGTTGCTAAATATCAGCAATGAGACTTGTATCATAAGCGAAAATAAAAAAAGGCCAACCTCTTTCGAGGTTGGCCTTTCATTTAAGCAATGGAACTTTACTTAAATATAAGTAAGAGGCTTAAACTTAAAACAAGTAAGTGCTTAACCAGCTCATTTGTGGACGATCTGCACCTGCTTTAGGCTCAAGAGTGTACATATATTCATCCCACCATGGGCCCGCTGCCCACCAGGTCCAACCAGTCCATACATTGTTATTATCTTGCATGTATTGCAGCATGCGGCTCACGGCTTCTTTACAGGTCGCATTATCACCACCCGCAAATTCACCCAGGAAACCACGCTTGCCATTGGTGTTTAACCACGCGGTAAATGCGGTTAGACGCTCAACACCAATAGTTGTGCTTACACAGGCAGTTGAAGTGCCGGATGAATCAGAATCGAGATACTGGTGAACTTCATAAGCGTAGTTATTACCGCTATCAACCACACCCAACATGGCTGTTGCGTTGGCTGTGCCATACCAGTTTTGATTCCAGGACCACGCGCCCGTCCACGCATTGCCGGGTACCAACACCAGGTTGGTTGCACCAGCTGCACGAATGGCTGCAATTGCAGCGTTGGCCGCGCTCAACCATTGCTCGGTAGAAATATCGTGCGGCTCATTCATGATCGCAAAAATCACTTTATTATTGGATTTATAGCGAGTCGCCAAACGGCTCCACAAATCGGCAAAAGCTGCATTGGAAACGCTGCCACTGCCTACAATATTACCGTTGTAGCGCGCGTAGTTATGCGGATCTAAAACTACGTTCACACCTTTAGCCGTAGTTGCAGTAACAAAAGTATCAAAACGCGAAAGCTCAGTTACATCAAACGCACCATTCAAGGTTGGTTGCAGACGCTCCCACAAGAACGGCATACGCAAAGTATTCATGCGCTTACCTTTGAAGTAATCCACCTCGGTTTGGTCCGGGTAGATGTAATCCTTGAGATAAATACCAGGAATACTGCCTTGACCAAACTCAGCACCGGCCAAAGTCACTCCGCGGAAAGCCAAGCCAATAATAGGTGTTGAACTTGAAGAACTGGATGAGCTAGATGGCGCAGATGAACTAGAGGACTTAACGCTCGAAGATGAACTAACAACGCTCGAACTTACCGTGCTGGATTTTGAAGAACTGCTAGAGGTTGCAACCGACGAAGCAGAACCCGCACCAACGATTCCATAAGGCGCTGGCTGTGCCGCACAAGTTGTACGCGCAATGCAGCTCTTATTATTTTCATAACCCCAGCCACTGGTAGTGGTCGCGCACAGAGGATAAAGCGTACCGTACCAATTACATTGCTGGCCTGTTGTTACGCTTGACGCTACCGATGAGTTTGCTACCGAAGAGCTTTGCACCGACGACTTTGACAATGACGAGCTTGAACTCGGAACACTTGAACTCACTTTCGATGAGCTACTTGAAGTCGCAGGACTGGAGCTAGATGTTGAAGGCGCAGAACTGGATGTAGTCCCGCCAGCACAAGCCGCACCTGTAATCACAGGTATCTCAGCATTTGCACCGCCTTTGGTGCCCTGAATACCAAACTCGGCCGATTGACCTGGTTGAATCGTACTGTTCCAGCTCAATCCTGTTGCTGCATAAGGATTAGCACCAGTTACAGTCGCGTTCCAACTGCTGGTTACACGGTCGCCATTCGCGTATTGCCAACCGATATTCCAACCATTAATCGCATTGGTGCCGGTGTTAGTAATTCGAACAGTGCCGGTAAAACCGGTATTCCACTGGTTACTGACAATATATTCGCAGCCCGCATAAGCTGTTGAAGATAAAGCGGATAAAGTCCACGCCAGCCCCATAACACCGCCGAAGCGAAGCCATAGTTTTTTACGTGACCAGATGTTTTTACATAGAGCGGGAGATTGCACAACGGCTGCTGCCGCTGCAGTTTTAGATAGATACATATGCATTTCCTGAGTTAATCGCGATTTGTTTTGCACGCCGCGAAAAGATTATTTTTTATACGACTTATAGCCGTTTCAGGACACCAAGACCGATCAAGATTGCGCCGTCGAAAACTATAGATGCTGCAAAATACAGATGCAGTAAAATATTGGTTAATGCATTACGCATAACCTATCGAGCAATATGAAACGTCTTTGTGCAAATTATCTAGCCAAACAACAATATGAGGGTTTCCATGGCTTGTAGCCTATTTTTTATCATGCAACTGTTTAACAGCTGATGTATGTAACCGGTATGATTCTAATCCACTTTTACCTGCAAACATAGGCTAAAACACTGACAAACGAAGGATCGGCGCCAAACATCGCGACTAGTTTGGTAGAGTGTGAAATAGGTACTAACCCCCCACGACATATTCGCCCGAACCACTCGCGTTCAATTGCGGCTTTGGTTCGTGCGACGCTCGGTATAAACTAGCGCCCTGCCCGCATTCGCGGCATTTGAGCCGACTTGATAGTAACCCCCATGCCCAACAAAATTCCCAACCGCCGTTTTACCGCCGCCCCCATGATGGAGTGGTCAGACACCCATTGCCGCAGTTTTTGGCGTTTACTGACCAAAGAAGCCGTGCTTTACAGCGAGATGGTGACAACTGGCGCCTTGATTCACGGTGACCGCAAACGCTTTTTGGAATTCAACGCCGGTGAACATCCACTCGCGTTACAGCTTGGCGGCAGCGATCCCAAAGCATTAGCTGAATGCGCAAAAATTGCAGAAGATTGGGGTTACGATGAAGTGAATCTCAATTGCGGTTGTCCCAGTGATCGCGTGCAGAACAATATGATTGGCGCATGTTTGATGGCCGAGCCGAAGCTCGTCGCCGAATGTATTGCCAGCATGCAAAACGCGGTGAAAATCCCTGTCACGATCAAACACCGTATCGGCATTGACGATATGGAAGATTACGAGGGAATGCTAAATTTTGTACGCACAGTGGCGGACACCGGCTGTAAAACTTTTATAGTCCATGCGCGCAAAGCTTGGTTGAAAGGGTTGAGCCCGAAAGAGAATCGCGAAATACCACCGCTGCAATACGACAAGGTAGCGCAGCTTAAAAAAGATCATCCCGAACTTGAAATTATTATTAATGGCGGCATAACTACGCTAGAGCAATCATTAAATTTACTTAATAAAGTAGATGGTGTGATGTTGGGGCGCGAGATTTATCACAACCCCTATATGCTTGCTGAAGTTGACCAGAAAATTTACGGTATTGATAAACCTATTGTTAGCCGGGAAGAGGTTATTGAAGGTTTTATGGCTTACGCGGAAGAGCAATTAGCTAAGGGTGTGCGTTTAAATTACATCACGCGCCATATTTTAGGTTTGTATCAAGGTTTACCCGGTGCACGTAAATTTAGGCGGGTTATTTCTGAGCAAGCACATAAACCAAATGCAGGAATTGAAGTAATAAAAGCAGCGCTGACTGCCTTAAATGAGGTACCATTTACATCAGAATTGACCGATTAACACAGCTAAGCCATCGTCAGACTAAAGCCTTTTATTAATACAGCGCTTTATAAAAAAGATGACTTTCAGCTAAGAGTCAAAAAGACTATAATATATCCTACGGCAAATTAGAAATATCAAC
>FSSS01000059.1_pt1 | contig 9751 bp, 4 predicted proteins | sample 1637081 | NCBI WGS metagenome assembly FSSS01 (sample SAMEA3914818, study PRJEB12502) | metagenome | biome: forest; material: soil | place: Canada | collected 2010-06-26 | depth 0.1 m
AAACCTAAACCCGCACCGCCATGCCTACGCTCTATACCACCCTCTAATTGAGTAAAACTTTCAAATATTTCGTTGATTCGATCAGCGGGAATTCCGGTTCCGGTATCGCCTACTTCCACTTGTAAAAGATCGTCGACCAGGCTTGCAGATACATTGATAACACCGCGATCCGTAAACTTGGCTGCATTGCCAATCAGATTGTGCAATATTTGCAAGACGCGATCTTCATCGGCAAATGCGGAAGGCAAATTTTTAGGAATATTGTTCGCAAAAATAACTGCTTTGTTGGCAATCAACGGCTTTGATAGGGTAAGCACTACATCAACTAATACTTGTATATCGACAGCTTTTTTATTAAGAGTTAACCCTTTATTTTTAAGTTGGGAAAAATCCAAAATATCATTAACGAGACTCGCTAAACGTTTGCCACTGTCTGCAATTAGCGACAGGTGATATTTCATTTTAGGTGAAACTTCACCGGCCACACCATCGCGCAATGATTCTGCCAAACCAATAATACCATTGAGTGGCGTGCGCAACTCATGGGAAGTGTTTGCTAGAAACTCATCTTTTAAGGTATCAATTTGCGTTAAGCGTTTTACAATAACGCGCTCTTGTTCTAACTTTTCTGCTTGAAATGAAAGTTTCAAATGCTGAACATGAAAGAACCAATAAATAAGCGCCAACACAAGCAGCACATAAATTGTGTAAGCCCACCAGGTACGCCAATAGGGCGGCAATATAATAATTTGTAAACTGGCGGGATATAAACTCCAAACGCCGTCGTTATTTGAACCTTTAACTTCAAAAATATAAGTGCCCGGATTTAAATTGGTGTAGGTGGCCGAACGTTTGGTGCCAACGAAATTCCAATTGTCTTCAAACCCAAGCAAGCGATAGGCATATTGATTATCTTCCACGTGATGAAAACTGAGTGCAGAAAATTCCAGCGTGAACACCACATCTTTATATCCTAAAGTCACGCTTGATGTGGATTCTATAGCCGTAGTAAGTGGCGATTTAACGCCATTGATAACGACGGATTTATTGCCAATTTGCAAATCGGTAATAACAATATTGGGCGCATAGCTATTACTTTTTATATCGTCCGCTTTAAATAATGTAAAACCTTTGCTGTGCCCCATTAAAATTTCGCCAAACTTTGTTGTCAGCGCTGCGTGGCGATTGTATAAATTATCCGCCAAACCGTGATGTTTATCATAATTGCGAAAGCTGCGTTTTTCTGGATCAAACTGTGAAATACCTTTTTGTGTTCCCAGCCACAAATTGCCTTTTTCATCCTCGGTAATACTGCCCACTACATTATCCGCAAGGCCATTGGTAACCGTAAAGGCCGTAAACTTTCCCGTTTCACGATCAAATAAATTGAGGCCACCGCCGTCAGTGCCTACCCAAAAATTTCCGCGTGCATCTTCAAACAGCGTTAATACAGAATCAATACTAATACTGGTATTATCTGAAACATTGTGTTTATAGCGCACGAATTGTTTTTTAGTGCGATCAAATAAATATAATCCGCGCGCTGCACCTATCCATAAATTATGTTTTTTATCCTCGTACACAACTTTGGAGTAAAGCACTTTATCGCCATCCAATAAGTCTGCAGGTGGAATAAAATAATCGAACTCTTCGGTTTTAGTATTGAACTTATTAAGCCCTTCTTCGGTAACCACCCACACATCTTTTTTATGGTCTTCAATCACCGACCAGACTTCACGCCCGTGCAAACTGTGCGGGTCATTTGCATCGGGTAAATAACGAGTGAATTCATTGGTTTTGGTATTGAGAAAATTTAGTCCGCCCAGAAAAATGCCGAGCCAAAGATTATTGTCCGATGCCTTAGCAATGGACAAGACTGTACTACCACTCAAGCCTTTTGGATTATTTGCGTCATAGCTAAAGCGTGTGAATTTATTATTTGTGCGATTAAAATAATTTAAACCGTAGCCCGTACCTATCCATAAATTTCCCGCATTATCTTCCAGTGTGGAAGATACACCGCCGTCAGTAATGCTATTGGTATTGGCTGCGCTGTAACCGTAATTATTAAATGCGGACGCCTGACGATCCACTACATCAATACCCGATGGAAAATAGCCAAGCCAAATATCGCCCGCGCGATCTTCAAAAATTTCATTCACTACATAATTGCCGGGGCTGGATGAATCGGTATCGTTGTAGGAATAGCGAAAAAATTGTTCATTTTGTGCGGGACGTAAATGCACATGGCTGCCATCGCCCACCCACAAATTATTTTGACGATCAACCAAAGCAGTCCAAACCGTTGCACCCTTTTCGGTTGAGTCGTGGTTAATTTTAATAAATTGCCGTGCGATCTTATCGAAGCGATATAAACCATCGCCGTAAGTTGCGGCCATTAAATTATTTTCGCTATCTACATAAAGCCGACGTGTATCGTTAAAACCGTGGGCATTAGGTTGGTTTGCGTCACGCATAAAATGTTCGAATTCATGAGTGTCCGGATCATAGCGGCTAACACCGTAAGCTTGATAAGCGATCCAGAGATTTCCGTCCTGGTCATCGACCACTGACCACACAACCTGACTAGTGTCGCTGGAAAATTTTAACGAGGGATCTTCCACTTTTTTAGCTATCGCATTATTACGATCAAAACTGAATAAGCCACCGCGCGTGCCCAGCCACATATTGCCTTTGTGGTCTTCATGCACCCACGTTACATCGTTGGTGTTCATATCTGCTGAAATAGTAAAGTGCTTAAATGTATGAAGGCGAGAATCAAATAAATTAAGGCCATTGCGGGTTGCCACCCACATAGCACCATCGCGCGCAACCGTGATGCGGTTTACGTAACTATGGCTAATGCTGTTGGTATCGACTTCGTCATGCCGAAAAATAGTGATGCCATAGCCATCGTAACGCGCTAAGCCATTGGTGCCGCCAAACCACATAAAGCCCTGGGTGTCTTGCGCGATGCTGGAGATATAGCCGATAGTGACAATTTGCGTGGGGAGTAAATGCTTGAAGAAAAGTCTATTTTTTTCGTTAGCTTGATCGGCAACGCACACGTAGCAAAAAGCCAGCGACATTAACACAATAACATGCCGGAAAAAATGCGAACAAGCGCTCACGCGCTTTATGTAATTCAGGCTTACGCCCATAAAATCCAACTCATTGTCTCCCGCTAGTGCTCTATGAGGATGATATTCAGGCCTGATAGAAGCTATTTTTTTTTATTGTTAAAGCTTAACGATAAACAATGCGTTTGTAAAAACGTAAATTATTATAAGCAGCACTCTTTCCCTGTGCTTATTTAAAAAATAAAAATGTAGACTCAAAAACGCGTAATCACTCGATTAATTCATATTTACTTTATAAGCGGTTACTGAATTTTTAGCAAAGTTGGGTACGAAAACAGTTTGTGTAACGCTATCAAAACCTATATCTGCCGTATTAATACCTTCTTTTTGGCTGTCCAATAATAAATCTAACTTGCCATCAAGATGAACGTAATAAATCAACCCAAGCCAGCAGGATACTAAAAAATCGCCTTTACCAATTGATTCAACACCATCAATTGCCTGCGCAAAACCCGCAGCAATTTGTAAGCGATTTTTACTTTTATCCACCAGATACAAATGGGTACCCGCACCTACAATAACATTCGACCCAATCGCCTTTAGACCGTTGGCGTTGTCGACTTTGGCGAGGTATTCATCGAGCAAATCGTTTTGATAGCGATATATTTTTGCGGTTTTAGTATCCGACACATAGACAGTGCCTTTGGAATCTATGGTTACATCATTTAAAAACTGAGCACCGGGGATAATAATTTTCTTTTCAATTTCTGCCGACCTAATATTAATAACAACTAACTCATTAATATCAGCCACATACAATTTACCTTCGTAATACGCCATGCCTTTGGGCGCGTTCAAACCGGTAACCCAATCGAGCTTATCTATATCGCCATCCAAATCCAATTTTGCAATGCCGCCCTTGCCATCTTTTTCGCTGGGGTCGCCATCAATTTGTGAAACCAATAAAAAATTTGCTTTGCCCGCGCGATAAACCAATACCGACTCGGGTACATTCAGGCCTTCCGTTAACCAAAGTTTTTCTAAAATGGGCTGAGCATTCACTGCAGAAGCAATAAAAAGAGAAACTAACAACAAACTCAAACGTAGTTTTTTTAGACTTATCATGTTTGACACCTCATTTAGGCAATACCAACCGACGCGAACATTCAGTGTAGCTGAGAGCAAAACGCTTTACATTACCTTGCGCAATTTAATACTCTTGCAGGTTACTGCCACCAGAGCCTTACCCAAGTCTATGAAAGCCACTATTAAAGATGTTGCCAAACTCGCCGGAGTCTCCTTTAAAACCGTATCGCGCGTTATTAATAAAGAGGGAACCGTTGGTCAGGATCTGCAAGATAAGGTCATGAAAGCGGTAAAAGAACTTAATTACCAGCCAAATCTTTCAGCCAGATTACTGCGCGGCACAGCGTCATCCATTGGTTTTATCTACGACAACCCCAACAGTAACTATGTAATCGATATGCAGCGCGGTATTTTGGGCGAATGCCATCGCCAAGGATACGAACTCGTCATTCACCCGTGTGATGCAAAATCCAAAACCATTATCGATGAAATTATCGGCATGGTAGATCGCAGCCGAGTCGGTGGATTGGTATTAACGCCGCCAGTATCTGAAATGCCCGATGTCTTGAGTGCACTCAACAAGCGTAAGCTTAAATACGTGCGCATACTGTCTGGCGCAAACCCGCCCGATAATATTTCACCCTGCGTTTTTATTGATGACCGCACTGCCGCTTATAAAATCACACAGTATCTGATTGATTTGGGCCACAAATCCATCGCCTTTCTCGGCGGGGATGAAGCGCATAAATCCAGTACGGAACGTATGGAAGGCTATAAGGCTGCGCTCAAAGACAACAAAATTACCATCGACAAAAAAATGATTGTCGGCGGTGAATATTCGTTTGAATCCGGTGTAAAACGTACACGTCAATTGCTCAGCGGCTCGGGCAAACCCACGGCGGTGTTCGCATGTAACGATGAAATTGCAGCCGGTACCTTGTTTGCGGCACGCATTCAAGGTGTAGATGTTCCACAACAGCTTTCAATCGTAGGTTTTGAGGATTCTCCCTTCTCTCGCCAGGCCTGGCCAAATTTAACTACCGCCCAACAACCAATCCGCACCATCGCACAACACGCCACCTCGCTGCTGATTGAAGTTATGAAGCACGGCGAAAAAAATGTGGAGAGTGAAGGTTTCTACCCGGAGCTGATTGTGCGCGATTCAACATGCCCGGCGGCAAGTCGCAAGAGTTAATATAATTCCCTAGCTTTCCCCGCACCCATACTGAAAAATCTCGCTCGCTCACTTACCACAACGGGTTATTCCCAACTCGGCTATAAATAATTGCGCAAGCCGCTTTACAAGCCGAATAACTCAGTCCACAATGACAACGTTGTCTCAACTCTTGAGAAGTTTTGCAAAATAGCCATTGCGGAGAACCCATGTCGTCGCCAGCCAGTCTTATTGCCACCCTGCAACCCGAACAAACGCTAATGTTTCAAGAAGCCGCTTCTGCCGCCAGTGTTATTGCACAGCAACAGGTACAAAACAAAGAACGCGTTGAACAGGCGGTTGCTCGTTTAAAAACATTTGCGCCAACAGCGATTGTGACGTGCGCGCGCGGCAGTTCAGATCACGCAGCAACTTACGCAAAATATTTGTTTGAAACGCAATTGGGATTGGTGACGGCTTCAGCTGCCCCGTCGATTACTTCGGTGTACCTCGCGCAACCAAAATTAAACGGCATGCTCTACGTTGCGATTTCGCAATCAGGCAAAAGCCCGGATTTATTAGCCAGCGTGACTCAGGCAAAAGCTGCTGGTGCTTTAACGTTGGCATTTGTGAATGTTGAAGATTCCCCGCTTGCACAATTGGTGGATATTGTTATTCCATTACACGCCGGCGCAGAAAAAAGTGTTGCAGCAACCAAATCTTATTTGGCAACGCTCGCCGCTGTTTTGCATTTGGTTTCAGTATGGAGCGATAGCGCAGAACTGAAAAAAGCTGTGACAGAATTGCCCGCAGCATTAACTAAAGCCTGGCAAAAAGATTGGACTCATGCAGTAAACACTTTAAAAACTGCCACTAATTTATTTGTAATTGGTCGTGGCCTTGGTTTCGGTACTGCACAAGAAGCGGCGTTGAAATTAAAAGAAACTTGCGGCTTACATGCCGAAGCGTTTAGCGCCGCTGAAGTAAAACACGGCCCTATGGCAATCGTAAAAGAAAATTTCCCCGTGCTTTTGTTTACTCAACAAGACCAGGCATTTAGTGGAATGGATTCATTAATTCAAGATTTCCGAGCGCGTAAAGCGGCTATGTTAATTGCAAGCGAAAATATGTCTGGCACCGATTGCTTGCCAGTTGTCACTGATGTTCCTTCTATCATAGCGCCCCTACTCGCTGTACAAAGTTTTTATCGCATGGCTAACGCATTATCCATTGCACGCGGTTACAATCCCGACGAACCACCGCACTTACGCAAGGTCACGGAGACTGTTTAATGACTACCGCTCTCGTCAACGGCAAAGTATTTACCGGAGAACATTGGGTTACCAATCACGCTGTCATTATTGATGGCGAAAAAATTATTGCACTGTGCGCGGCCGATAATTTACCGGCGGGCGTAACAACAATAATTGATTTGCAAAACCAGCGTTTAATTCCCGGATTAATTGATACCCAAGTCAATGGCGGTGGAGGCGTGTTATTTAACGATTCGCCCAGCGTAGAAACTTTACGAGTGATGGGTGAAGCACATCGCAAATTCGGCACCACCGGTTTTTATCCCACATTGATTAGCGATGATTTAAGTGTGGTGAAAAAATCTATTGCAGCCGTTAAACAAGCCATTGTTGAAAAAGTGCCCGGTGTATTAGGGATTCATTTAGAAGGCCCGTTTTTAAATCCTGAACGCAAAGGCGTTCACGATGCATCGAAATTTAAAATTATTGATGAAGCCGCCTTTGAATTATTAACGTCACTAGATGTTGGCAAAACCCTAATTACTATAGCGCCGGAATTAACCACGCCGGAAATGATTGCACGTTTTGTTGCCGCTGGCATTGTAGTAGCCGCAGGCCACAGCGCGGCGAATTACGAACAAACTAACACCGCGCTCGCCGCTGGTTTAAGTAGCTTCACACATTTATTTAATGCCATGACGCCGCTCACGAGTCGTGAACCGGGAATGGTTGGCGCTGCATTGGAGAATGAAAATTCATGGTGTGGAATTATTGTAGATGGCCATCACGTTCATCCATCGACGTTAAAAATTGCACATCAAGCCAAAGCGATTGGTAAATTAGTGTTAGTTACTGACGCCATGCCAAGCGTTGGTGCAATCGATAAAAGCTTTGTGCTCAATGGCGAATTAATTCGCTGTGAAAACGGAAAATTATCCACCAAAAGCGGCACCCTCGCTGGCTCAGATTTGGATATGCTCACCGCCGTCAAAAATACGGTGAAACTGGTTGGATTGGGGATCGACGAGGCAATTCGTATGGCAAGCACCTACCCCGCCGCCATGATGGGCGAAAGTACTTTAGGCTCAATAAAAGTTGGCTACACCGCCAGCATGATTTTAATCGACAACGATTTTCAACTTATTCGCAGCTGGATTAATGGGAGTGAGGCCTCCGCCTAACAATCATTTCCTAAACCGCGTCACCGCGTTTCATGAAGTAGACCTAGCGATTTGCCCGCTCCCTAACAAGAGCGGGCCTTTTTTTTTGAACAGAAATCTGCGATAGCAAACTACAATTACACAGCTTATGCGCCAACTGGCGCAGAAAGTAAAATATAAATTTCGCTCACTTTTTGCTTTCGAATAATGCAGTTGGACTTTCAGCAAACTCTGAACTATTCTCAATTTTCCTTCTTATTTATCACCAATTTTCCTTTCTGATTGCAATTCAATGAAGTGCTTGCAACCTACCAAAGTATTTTTTGCGCTGTATCGAGTAATAGACGATCTCATGCCTATGCTCCGCATCATTTGTTTGTAGTCCTCCCTTCCCCCTGCTCCCTAAAGTGTGATGGTAAAGGCTAAGCCTCTTACCTCATTTATCATTTTATGGAGAAAATGTATGCCGGATACTCTTAGTGGAAGCGGCACTGCCACGGGGCATATTGCGTCTCAGGATTTGCCGGAATTTCGCCGCCAGAAAGCCCTGCTTAAAACTGGCGCCCTGCAAGATGCCATTTTCAATAGTGCCAACTTTTCCAGTATTGCTACCGATGAAAAAGGTGTCATCCAGATTTTCAACGTCGGCGCCGAACGTATGCTTGGCTATTCGGCGCTGGACGTCCTCAACAAGGTAACCCCAGCCGATATTTCCGATCCGCAAGAACTCATTCTGCGTGCGGCAGAACTGAGTCTAGAGCTGGACACGCCAATTACACCAGGCTTTGAGGCGCTAGTATTCAAAGCTTCACGGGGAATTGAGGATATTTATGACCTAACATACATCCGCCAGGATGGTAGCCGCTTTCCAGCCATTGTTTCGGTGACAGCCTTGCGCGATGCCCAGGAGCGCATTATCGGCTATCTCTTGATCGGTACCGACAATACCGCCCGCAAGCAAGCCGAAGCGGCTTTACTCAAAGCTGGCGCCTTGCAGAGCGCGATTTTCAATAGCGCCAACTTTTCAAGTATTGCCACTGATGCCAAGGGTGTGATTCAAATATTTAACGTCGGTGCTGAACGCATGTTGGGCTATTCCGCACTTGATGTCCTTAACAAGATCACACCGGCCGATATTTCCGATCCGCAAGAGCTCATCTTGCGCGCGGCGGAGTTGAGCCTGGAGCTGGACACGCCTATCACACCGGGTTTTGAGGCGCTGGTATTCAAAGCATCCCGGGGCATTGAGGATATTTATGAACTAACGTACATCCGTAAGGATGGCAGCCGCTTTCCGGCCGTGGTCTCAGTCACTGCCCTGCGCGATGATCAAAGCACTATCATCGGTTATCTCTTGATCGGCACCGATAATACCGCGCGCAAACAGGCCGAAGAGGCGCTGATTAAAGCAGGCGCCTTGCAAAGCGCGATTTTCAACAGTGCCAACTTCTCAAGTATCGCCACTGATGCCAAGGGTGTAATTCAAATTTTTAACGTGGGCGCTGAGCGCATGCTGGGCTACACCGCAGTCGAGGTGATGAACAAAATTACACCGGCGGATATTTCCGACCCACAAGAAGTTATTGCGCGTGCCGAAACTTTAAGCCTGGAGCTTGATACCCGTATTACGCCTGGTTTTGAGGCGCTGGTATTTAAGGCCTCGCGCGGCATTGAAGATATCTATGACCTGACCTACATCCGTAAAGATGGCAGCCGCTTTCCCGCCATAGTGTCAGTGACGGCGCTACGCGATGCGCAGGACGGCATTATCGGTTATCTCTTGATTGGCACTGACAATACCGCTCGTAAGGAAGTTGAGGCAGCCCAGCGCTTACGCGATGAGCAGTTCTATACCCGCTCGCTGATCGAATCGAGCATTGATGCGCTTATGACGACCGATCCGCAAGGCATTATCTCCGATGTAAACCAGCAGATGATTTCACTGACCGGACGCTCGCGCGACGAGTTGATCGGCGCGCCCTGCAAGAATTTTTTTACTGACCCAACGCGTGCCGATGC
>FSSS01000061.1_pt1 | contig 9742 bp, 8 predicted proteins | sample 1637081 | NCBI WGS metagenome assembly FSSS01 (sample SAMEA3914818, study PRJEB12502) | metagenome | biome: forest; material: soil | place: Canada | collected 2010-06-26 | depth 0.1 m
GCTTTCAGCAGTGCGCAGCTTTTTTGAATTTGCAATTCGCAAAAGTTGGGCAAAAATTAATCCGGCCGATGCAATTCAAGCGCCCAAGAGCGCAAAAAAATTACCTAAAACCTTGGATGTGGATCAAACCGCGCAATTTGTTAGCGTGCAAGGTGATTCGGTTTTGGCGCTACGCGACCGTGCATTGCTAGAATTAATTTATTCATCGGGTTTGCGGTTAGCTGAAGTCGTTGGTTTAAATTTGCACGATATAGATATGGGCGAAGAAATGGTGACGGTGCTCGGTAAAGGTAGCAAGCAGCGGATGTTGCCGATAGGTGCGCACGCGATTAGCGCATTGAAAGAATGGCTACCGCAACGTAAAAATTTATTGAAAGATGAAAGCGAGCAAGCGATATTTATCAGCCAGCGCGGCACGCGTATTACGCATCGCGCTGTGCAATTGCGCATGCAGCAGCTCAGCGTAAAGCAAGGAATGGATACGCCGGTGCACCCGCATATGCTGCGTCACTCGTTTGCGAGCCATATGTTGGAATCCAGCAGCGATTTGCGTTTAGTGCAAGAAATGCTCGGCCACGCGAATATTTCTACCACGCAAATTTATACCCATTTGGATTTCCAGCATCTTGCAAAAGTGTATGATAGCGCTCACCCACGAGCACAGCGGAAAAAGCATCCAGCTGAATAATTATTTATGTCTTATTTTCCCGTTACACCTTCGCAATCACATAAAATCACGCAACCAATCCCCTCACATAATGCAACTGGTTTGCGCATTGCTCTGCTCGGTTATCGCAGCCACCCGCATGTAGGCGGGCAAGGTATTTATTTGCATTATTTGAGCAAATCATTGGTTGAAGTTGGCCACAATGTGGATGTAATTTCTGGACCACCCTACCCTGAGTTGGATGCACGTGTTCACCTAATTAAATTGCCGAGTTTGGATTTATATGCGCATAAAAATCCGCACTGGGCGTTGCGCCCGAAACATCTATTATCGCTAGCCGATTTTTATGAATGGTGGAGTAAGTTGAGTGGTGGTTTTGGCGAGCCTTACAGTTTTGGCCGCCGACTGGTACATTATTTTAAAAAAAATACATTGCACTACGATATTGTGCACGACAACCAAAGTTTGTGTTATGGATTATTGCGCTTGCAGATGCAAGGCGAAAATATTGTTGCGACTGTACATCACCCTATTACACGCGACCGAGAATTAGCGGTTGCCGCTGCAACAACTAAAGGACACCGCTGGTTAATTAATCGTTGGTACAGTTTTTTAGCCATGCAACAAAAAGTTGTGCAACAGCTCGATCATATAATTACGGTATCCAAAACATCACAGCAGGATATTGCGCAAGCTTTCGCTCGTCCATTTGAAAAAATTACGGTAATTCCTAACGGTATTGATACTGAAATTTTTAAGCCGCTAGCAGATATCCAGCGCAAGCCCTTTTGTATTATTACTACTGCTTCGTCTGATCAGCCATTAAAAGGTTTAAGTATATTGTTAAATGCAATTGCGCAACTGCGCAGTGAATTTCCTGAAATAAAATTATTGGTGATTGGGAAATTAAAGCCAGATGGCGCTACCGAAAAAGAATTGACTGCATTACAGCTTACCGATTGTATTGAATTTAAAACTGGAATTAGCACAGAAGATTTAGTGCAAGAGTATGCGCAAGCGAAAATTGCCGTAGTGCCTTCGCTCTACGAAGGTTTCGGTTTGCCTGCCGGTGAAGCGCTGGCGTGTGGAATTCCGCTAATTTGTAGCGACGGCGGTGCACTACCCGAAGTAGTGGGCAAGGCAGCACTTATGGTAAAAGCTGGCGACGTTGCTGAGCTTGTACAGGCACTGCGTAAATTATTGAATGATGAAATTTTGTGTGAGCAACTAAGCGCCGCTGGGCGAGCACACAGCTTGCAGCATTTATCCTGGCTGGTTGTGGGTGAACAGCTAAGTGATTATTATCGCCAGATATTGGCGAACAAGGGTAAGAGCTAATTGTTAACCATAAATTATAAGCTGCTGAATTTTGCCGATGGCGATAAGGTATTGGATGTAGGTTGCGGTGAAGGTCGCCATATTATTCATGCGTGTTTAGAGCATAATATTTTGAGTGTCGGTATAGATCTATCTCTGCGTGATTTAACTATTGCTCGCGAACGTTTTACTCCTTTTGCTAATTACAACGGCAATAGCCAATTTTCGTTACAGCAAGCTGATGCCACGCGTTTACCTTTTGCCGATAATAGTTTCGATAAAATTATTTGCAGCGAAGTCCTGGAGCATATTGAAAATTATGCGGGCGTATTACAAGAAATAAAACGCGTATTAAAACCCAATGGAATTTTAGCGATTTCTGTGCCGCGTGCCTGGCCAGAAAATATTTGCTGGAAGTTAAGTGCGGCATATCACCAAGTTGAAGGTGGCCATATTCGTATTTTTAATGCGCAGCAATTAAGAAATGAAATTAAAGCAATTGGCTTTGAGTTTACGCATCGCTATTGGGCGCATGCATTGCACTCGCCCTTTTGGTGGTTGAAATGTTTTTGGTGGAATTCGCAAGCTACATCGCGCTTAATAAAACTATATCACCGTGTATTAGTGTGGGATTTAATGCAGAAGCCTTGGATTACGCAAGCGCTGGAAAAATTGTTGAATCCAATACTTGGTAAAAGTGTTGTAATGCATTTTAGGAAACACGATATCTCTTAACTCTCTGAAGTATCGTCAATAGGGGATCCAGTGACCTTGTTTTTTATTTTAAGGCCGCTGGATACTCTATGGGGATGACGACAGATTAATGAATACCTATGCCGCGTATATTGGCCTTTATAACAATGTTCGAGTTCAGGAAAAAATGAAAAACTTATTACTTACCAAAGGATTTTTTCCTGAAGCACTTTTGCGCCCCACGGTTAATTATATTTTGCAAACGCAATTACCTAATGGCTGCATTCCCTGGTTTAAGGACGGCAAGGCTGATCCTTGGGATCATATTGAAGCGGCTATGGGGTTAAGTGTTGGCGGTGAGTTTGCAGCGGCGGAGCGAGCTTATCAATGGCTTGCGCAAGAGCAATTAGATGATGGCAGTTGGTGGGCGAATTATCTTGGCAACCAGGCGGTTGATAAAAATCATCGCGAAACCAATTTTATTGCTTACATTGCCACGGGTGTTTGGCATCATTATTTAATTTCGAAAAATCGTAATTTCCTGCAGCAACTATTTTCGGTAGTCCAAAAAGCAATTGATTTTGTGCTGCGTTACCAATCGCCTACAGGTGAAATTTATTGGGCGGTTGCGCAAGATGACAGTGCGAAAAAAGATGCATTAGTGACAGCCTGTGCCTCTATTTATAAAAGTTTACAGTGTGCAATTTTGTGCGCGCAAGAATTAAATGAGCCAACATCAACTTGGTCTGTAGCTTATAAAAAATTGGGTAAAACTCTACGTCATCACCCGGAATGTTTTGACCGGACTTGGGAATCCAAAGAACGGTTTTCAATGGATTGGTTTTACCCGGTACTTGCTGGAGTTGTGCAGGGCAAAGCGGCACAGGAGCGAATTGAATCGCGCTGGCAAACTTTTGTAGAAAATAATATTGGCTGCCGCTGCGTAAGCGATGAACCTTGGGTAACAGTTGCCGAATCCTGCGAATTAACCCTCGCATTATTGGCAGCGGGGGAACATGCGCGCGCGTTGAGTTTATTCAGTTGGTTGCATCAATTTATGGATGATGATGGTGGCTATTGGACGGGTTACAATTTCCGCGATAAAGTCATTTGGCCGCGTGAAAAAACTACGTGGACTGCGGGCGTAATTTTATTAGCGGCAGATGCGCTCACTGGGCACAGCGCTGCATCAACATTATTTATTGACCATGTAGACGTTGAGGATTGGGTCGGGCAAGCAGAAGTTTATTGATAACTACGCGCTTAACAATGGGCGAAAATAATACGTGATAAGCAATACGCTGTAAAAAAATAGTAAATTAATCTCTGCAATAGCCTTCGCCTGTGTGAATAGTTAAACAATCTGACTTATCACCAAGCCATTTCATTCCTGTTTCAGCGCCATTAGTCGCTTGAATTAATTCTTTAACGCCTTCGCGCTCAAATTGAATTTCCCTTCCCAGATTTATGCCTAGGTAACTCGTAGGGCCATCAAGATTATTAATCGTAATCTCGTATTTGCCATTGCCGCCACTGATTTTAAGAAATGTCCCTTCGGGGCCATTCCATTTTCCAACCCAATTGTCGGTGGGAATTGAAGCAATTTGCGTATTTGAGTTTGATTCGTTGTTTGTTAAATTTGTTTCGGTTTTATTATCTCCACATGCCGAAAGTAAAAGTGATGAAACCAGCATTGCAATTGATAGGTTAATCGATAGTTTAATAAATTTCATAAGATGCCTCACAGAATGTCGGTAAATTTTTCAAATTATCAACAAATTAGTTGAAAGAATTATGCCGATGTTTGGATTATCTTAAAATCTAGACCGCCTTTTTAGCCGCTAAGTTCACTTCTTCGTTAATCCTTACGTGTTTACATTGCGCAACAATATTTCTGTAGACGCTTAAAACAAAAAGCCCCGCACTAGCTAAGACTAATGCGGGGCAAAGCGGATTAATCAAAATAGTAGCCATCAACGAGGGGGTTGATGGCGTGTTTTACTTAATTACCGGTAATGCGAACTTCCCAAATTGAGTAGCCCCAGGTATTGCCGGTGCTGCGCGCTGTTCCGTAAATGCGCACATAGCGATAGTTGCCAGATACTGCGGTAGTATCAGTACGGTTACCGAAAGTGCCGCCGGTTTTAGATGCCAATTGAGTCCAATTGGTATTATCGTTTGAACCCTGAATCAAATAGTTAGCCGCGTTTGCTGCTTCCCAATCGATAGCTACGCTGCTCAAGTTGCGCGCAGTGCCTAAATCCAGAGTCAACCAGCTTGGGTCGGTATTGATTGCAGATTCCCAGCGAGTACCTGAGTTTTTGTCCGCTGCATTGGTAGCAGGTTGCACTTGTGTGCTGGCAGTTGCGGTGGCGATGTTCAATGGGCCAACACTTGCAGCTGATGAACTGGAGCTAGAGCTAGGAGTATTGCCATAGACTTTCAATTCAAAAATTGAGTAGCCCCATTGATTGCCAACACTGCGCTCGGTGCAGTACACACGCACATAACGGTAGTTGCCAGACACAGCATTGGTATCAGTACGGGTACCAAAGGTGCCGCCAGTTACAGTCTTAAGTGTTGTCCAGCTAGCGTTGTCGTTCGAACCCTGGATTTGGTAGGTCGCTGCGTTCGCTGCTTCCCAATCAATCACCACTTGCGTAAGTGCTTTGGCAACACCAAGGTCAACAGAAAGCCAGCTTGGGCTAACACCAGTTGTCGATTCCCAACGAGTTCCGCCGTTCCCATCAGTAGCGTTAGACGCTGGCTGAGCGTTGGTGCTACCTGTTGCAGGGCGACCGTTTGATACCAAAGTGCCGGTTGATGGCGTGCTGCTTGAGCTTGCAATTGATGAGCTGGATTTAGACGTGCTTGCTATCGACGAAGGCACGCTTGATGAGCGAATGCTAGACGACACGCTTGAAGCTGAACTTGGTTTTGACGATGATTTGCTCGATGCTGAAGATGAAGTCACCGGAGTCTGGCAAGCAGCACTGCTACCGCATTCCCAAACAATGTCATCAATCGCAAAGTCAAAGGTAGTTTGTGGTAGAGCGCCGTCCACACTAACAAAGCTGAATAAAGTCGACATAGATTGCAGTGCATTGATACCGCGAATATCCGCAATTGGAACAGTCGCTTGCGCCCAATCACCGTTACGCACCAAGCCGTAGGTTGTGGTGTTTGCTGGGAAGGTAACCGAACCGCTGTTAGTGTAAGTGTCGTTAACCGTGATTTTGAAGGCAACGTTCGCCGGGATTTTGATTCGGAATTTCAAATTACCGTTCGCGAAATTACTCATATCATGCGCTTGACGTGACGCAATGCCACCGCCAAACCATTGGTTAGGAGCAGTGTATTTTAACGCGAGTACATTGGTGCCTTCGTAGGCTGGCAGGGTTCCCGCAGCTGTAGAAGCAGTGTTCCAAATCCAGAAATCAGCGGTGGTACCAATCGTTTCCTTGGCGCTGGTTGGAGTGTTATCGGTGTAGACGCCATAAGTACCGGTTTCTTTCGGAACCTGGCTACCCAACTTCACTTCGCCTTTACCATCTAGTTGATAAACACGTACATAGTCCAGGTAAAGTTTGCTTGGAAGCGGTGCGGTCACTTGCGCATCGCTGGCTGCATCGGTGAAGTTACCGCCAATCGCAAGGTTAAACAGGAAGTAGAACGGCGCGTTGAATTCAGACGATTCAGCGGTAATTGGGATAGGCGCATTGTACATATCGTGTTCAACACCATTATCAACGATGGTGAAACGAATTTGGGTATCCGTCCAATACATGCGATAGATAACAAAGCGGTTGATCAGCGCATTTTGTGCTGCATAAGTACTTTGCGTCTGCCAGGCGGTAGATGCAGCGCAGCTTTCATTGCCCACTACGCAAGCAGCGGTAGAGTAATAAATTGCATTAGAGCCCACAAAGTTATTCACGCTGGTGCCGCCGTAGCCTGCACCCGCGATGGTTGCGGCCTTGTGACCCATCTCCATAATGTCCAGCTCGCCTTTGGATGGCCAGCCAGCCAAACTTGTTCCGAGCATCCAACCTGCAGGCCATAAGCCAATGCCGACTTGCGGAGTGCTCATACGGAATTCAATCAAACCGTACTTCACTTGTAATTTGTTGGCAGAATCGATTTTGCCGGAGGTGAATCCACGGCCACCGAAGGCTTCGCGCTTGGCCGAAATCGCCAAAGCTTTAGTCGCCGGTTCAAAAGACGGATTTTCAATAGTGAGGTTATTGGCGCGGTAATATTCCAATTCCGCATTGCCCCAGCCGCACAGGCCAACGGCGCAGCCATCGCCTTCAATGGTATTCCACACATTGGGGTCGAGCGTGTTGAAGTTTTCTTCGTAAAGTATTGGGCCAATCACCGGGTTTAGTACATCGGCCATAGCATGGGCGCCGGTAAATAACATGGCGCTGGTGAGCAACGCGAGTGTGGTTTTAAAACCACGCTTGCTGGTGCAAGTGTTAGTTTGCGAGTTGATAGTCATAGGAAACCTTCTATTAGCTTTTTTATTAAATAGGATAAGAACAGACACTACTGGATCAAGCTGTGAATTATTCTTATGTTCACTTTGCGTTCATAATCTGTGCAACGCTTCCGCTTGGCAAAGTGGTGTTGCACAGGTTTATAGTCGGCCAAATACCCCCCTTTCTCATCCCAACTTAGCCTCAGCAACAAAAGTGGGGCATCTCACCTTTGTCATTTAGATAATAGAAGCGCAAAGATTTCGTTAAAGGCCACATTGTGGCGGTTAATTGAGAGTTGATGACGGGATTATCCAGGTTGCTTATCGAAACAGATTTAGCATTAAATGCCGAGGCTGGCTGTCAACTAAACCTTCCGTATAATTTATTTTCGCATTGGATATGTTGTGCTTCCCCTACTCAGCCCCAATTTACGGAGGATTGATTATCTGTAAAGAGCAAACAATTCATGAGCCTACTTCAAATTACCTGTCCAAATTGCAACGCTGCCAATCGCGTACCCGAAGAGCGTGTAGGCGATAAGCCGCAATGCGGAAAATGTAAAAACCCATTGTTCGCCGGCAAACCGTTGGAGTTGCATCCCGGCAATGTGGGCGCCGTTTTGGACAAAAATGATATACCTGTATTAGTCGATTGCTGGGCGCCCTGGTGCGGCCCCTGCAAAAGTTTCGCGCCCGTGTTTGAACAAGCCGCCGGGATATTGGAACCTAAAATCCGCCTGGCAAAACTCAATACCGAAGCCGTTCCAAGCATCGCCCAACGCTGGGCGATCCGCAGTATTCCGACTTTGATTTTATTTAGGCAGGGTAAAGAAGTGGCGCGCGTGTCTGGTGCTATGTCGCTGCCACAGTTGCAGCAGTGGTTACGCTCTGTGGGGATTTAGAGATTGAATGTAGGTTGCGGCTAAGTCGTGAGCTTGCGAACAGCGCAGCCCAACATTTCTGGTTTGGCCGCTGCAAACACAATCTTTATGGCTCAAAGCTAAAAATCACACGACTCACTTAAATTCTTATTTCTGCGATATGGTCATGTTGGGCTGCGCTGTTCGCAAGCTCACGACTTAGCCACAACCTACGCTAGGCCTCTATTTCACGGTCGGCGCAGGTGGCTGCTTTTCAAATTGCGGAATACTCGGATCAAGGTACACCCACTTGGGTGCTGATGAAGTCCAAATCAACGCATCGATTTTTACATTATCTTGATCATCCAACGTGCCCGCCCTAATAATCAAAATATGCGAACGCATTTCCGCCATGCTAAATATATGCACGCCACAACTCGGGCAAAATTTCCTGTGCATTTTATTGCCGCTATCCGCAGCACTTTCAAAATCCCTCAGCTCACCAGAAATAGTGACGGCCTCGGTAGGAAATACCACGTTAATCGTTGCGCTACCTGCAGCAAAATATTGGCAAGTACGACACCAACATGCGCGGGTCATTATTGGGGGTGTGTTTGCTTCATAGCGGACTGAACCGCAGAGGCAACCGCCGGTTATGGTTTGCATTATTTGATTCCAAATCTACAGAATTTTAATGGAGGTTCGTGATTATTAACTAAAGGTTTGCAAATTTTCCTAAAAATATATTGGATTATATTTTTGGAAGTGACATAACGACAAACACAATCAAAAACGAAAATAGCTTTGTAAACAGAACAACCCAAAGAGCGTCTACGGGAGAGCATCTTGATAGTTTCATTAAAAGAAATACGAAAAGCAAAATGCTAGCAAGCCAACCTACAGTAGGGATTAGTGAAACAATAGAAACTAAAGTTACGATTACGGCTATTAGCTTAACGTCTATTTTTACAAAACTAAATTTGGTTGCAAGCCAAATACATAAAGTTGATACAAGAATATCTACCGCAAATATGATTGCTAAGCTTCCCATCGTTGCTCCAGATGTATTTTACGCTGATCTAAGTAGTGTCTTTTAGACTATAGTCTGTGGAATTTTTTTTGCGCAGTAAAACTGCAATCGAGGCTTCAAGATTCTCCAGCGCACGCAATGCGCGATGCTTCATCGATTTGAGATATGAAACTCATGAACGTCGTGTTAAAAATATGCTTTGCTAAATAAATTAAAATTTTGGTTTTATTGGTTCACAATTGTAACGACTGGCTATAGCTTTTGTTGATAGTTAATAACTACCATTTTTCCTGAAGTTCTAGCGAATATTTTTTTAGTGTTCATTTCTGGATCTCTATGAAATATATCGGTTTATTAAATGGCGTTGGGTCGCGTATTGCAAAGTAGTAAACCCAAAATCAATTCTCCGTAAACAACCGACGCGTAAAACTAACCGCTAAAGCTTTACTCTCACCTTCCGGCAACACACTCACCTCAAACCGAATATCTTCTTCATTGGTATAACGAAACGGCGCTAAATAATAAGTCGCTTCCGGTTCTTTAATTTCCTGGAATTCAAGCTCTTTAACTTGTTGCATAAGATTTATAGCTTTAACCGAAACTTTTGCAGGCAAGCCTAAACTTGTCGCACCATTTTCAGTTTTGGTAAGACTGATATTTACCAACGCAAGATCTTTGCTGCGAGTGAGTTGGTA
>FSSS01000085.1_pt1 | contig 9705 bp, 8 predicted proteins | sample 1637081 | NCBI WGS metagenome assembly FSSS01 (sample SAMEA3914818, study PRJEB12502) | metagenome | biome: forest; material: soil | place: Canada | collected 2010-06-26 | depth 0.1 m
GGAAGAAGAGTTCGGTATAAAGCTGGAAGAATCGCGTTTGATCTATAAACAGAAAGGTGTGAATTATAACAACACAGGTGATTCGTTTTTCTTTGTTGCCGAAGGAAAGCGCGAAGAAATTGATGCGATTGTATTTAGTGATGAAGGGCAGTATTGGCAGTTGATGGATATCGCAGAATTTTTAGAACACCCGATGGCGATCACTCGGCTTAAAATCAGATTACAACATTATCTTAATTCTAAATAAGCTTGGGAAATCACATTCGCGAGATTACTGAAACAATTTCTTTAAATTAAAAAAGACGACTTAATGTCGTCTTTTTTAATCGGTGAAGGATTTACTTTAACGTCTTTTCTAAAAAACGAATAATGTCATCAAGCGCATCTGGTGCGTCTTTATCAAAGCAACTATGCAAACCTTGATTACAACCGCTATCTAAAAACGCGTGGTTTTTTCCTTCATATTGCTTGAATTCAACTGTTTGACCTGCCTTCTCCAATTGATCGACATACTTTTTTACGGCAGTGGGCGGTGTTGTATTGTCTATGCTGCCTACATGAATAAATTGTGGCGGTAATTTATACACAGAAACTTGTGGAATATTATAAAGGGGAGAAACTGCTTTATAATAGTTCGCGTTGTCATTGACGTTAATTGCGTTGCCGAAAACTCCACGTGCATCAGCTTTTGCGATAGACCAAAAAATATTGCTTGGCTTTTCAAAATTATTGAGCGCAGAATTATATATATCAAATGCACCGTAACTAATGACTGCGGCTTGAACTTTTAATCCATCGTGCGTTGCAACTTGTTCTGCTGTTTTACCTTTTGGTAAATAGCTTGGTTTAAATCCCAAGGTGTTTCCAGCAAAGCCATCGCTTTCCAAATTTCGGCCGGCCAGTAATATCATGCTTGCGAGATGACCACCTGCGCTATCGCCCGTAACGGCAATACGTTTGGGGTCACCACTATAATGTGCAATATGATCTTTTACCCAGAGCACACCGCCAAATGCATCTTCAACAATTTCATTCATGGTTGTTGTATTTTTATTGGACGGTAACAGCCGATAATTCATGTTGACGACAACAAACTCTCCGTGAGCAGCAATATATTCAGACATGGAGGTCATAATCGCATTAGTATTTATCAACCAACCGCCACCGTGATAGATTATCAGCACAGGATATTTTGCTTTGCCCGTTGCGGGTACATAAATATCCGCCGTGAGCGACACATTTTTAGGTGACGCCCAAACAATATTTTTATGTACTTTAAACTCGTGCGCTTGTGCGGATGACATCCAAAACAACATAGACGCAAGCAAGAAAAATAACGCTTCTACTCGAAAATGACGATTGATAATACGCATAGCTGCCGCTCTATTGATAATGTGATTGCCTAAGCTTAGTAGCAGACTCTCTGTTTGAGAAGTTAAGCTTGGTTAAGTTGAATACTAATGTGCTTTTGATTACTTTTGTAATAGGCAAATACAAGGAATAATTTTAGTGTTACCCAACATTCTTATCCTAGGCGGCTACGGTAATTTCGGTAGCGTTGAAAACTTTCGTTCCGAATTAAAACCTGTTGCATTGGATATTTTCAGTGAAGATTGTTCAGATCAGTTAAAAAATCTAAGCCCTTTTGGGTCATTCACACTAGCGGGCCATTTCAACAAAGAATTGTCGCCATTGGTAAAAATTATTGTTGCAATCAGCGATTGGTTACATCCCTTTGGGTCACTACTAAAAATATTCCCATAGTCACACTTTTATTGTTGCTGCATAAATTCGAAGTCAATAATTAAGAGCATCGGTCAGCTTAATTGGAAGCTGACATTGATGCTCAGCATCCATAAACGGTGATTTCAAACAGATAATTTTTCTGTTCTTTATGTTCAATTGCGCAAGCTGTTTTTGGTGATAGTATTTAAACAGTTTTTCCAAATCACCGTTATCCGTTAATTTTTTTAAACCCAATGCAAAACGCTCAGCAATTTTTGGAAATTTTTTACTGACATAAAAATAAATAGGGAAGTCATACACAATCAGTAACGAAGGCTCTATCGCTAAGAACGGATAGCGCGTTTTTTCAAGTTCATAAAGAGTGGCAATTTCATTAACGCCAAGCGGAATACAATCAAAACGTTTTAAACCTAGCATAGGGTAGAGTCCGCCTAAAATTGGCGGTTCAATCGGTTTGATGCCATTGAAATGATAAATCGGTAATTCTGACCAGGATGCACCTTGAGCAATACGCAAATGCTTAAGCGATTCCACATCATTAATTGCGCTAAAATCTACACCGGCCTCCGAATTAATCATGCACACGCGATAACCCTGCAAGCCGTGCAATATATCTATGGGAATGGGAATCACATCTGCCAGCGCAATGTCGGTACCGGGTGGAGCCCAATGTACATTCATCAGTTTGCCTTCGGTTAATAATGATGCTTGGCGCTTTGCTATGGGGGCTTGGCTATAGGGCTCTTCTTTATAATCACCAAATTCAGGGCGCGTAATTTCAAGAATGCGATGAATTAATTCGAAGTGATAGGCATGGTGGTATTCATGGGTATTGCTGTTGTGGTACTTAATTACCATAGGCTTAGCAGACTCTTCGTTTACGCGAGATTCTTCCGACAGGGCATTCACCGAAATGCCTATAAGTAATAGGCTAGCAATGCCCAGTAAACGAATTAGTGTGCGTACCATAGGTCATCCTGTAAAACTCGACAGCGCAATTGCCAAAACCCTCTTATAATTCTCAATACTATTTGCGTTATTAAAGACTAGCTGATGCCTTCTGGTTTTGTGGAAAATAACCGACTTAGATGAAAATGGTTTCAGTCTGGCTGTTATAAGGCGATAGTTATTCAAGAATGCGTAACAACACAAAAAATTCTTAGCCACAATAGATACGCAATATGCAGATGATAGTTGCACCATTATGAATTTCGATTTATTCAGCCAGGAAACTGCGCAAGAGTGTGAAAATATTTGCCCCGGTGCAAAACTATTGCACGGTTTTGCGCTGCCACTTGAAACTGATTTATTACACGACATTAATGCAATAATTTCCGCCGCGCCTTTGCAAAAAATGCATACACCGAGTGGCTTGCCTATGTCGGTTACCACTACAAGTTGTGGCAGTGTAGGTTGGGTGAGCGATGCCTACGGATACCGCTATTCAAAATGCAATTCGCATTCGCAGCAAACCTGGCCTGCGCTTCCAGAAAGTTTTTTGAGCTTGGCGCAAGGTGCTGCGTTTACTGCAGGTTTTAAAAATTTTATGCCAGACTCCTGCTTAATCAATACTTATAAAATTGGCGCCAAGATGTCACTGCATCAAGATAAAAATGAAAAAGATTTTTCGCAACCGATTGTGTCTGTATCTTTGGGTTTACCCGCAATATTTTTATTGGGCGGATTGCAACGCGAAGATAAACCTCTTCGTATTCCACTGATGCATGGCGATGTAGTAGTGTGGGGCGGTGCAGCGCGTTTATTTTTTCATGGCATATTACCTATTAAAACCGGCGTGCATTCGTTACTCGGTGATCAGCGAATTAATTTAACCTTTCGCAAAGCGTTATAGCGCGAGAATTATTTATGACTCAGTGCCCTAAATGCCATTACCAACGCGCGGCGATAGATGCGCAAATAAATCCTGATATTTGTCCTTCATGCGGAATTGTTTACACGAAATGGATTGCCCGCTATCAAGTGCCTAAGCCAACACCCGACGACGCATCCATCGTCAATGTTAGCGATGAAGATGAAGAACCACGCCAGACCTTTCGTGAATTTATTTCTTATGTGCCCGAGAATATCGACCCCGCCGTTTTCTGGGGACGCGCGCTAACACTCGCAGGTTTTGCGCTTTGGGGGTTTTATTTTATTAGCGCAGGAGTGGATTGGGAAAAAATCGGTAGTTCGTTTTTACACAACGCCAATTTAGCCTTTCACGAATTCGGTCATATATTTTTTAGCCCTTTCGGGCGTTTTATGATGATTTTAGGCGGCAGTTTATTTCAAGTATTAATGCCGCTAGGGTTGATGTTGGTATTTATGATTAAACAACGCGATAACTTCGCTGCAAGTATTATGCTCTGGTGGAGCGGACAAAATTTTATTGATGTATCGCCCTACATTGACGATGCACAATATCGCATGCTGCCCTTAGTCGGTGGCGGCGGTGAAGAATCCCACGATTGGGGCAATTTACTCACCATGATGAACGCGCTAGAAAAAACCCATAAAGTTGCCCACGCGAGTTTTAATATTGGCGCCGTGCTTATTGTGCTGGCTTTGGTCTGGGGATTTTATCTTTTACGTTTGCAGAAGAAAAATGTAATGACTGACTAACTACTTTTCATAAAATGGAGAGAATTGAATTCTATTCACAATTCGTGCATTACAAATAATTTTAATACCAATCCAACAAGTGCCGCCACACCAATCACATGGATCACATTACGTTTAAATTTAAATAAAGCAATCGCTGCTGCAAGCGCTATAGCCGCGGAGCCAATATCAAAATGTCCGCCAAAACCTTGCGGCCATAAAACGTGGTAACCAAAGAAAAGTGCAAGGTTTAAAATCACACCTACAACTGCAGCGGTAATAGCTGTAAGCGGTGCGGTAAATTTTAAATTGTTGTGTGTGGTTTCTATAAAAGGCCCGCCGGCTAAAATAAAAATAAATGAAGGTAAAAACGTAAACCAGGTTACTAAAGCGGCGGCGAGCGCGCCGGATAAAAATAAATGATCCACACCCAATAAGGCTTTTACATAACCGCCTACAAACCCTACAAAAGCGACAATCATAATTAGCGGCCCCGGTGTAGTTTCGCCGAGTGCAAGTCCATCAATCATTTGCGTGGGGGTAACCCAGTGGTAGTGCCCAACGGCGCCTTGATAAACGTAGGGCAAAACTGCATAAGCACCCCCAAATGTTAAGAGTGCTGCTTTGGTAAAGAACCACGCCATTTGGGTGAAATCGTGTTGCCAGCCGAAAATTGCGCAGAGTGCACCCAATGGAATAATCCACAAAATAAAACCAATAGCAAAAACTACAATTAATTTTGACCAGCGAAATTGTGCGTGTACCGGCGTGGGTGTTTCATCATCAATAATGGCTATACCAAAAGATTTTTTGGCGACGCCATGGCTGCTATTCGCATTAAAAAATTGCGGTGCAAAACGGCCACCGAAATAGCCTATGACAGCTGCGCCTAAAACAATTAACGGGAAGGGAATATTCAATGCAAAAATGGCGACAAAGGATGCAGCAGCAATCGCCCACAACACATTATTTTTTAACGCACGCGAACCTATACGATGCGCTGCTTGCAACACAATCGCAGTAACGGCAGGTTTAATGCCATAAAATAATCCCGCGACCCAACTCACATCACCATAGGCGATATAAACCCACGACAGCCCAATTAAAATAAAGAGCGATGGCAATACAAAGAGCACGCCCGCAATAATACCACCCCAGGTGCGGTGCATTAACCAGCCGATATAAGTTGCGAGCTGCTGCGCTTCAGGCCCCGGTAAAACCATGCAGTAATTGAGCGCATGTAAAAAACGTTTTTCGGAAATCCAGCGACGATTTTCTACCAGCTCTTGATGCATGATAGAAATTTGTCCCGCCGGCCCACCAAAGCTAATAAAGCCGAGTTTTAACCAAAACCAAAAGGCTTGCCAGAAACTGACAGGGGCGGGAGCCGCATTGGTTAGCAATTCGTTATTCATTATAGCTACTGCCTTAAAAAATATTTTTCCGTACTATTGGGTTCGCTCTTGCGAATAAATAATCTTTTTTCTGCATCAATACCCAGTAATACCTGGAACACATCGCCCAATATGGCGCGTGACGCATAATAGCCGTGACCCAAACCAAGCGCTGAACCATCAACCAAACTGACATTAATAGAATCGATACTTTCTGAAAATGCGCAGCCGCCGAGGCGTGGGTTTTTATTGTAGAACTCGGAAGCAACCATGGCTCTATCATTATAGGAACAATAGATAGTTATTCTTCTGCTGTTTTCTTTGACCGCGTCGGCGATGTTAATAAATTCATCGGCCTCAAAGTCAGGTGCATTTAAAATCAATTCATTAATAATTTTGGCATCGGGATTTAAAGTCGCAAAATCTTTTAATGCAGGCAATACAATTTGGTGGCCCATGGAATGCACCACAAGGTTTACTTTTAAATTATTGGCGCGCAGCTGATTTAAAAAATCTTTGAATACACCAATAGAATCTTTGGCATTTTTTAAATTGCTGTCGTAGGTGCGAGTGATCATTTGCTCATCTAAAAAACCATCGCCAGCGCCAGATGGCCAAGTGAATAAAACGATGGGGCCTTGGTATTTTAAATCATAGGCAATTTGCGATGCCCTAAGTACCGCATCTTCGTAGCGCAGATTAAAACCGTGTACAAATACTAGCGGGTAGCGTTCAGATTTTTTTAAATATTCAAACACTGCCGCTTCGGTTAAGCTTTTTGAATTTAAAATTTTAAAATATTCGTGTGATGATTGGCGATTGTCTTTGGTTAAACGTATCTGGCCAGTGCTGTGATTTTTGGGTACATTTATTTTGCATGCGCCGAAATGCACTGCGGTATCTGGCGTTACGCCGAGCTGATCATTGGTGCAACCAAAATGTTCGCTTTTGAGTTTGCGGTTGCTAACAATTAAAATGTCGAGTGCGCGCGTATCGGAATAATTTTCTTTAAAATAATTGCCCCAAATTTGGCTTAAATTCTTTTGAAAATCATCATCAATACTGGGCGGTAAGGTTGGCGCTGCTGCCACTGGAGTATTCGCCGAAGCCACTACTGCGGGAGTTGAAAAGGGAGAGGTAATCTTCGTAGGTAAACCGCCACAACTACTTAACAACACTGTAAAAATCATTACCGCTACAAATTTCATAACACCTTGCCCTGCCTCTAGGTTAGTGCGCGCAATCATATTACCTCGCAGAAAATATAACCATCACGCGCGCAATAAAAAAACCGCCAAGACATTGCTGTCTGGGCGGTTTTTTCTAAACGTAAATGCTACTGCGTTAACACCTGCACCGCGGCGCTCACATACACCAAAGGCGCATTCCAGTTGATGGCAATTTCGTTGCTCGCATAACTGCAAGAATCATCCAGATAAGATTTCGCAGGGAGGTTTGATGGATAAGGTGCAATGCAACCCGCTTTATCCTGCTGGCCGGGGTTAGCACCACCGGCCAAAAAGCCCGGAATCGAGCCAGTTATGCCGTCAGATACAGAGGGGCGATGATGGATGTTTTGCGGCGTGCGCACACCAAAACCGGTGACGAAGGAATAATCCGTGGCGTTGCGGCCAAGCACATAATCCAACAGCGATTGCGCTGTTTTGAGGTAATCCGTTTTGGTGTGATCCAACTCATAAGCCACCGATAACATCATGGCTTTATTGAGCGCGCCTGAGTTACTGCCCCAATTAAAATCGCTGCTCATTAAGGGTAAGCCATAAGCGGACGCTGGTTTTTGCGCAGCTATGCCCGCCGCAACACCATCTAAACGACTTTTAATCAGCGCTTTATCGGCGATGCTGGTGAGTGAATTTACATTGTGTGCGAGCGATATCCAACCCAGCGATTTCACGTCGCCCCACCCAGGTACATCTGCCGTTACCGCCGTTGGGTTAAGCGCGGTGTAGTAAGTGTCGTCTTTGGTAGTGATGTAGAGTTCTGCTGCGGCCCAGGCAAATTCATCGGTTACATCGTTATCACCATAACCGCCGGTAGAAATATCACTGGGCTGCACATAGTAAATAGCAGGATTGGCTTTTGCCCATACCCAAGCCGCTTTAGCCGCCTTCAGCATTTTGGCAGAGATGCCGGGATAGGTAGTTTCGTAAGGTGCATAGATGCGGCTCGCTGCCGCCATAACGGCGGCAAAATCCAGTGTTGCAGCCGTGGCTTTTTGCACGACATAACGATCTGAGGTATCGGCATTTGGCATAACGAAGCCGCTAAACACTTTGCTGGTGAGCTTGTGGTAGACGCCGCCATCATTAGGGTCTTGCATGGCTAGCATCCATTCCAAATTCCACATGGCTTCGTTGAGCACATCGGGAACTGCATCATTACTTTCGGGGATATTGAGGTTTTGCGTATTAAAATAGCTCGCATAGCCTTCGTAAGCCGCGAGCAAGGTGTAGGTGCTTATACCTGAGTTGACTACGTAGAGATTGTAATCGCCCGCGTCGTACCAACCTTTGGGTGCTGAAATAACCGTGTTTTCAGGGCGCGAAGTTGTAGCCGCTGATTTGTGGATATAAACCGTGGTATCCGCATGGCCAGCAGCGCGCTTATAAACTCCAGCATTGGCTTCCAGCAAGGCAGTGCTCGCACGGTTGAAGTAGAAGGCTTTGATGGCGCCTGCGTTGAGCGCATCATATGCATTGGCGGCAATTTTAAAACTCGCAGCGCTTTGAATTCCCGCGACTGAGAGCGTGTAATCGCCCGCCGTGGTAATGGATGAGAAATCTGCGAGCTTTACCGATTCGTTAGACGGTGCCCAAGTTGCGGCAGCGCTCAGATTACCAGTAAGGACAACCGAGTTATCGCTGACGTTGGTTACCGTAAAACTCGTGGCTGCAACCGCAGGTACGACCGCGAGTTTTTCAGCGTTGGGCTTGTAGCCAATTTGGTTAAGCTTGATGAGTGTTGCCACACCCGCCACGCTAGAGCTGGCTATTGAATTGTTGCTTGAACCGGTGGTTGCTGTACTTGAGCTGACGGCAGTGGAAGTTGGTGTGGTGGTTGAACTGCCTCCGCCAGCGCAGGCGACCAATAGCGAACTCAACGTTAATAGACTTATTATTTTATAAGGTATTTGACTGGGCATTATGGTATTTCCGATGTTGTGGGAAAAAACGCCTGCGTTTTAATTAGTGTTGTTAATCGCAGGAAAACGAGCACGATAAATACTAGTTAGTTGTCACCTAGGCAGCAATTTGCTTTACGTTTATTGCGTGTAAAGAATCGCAATTGCCACCTGCTCGTGTTCGGCTCAGTGTGCATCCCGTATACTCGCGCCCATGACACACACTCCTCATTCCATTCTCAAAGATGTCTTCGGCTACCACGAATTTCGCGGTCCGCAAGAGGCGGTTATTTCGGCTTTAGTCGCTGGCGAAGATGCGTTGGTTTTAATGCCCACCGGCGGCGGCAAATCCCTGTGCTACCAAATTCCATCGCTGGTGCGCGATGGTGTCGGGGTAGTGGTTTCACCCTTGATCGCCTTGATGCAAGATCAAGTCAGTGCCTTACATGAACTCGGCGTGCGCGCCGGATTTTTAAATTCCAGCATGACCGCGCAAGAAGCCTGGCAAACCGAATTAGCCATGCAAAACGGCGAGCTGGATATGCTCTATGTTGCACCCGAACGTTTAATTCAGCCCCGCACCCTGGAAATGCTGCACCGCGTAAAAATTGCATTGTTCGCAATTGATGAAGCCCACTGCGTTTCGCAATGGGGCCACGATTTTCGCGCTGATTATTTAAAGCTGGATTTATTGCAACGCGAATTTCCACAGGTGCCGCGCATTGCATTAACAGCCACTGCGGATGTGCGCACACGCGAAGAAATTATTGCACGATTGCAATTGGAAAATGCGCAGCAATTTGTTAATGGATTTGATCGCCC
>FSSS01000078.1_pt1 | contig 9529 bp, 8 predicted proteins | sample 1637081 | NCBI WGS metagenome assembly FSSS01 (sample SAMEA3914818, study PRJEB12502) | metagenome | biome: forest; material: soil | place: Canada | collected 2010-06-26 | depth 0.1 m
GATGGTCTGCGCAAACCAGAAATCACATTTTGGACAATTTGGGATAATGACAAGCTTGCCGGTTGCGGTGCATTAAAAGAATTAGATTCCACTCAGGCTGAAATAAAATCCATGCGCACTTCACATGGGTTTCGTCGCAAAGGTGTGGCGGCGCAAATGATGCAACATATTCTTACCGAAGCAAAAATCCGTAATTACGAGCGGCTTAGCTTGGAAACCGGCTCAATGGAGTATTTTGCGCCAGCGCGTAAGTTGTATGAATCTTTTGGATTTGAATATTGCGGCCCATTTGTGGGTTACAGCGAAGACCCTAACAGTGCTTTTATGACGAAGCTTTTATGAAGAGTCTTTTATAAAGAAAGTTGTGGCTAACTAGTTCATACTCTGAAACCTAACCATTGCAGGCGCAGGATCACCTATGAATTTCATTATTAATATCTTCGACAAAATCATCTTTGGTGCGCTCTTGTTATTGTTTTTTCAGGTTCCGATTTTGTCTGATCACTATTTGCAGTATGTAAGTGGCTATTACGATGCTACCAGTAAACAGGTGGAAGGTTTTAAAGAAAACGCAGCCAAGCATGAATACAGCGATGTTTATGCAATGATTAATGATCTCTTAATCAATGAAAATTCAGTAGTGCGGACTGATGCAGAACAAAAAATGCAAACCATGAATGAATATGAAGAACTGACCTTAACGATTGCAACGCTTAAACAAGGAAATATTTACGAGCGCGCCTGGTTTATTTTTAACCCTGCGCGTTTTGATACCTTAAAGAAAGTCTATGAAAACTTTAAGCCTGGTATTCCGTTAAGCGGTAATGATATTGGCTTTAGTATTCTTACCGCATTAATTTTAAGTATTTGTATCATGTGGCCGTTCAGATTTTTTGCATCAAGAAAGCCGCGTATCAAAAGAGATATAGGAAGAAAAATCGCGTAAAATTTGTTGTTCTGTAACATATAAAAGATCCAGCTTCATTTACCGATATAAATTCTATCTCAGTAAATGAAGCTGGATTTTTTATTAGCTCTTTCTATTTTTGATAATTAACTTGAATCTGCTATTTGGCTTTAACTAATTTTACGCGCGCCATTAATACGCTAACAATATCCAATCCTAGCGCTATAAGCGTCCCTAAAAATTCGCGGCATTCTTCAATATAAGGTTTCTCGGGATTCATACCTTGCATCAAAGGTTCGCCATCCATATGCAAATAATATTGGTAGGCGCCTGGCGCACTTATAAATAGTTGTGCAGCACATACAATTACGGCTAGCCAAAAAATTGAGCGATAGAATTTATCAAATAACAGAAGGCTGGGTACAAGCGCGCAAATTACATAAAAGCTTACCCAAACAACCGGGTCGGGATCATTAAATTGCAAACTTGCAAAACCGAATAGGGTAAAACCGAACAAAAAATAGAATGCTTTAAATAGATATTGCATAAATAGACCTATTTGCGTAGTTGTTATTAGGTGTGATCGTTGGTTGGTTTGGTGATTTGGCTTGGTTATTGTTGCATATTTATTATGCTTTCTTGAATGAGTTCTGTGTATTTTTTTATGTCAATAAGATCAAGCAGGCCATGTATATAAACTGGGGTTGTAGATTGGCTTTGAGTTCGATTGTCATATCGACGTTACATATTTTGGTTTTTTGATCCCAAAGTCACGGCGGTGAGCTTGCGGACGCTGGTTTAGCTTTCATCTGCCTGCAGTCTCCGTCGCTAAGAATAATCACTAAACGCAGTAGCCGAGAACGAATAGGCATGACAAACTCTTGCCACATTGAAATTCATTAGCAAATTGGTTGTCGTATTTTAGGAGGTTGGCAAGCAGCCGATCTTCTTAAGCTACTCTTTAATCGTGAAATACTTTTAACATGGGAGAATATATGTCGTCGGTTAGCGTGCTTGGTGTGGTCTTGTTCAGTGTGTGTGGGCTTTTGGTTGCCTGTAGCTCGCCAGGCCGCAGTTACACTGACTCCACATTGCTGGAGACACTTGAAATTGAGATTCTCCCCAATACCAGCAAAATGTTTGTCTATCGCCTGCACCAACCTGAAGATCAAATGTCCAATGGCGTGCATATTGAACGCGGCGGTTTTCATAGTGGTGAAGGGCCGCGCGGCGGCATTAATCTGAGCAGCTCGACCCCCCAAAAGCTAATTGAAAATGCGGGCTATGTGGTGAAAAACATGGGTTATTGCCGCGATGGTTTTTTAGAAATTGATTCCAGTGCATCCCGCTACAACTTGTGGGTTAGAGGCGAATGCAAAGAGGGCGCTACTGAAGAAGATAAGAAAAAATTTGGCACCAAACAAACTCTGCCGGTCGTTATCACTAAATAATCAATGTTCTCCTGCCTAAAAGAAGTTTACGGATGAAATTTTTATTTTTATTAAGCGCTCGTTGCTTGAGCGCTTGCCTCTTAAATGTCTTTCTATTAAATGCTTGCCTTTTCAGTGTTTACAGTTCCGCAGCACCTTATATTACTTTAGCTCAGCAATGCGATGGTTATCCGCAATTACCTTTGGGTACTGCAGATAATTTATGTGTAGGTTTATTAGTGCAAAAAAGTGCGACAGTTGCTTTTAAAATGCCGCGCACAGCGGTTGAAATGCCGGATGGAAAATTGCTCGTAGTGGATATGGGCGGTTGGATAGAAAACAAAGGTAAGTTGTGGTTAGTTGATTATCGTGCAAAAAATATTACTGCAATTGCGGTGCTTTCCAATTTAAATTTTCCCCATAAAATTTTGCGTGGCGGAGATGGAAAATATTATCTCGGTGAAACTCATCGCATAATACGTTTTGATATCAACAAAGGTGCAGTTGCTCAACAGGAAACTGTTATTGACGATTTGCCATATCACGATGACTATTTGCATCCACTCAAAAATTTCGTATTTGATAACAATAATAATTTGATTGTGAATATAGGCTCAACATCTGATCACTGTGAAAAATTGGTGAGTATTGCCGATTGTTCGCATGGTGTTGAAGCTGGGTTGCGGCAATATAATTTTGAGAAAGCAAAAAATATCTGGAATAAAAATTTCGCGATAATTGCAAGCGGTTTGCGCAATTCTATGGCCTTGGCGGTTGATACAAGTGGCACGGTATTGCAGGCAGAAAACAGCATAGATTTCCCTGGTGCTGAAGAGCCATACGAAGAAATTAATGTTATTGAGTCTGCAGGTTTTTACGGCTGGCCTGTGTGTTATGACCGCAACGCAAGTGTGGATGAAACTCAATCCGTATGCGGTGAAAAAAATTATCGCGAACCTTGGACTTTAATGCCGCCTCATGCCGCACCGCTGGATGCACTTTATTATCACCACACAAAGTTGCCTACGTTGAATAACAAATTATTAATGACCTGGCACGGTTACAAAATTGTGGGTCATCGTTTAGTCGCTTTCGATGTGGATGAACAAGGCCGGCCAGTTCGCGCCAACAATGCAACTTATAATAGTGATCCATTAACGGCGGGTGACGACTTCAAATCGAAATCATTTTCCGCAAAAGGTGGCGTAGGTTTGGTAGCGCAACACCGCGAAGTAATTTCGCGTTGGAATGAAATAGCCGGTATGAGGCCTAAAGGCGGCCCTACTGGAATGAGTGTGATGAACGATGGCAGCTTATTAATTGTGGATGATAAAAATGCAGCGATTTTGCGCTTATCAACGGGCACTGCTTATAACGACGTTCAACCACAAGCTGAAGTAAAAACTCGCGCGGTTGAATTGCCGGAAAATATTCGCGCTATTTTTGTTAACCGCTGCAGTAAATGTCACGAGCCTTTGCAAAATAATGCTGATCTATTGTTAAGCGCTGATCACTGGCTACAAAAATCCAATGGAAAAACGCGTTTGGAGCAAAAGTTATTTTATGACAAGGTTATGCCTATGCCGCCGGATAAAAGTATATCGCCGGACGAGCTAAAATCACTGAAAGCCTGGATGAACAATCTCGATAGGACGCATTAAATCTGAATATTCACGCGCGAATCCCGCTATAATTCGCGCTTTTCCACATTCTTGATTGGATTTCCCATGTCCCAGCCTATTTCAACGCCTCCTACTTCACTGCCTGTTCTTGTTTTAAATTCACAAGCTGACCGTCGCCTTAAACTTGGCCATCTTTGGATTTACAGTAACGAAGTGGATGTTGCGCGTTCGCCGCTGAAGCAATTTGAAATGGGGCAGCAAGTTCTGGTGACGACTAACAGCGGTAAGCCGCTGGGGATTGCGCTTATGAACCCGACCAGTTTGATCTGTGGGCGGATTATTAACCGCGATGAAAATCATCCGCTCAATAAATCCTTGCTTGTTCATCGTTTTAAGCAAGCGCTGGGTTTGCGTGAATTAACCTTTAGCGAGCCTTATTATCGCCTCGTTTATGGTGATTCTGATTTATTGCCAGGTTTGGTGGTGGATCGTTTTGGCGATTATCTTGTGGTGCAAATTGCCAGCGCCGGTATGGAATTGGTTAAAAACGATATTATCGATGCGCTCGTACAAGTCTTAAAACCTGAAGGCATTTTGCTTAGCAATGATCACAGCGCACGCGCGTTAGAAAATTTACCGGAATACACTGAAGTGGTTTATGGCAGCGTACCGGAAGCGGTTGAGTTGATTGAAAACGGTACACGTTTTATGGCACCGATTCACGGCGGCCAAAAAACCGGTTGGTTTTACGATCATCGTGTAAACCGCGCGCAATTACAACAATATGTAAAAGGTAAACGCGTGCTGGATGTATTTTCTTACATCGGTGGTTGGGGCGTGCAAGCGGCCAAAGCCGGCGCGAGTGAAGTTGTGTGTGTTGATGCTTCTGAATCCGCGTTGGATGGCGTTGAACAAAATGCAGCGCTCAACGGTGTGGAAGATATTGTTTCAACTATTCAAGGTAAAGCGATTGATGTATTGAAACATTTAATCGCCGAAAATGAGCGCTTTGATATTGTCGTACTTGACCCACCGGCATTTATTAAAAAACGCAAAGACCAAAAAGCCGGTGAAGCAGCTTATCGTCACATTAACGAATTGGGTATGCGTTTGTTAGGGCGTGATGGTTTGTTGGTGTCGGCTTCATGTTCAATGCATTTGGGTAAAAATACCTTGGTGGAAATTGTGCGCGCATCGGGCCGTCATTTAGATCGCCATGTACAAATTATCGGGCAGGGTGGGCAGGGGCCAGATCATCCGGTGCATCCCGCAATTCCAGAAACAGATTATTTAAAAGCCGTATTTGCACGGGTTTATTTAGCGTAATATTTTTTAATATTAATTGAACATTTTATTTTAGAAGGAAGTCGTCATCCCCGTAGGGGATCCAGTGACATTATTGTGAGGGCCACTGGATCCCCTGCGGGGATGACGATTCCCAAATACATTCAAGTTATCGATAAAGAGAATGAATTGTTATGCCAAGGGTTGAGCGTCGAATTATTTTGCGCGTGTTATTTAGTTTTTTAGTATTGGGATTAGTTGGAGTGTTAGCGGGTGTTAACCACTATTTTCAGCGCGATGCCCAAGCCTTAGTTGATCAGGCGAATCACGTTGAAGGCACTATTAATAATAAAAACTGTGCGAATGCCGGTTTGGTTTATTACACATTTTCTGCCGATGGAAAAGAATATCGCGGTTCCAGTAATGCCTGTGTAAGTTCATGTGTAAAGGCAAATATGGGTGAAAAAGTAATGGTTACTTATGCGATTGCAAATCCACAAAATTCTATTTGCGGCTCCGCAGAGCAAGCTGCTTCGCGTTTCAATACCAATTATTACGCGCTTTTTGTTATTGCTTTGGGTTTGTTGGTCGTGGTGTTTAGAACTACGCGCCAGCAAGTTTAAACGATTTTTATTTCTTATTTAAAGATTGCCTTTGTTAAAAAAACTGCTCCTTTCGGGCAGTTTTTTTATCGATCAATCCCGCAAACTCATTACCGTCCAACCGCGCGCTTTAGCGATTTTTTCCAATCGTTCATCCGGATCAACCGCAATTGGGTTTGTCACTTGTTCAAGCAGCGGTAAATCGTTAATGGAATCGCTATAAAAGTAAGCGTCAGTTAAATCGTAGTTCTTTTCTTTCAACCATGTGCGTAAGCGAATTACTTTGCCACCTTGAAAGCAGGGCGTCCCAACACCTTTACCGGTGTAACGATTGTTCAGGATTTCAGCATCGCTCGCTAGAATGTCATCCACACCCAAACGCGTTGCAATCGGGTGCGTAACAAAGCTATTAGTGGCGGTGATGATTAGCAGATAATCACCTTGATCTCTATGTTGCTGTAGCAAGGCTTTTGCCTTGGGTAGCATCATGGGCTCAATAAAATCCCGCATAAATTCTGCATGCAATACGGCCAGATCATCCAATGAGTATTGCGTGAGCGGGGCGAGGGAGAAGCGCAGGTATTCGTGGATATCCAACGTCGCCGCTTTATATTCTTGATAAAAACGATCATTAGCTTGCGCATAGACCTGAGCATCTACCAGCTTCCTGGCGACGAGGAATTCGCCCCAGGAGTGGTCGCTGTCGCCAGCTAAAAGGGTGTTGTCCAGATCAAATATCGCGAGGCGCACAGGTTACCTTCTTAAGTAAAATTAGGGGTGTGTTTAAGAGCTTGATTTAGGGGGGCTAGCATAACCAGTGTGTTCTGACGGCTCAACAAAGATTTGCTGCGTGCTTGCTGGCTAGTGAGGGCTTGCGGCTTTGGATAAGCCTGTTATAGTGCGGAAAAAGCTGTTCTACAGCGCAACATTTTGTAGGGATGATTTCCCGTGATTGATAGCGATGGTTTTCGCCCTAACGTGGGCATTATTTTGATGAATGACCTTGGGCAATTGCTCTGGGCACGCAGGGTAGGCGGGCAAGATGCCTGGCAATTTCCGCAGGGTGGCATCAATGAGCGAGAGACTGCGGAGCAAGCACTTTATCGCGAATTACATGAAGAGATTGGCCTGCATCCGCAAGATGTAGAAATTATGGCTTGTACGCGCGGTTGGCTACGTTACCGTCTGCCGGATCGCCTGGTCCGCCATAACTCCCAGCCATTATGTGTTGGTCAAAAACAAAAATGGTTTCTGCTGCGTTTGCGCAGCGATGATGCCCATATTTCCATGAACAATGGTGGCCGCCCCGAGTTTGATGATTGGCGCTGGGTGAGTTATTGGTATCCGCTGGGCAAGGTTGTGTCGTTCAAAAAGGATGTTTATCGCCGGGCACTTAAAGAGCTTTCAGTAGTCCATGCTCAGCTTGAATTAGAGATGTTAGTCGGTCGTTAACAAGTCATTTGTGTGATCTTGTTCCTATGCCTGAACCATAGGTTCTACACATAAAAATTAAAGCCCATAAAAATTAAATAAGGTTTGATAGTCTTTATGCTGAATTCGCTTCGCTCTATTGTCCAGGAAGTTAACGCCGCACGTGATTTGACCTCGGCGCTGGGTATTATTGTGTCGAGTGTAAAAACAGCTATGCGTACACATGTATGCTCGGTATACATGCGTGATGAAGAAGGCGGTTATGTGCTAATGGCCACTGATGGCCTCAATCAAAATGCCGTAGGCCATGTTCGTTTGTCCGCTGGCGAAGGTTTGGTTGGCCGCGTGGTTGTACGTGAAGAGCCTATCAACCTCGAACAAGCCGAAGCTCACCCAAGTTACCAATATTTCCCCGAAACTGGTGAAGAGCGCTATAGCTCATTCCTCGGTGTACCCATTATCCATCAACGTAAAGTGCTTGGGGTATTGGTTGTTCAGCAAGTAGACCAGCGCCGTTTTGATGAAGGTGATGAGGCCTTTCTGGTCACCATGTCTGCCCAATTGGCTGGCGTAATTGCCCATGCCGAAGCCACTGGCGGTGTAAATAACGATAAAAGTAAAATCGCTACCCAAGCGCGTTTTATGGGTGTTGCAGGCGCACCGGGTATTGCGATTGGTGAGGCGATGGTTATCGCCCCGGAAGCTGATTTACGTTCGGTTTCCTATAAGCCTTGCGATGATGTTGATTTAGAAATCGCCTTTTTCCAGCGCTGTTTAATGGCCGTACGCGAGGATATCAAAGGTCTCGGCGCACAGCTTAAAGAACGTCTCAACCGCGAAGAGCGCGCCTTGTTCGACGCCTATTTGGCGATGTTGGATGATGCTTCTCTCGGCGGCGAAGTAACCGAACGAATCCGCAAAGGCGCTAACGCCTCTTTCGCGTGGAGTGAGGTTATCCTCGAACACGAACAAACGTTTAACAGCATGAACGATCCTTATTTGCGCGAACGGGCAACCGACTTACGCGATTTAGGTCGTCGTGTGTTGGCCTATTTGCAAGAATCCAACCGCAAAAAACGTGTCTTCCCTGATCGTACTATTTTGATCGGCGAAGAACTCACGGCATCTATGCTGGGTGAAATCCCAAAAGAAAAACTCGTGGGCTTGGTATCGGTTGAGGGTTCAAGCAACTCCCACGTTGCCATTCTCGCCCGTGCCATGGATATCCCCACGGTGATGGGGGCAGTCGATCTACCCTTTATGCAAATGGATGGCCGCCCGATTATTGTGGATGGTTATCGCGGCGCTGTGTATAGCGATCCTAACGAACACATCCTCAAGCACTACATGGCGATTGACCTTGAAGAGCAGGAGCTGTTTAAGGGGCTGGAAGCACTTAAGGATTTGCCGTGCGAAACCAATGACGGCTATCGCCTGCCATTGTGGGTAAACACGGGTTTAATGGCCGACGTGGTGCGTTCGCTTGAACGCGGTGCCGAAGGTGTCGGCCTTTATCGCACTGAAGTTCCATTCCTGATGCGTGACCGCTTTCCTTCCGAGGAAGAGCAACGCTCCATTTACCGTGAGCAGTTGGCAGCATTTGCACCCTTGCCGGTGACTATTCGTACACTCGATATTGGCGGTGACAAGGCCTTGCCGTATTTCCCTATCGAAGAAGATAACCCCTTCCTGGGTTGGCGCGGTATTCGCGTAACCTTGGATCACCCGGAGATTTTCCTCGCCCAAGTGCGCGCTATGATTAAGGCCAGTGAAGGCTTGGATAATCTGCGCATTCTGTTGCCGATGATTACGAATATCCCCGAGATGGAAGCGTCTAAAGCGCTGATTACCCGCGTTTATAAAGAATTAGTGGAAGAGGGTTACAAGGTCAAAATGCCGCCCGTAGGTGCTATGATCGAGGTGCCCGCAGCGGTTTATCAGGCGCGTGAATTGGCGGCCTTGTCTGAATTTTTATCGGTGGGTAGTAACGACCTTACACAGTATTTGCTTGCGGTTGACCGCAATAACGCGCGCGTGGCGGATTTGTATCAAGCATTTCATCCAGCCGTTTTGCGCGCCTTGCAGCATGTGGTTAATGAGGCCCACGCGGAAGGCATTAGCGTTAGTATTTGTGGCGAGTTAGCGGGTGACCCCGGTGCAGCCATTTTGTTGATGGCCATGGGTTTCGATATGCTCTCTATGAGTGCCACCAACTTGCCTAAAGTGAAATCGGTCATTCGCGGTATTAGCTTA